>Ga0209013_10001238_pt1 | contig 23639 bp, 21 predicted proteins | sample Cruoilmetagenom2_FD_187291 | JGI IMG/M metagenome (GOLD analysis project Ga0209013, IMG submission 187291) | Oil polluted marine microbial communities from Coal Oil Point, Santa Barbara, California, USA - Sample 2 (SPAdes) (version 2) | ecosystem: Environmental > Aquatic > Marine > Oil seeps ... | reverse complement strand
AAGTGTAGCATCTGCACCTACTTTAGCAAAAGCATTGATGACAGAGGCAAGATTTCCCATGTTGTAATCGACAATTCCAATCACTATTTTGTTCCTTATTTGGTCTATGAATAAACGTGATTATATCAAATTAAATTGAAAGGAGTTATTTTAGCCTTCATTCTTTAGGGTATTTGGGTAAAATTATAGAAATAAAAAGGGGTTGAATGAAGATAGCAATTGTAAAGCTCTCTGCTTTAGGTGATATTGTACATGCAATGGTTGTTTTACAGTTCATCAAGCAAGCAATTCCCAATAGTAGTATTGATTGGATCATAGAGGAAGGTTTTGCAAATGTTTTGGAACACAACCCTTATATAGATACAATTCATCGTGTTAATTTAAAAGCATTAAAACAAGATAAATTTAAATTTTTTACAGAATTACAAAAGATAAAAAAATATGCACAAAATAATTACGATATAGTCATTGACTTACAGGGTTTATTAAAGTCTGCAATTGTGTCTAAAATATTGGGTCCAAATGTTGGATTTGATAAAAATTCAATTCGTGAAAAAATAGCTTCTCAGTTTTATGGAAAATCATATTTTGTGCCATATTCAGAAAATGTAATTCTTAGAAATATGGACCTAGTCTCTTCGTCACTCAATATTGATGTTGAAAAAAATGCATTAACCAATAAAGAAGCATTTCTTTTTTTCTCAAAAGAAGATATGCATAAGACAGCATCTTATATCAAAGAAGATCAAAAGACTATTGTACATGTTTTAGGTTCAAGTTGGGATAGTAAAATATATCCAAAAGAAAAATTTGTAGAGATTATTAACAATTTAAATGAAAATCATCTCTTGGTATGGGGGAGTAGAAAAGAAGAAGAGTATGCAAACTACATTTCAAAACAAACTTCTGCAACTATATTGCCAAAAATGGATCTCAATGAGTTAAAAGCAATTATATCCAAAGCAGATCTTGTCATAGGAGCAGATAGTGGTCCAACCCATTTTGCATGGGCACTGAATCGTCCAAGTATTACTATTTTTGGACCAACGCCAAGCCGTAGAAATGTGCTTGAAACACATATCAATAAAATTGTTGATTGCGGAAAAGAGATCAATCCTTTGAAACTTAATAAGAAAGATTATTGTATTAGAAATATAGATTCTAAAGAGATTGTTGACCTCTCAAAGGAATTATTATCATGAAAGATTTTTTCTATGTAGCACTTTTTTATAGTTTTAAATTTTTGATTTGGATAACTCCCGATAAAATCATGTATTACGTATCGAAAGGCTTAAGTAGGCTCATATATATTTTTGATAAAAAACATAGAAAAATTGCGCATGTAAATTTAGAACTCGCTTATGGAGATAGACTTTCAAATAAAAAGAAAGAGAAGATCATAAAAGCTTCTTATTTGAATTTAATGTTGTTGCTGATAGATTTTATTAAAAACCAGGGCATATCAAAAGAAGATCTTCTTGAAAAAGTCACTTTTAAAAATGAAACTGTATTATTGAATGCTTTAAAAAATGATCAGAAAATCATTTTAATGACGGCACATTATGGGAACTGGGAACTTCTCCCTCTTTCTCTTGCTGCAAAATTTGCACCTTTAACAGGAGTAGGAAGAAAGCTTGATTCCGATGTAATGGATAGTATCTTAAATAAAAATAGACAACAATTCGATATAGAAATGCTTGATAAAAAAGGTGCCATGAAAGATATGATCAAGGTTTTAAGAAATAATCGTATGTTAGGACTTCTTGTTGATCAGAATACCAGTGAAAATAAAGGTCTGTTGGTTGACTTCTTTGGAAAACCGGTAAGACATACACATGCTGCTGCTATTTTGGCACGTCGTTTTAATGCGACTATCATTCCTGCATTCATTACAACGGAAGATCATAAAAATTATCTTATTACATTTTACGATCCGATTTGGACAGATAAAACAGATGATAAAGACAAAGACATACTAGAATCTGTACAAAAACAAGCTAAAATAACGGAAGAGATCATCAGAGAGAAGCCTGAAGAATGGTTTTGGTTGCATAAAAGATGGAAAAATCAGTTTGAGGAGAGATATTAGAGTGAAAAAGCATAAAATAGCAGTAATTGGTTTAGGCTACGTAGGTCTGCCCTTGGCACATGCATTTTCTGAAAAATATGAGGTGATTGGTTTTGATATCGCCCAATGGCGTATAGATGAACTGAATTCAGGTATAGACCGTACACTGGAACTTGGTGAAGCTCAAGTTAAAGAAGCATTGACTCATGGTATACAGTTTACCAATGTTTTAGAAAATATTGCAGATTGCAATGTCTACATTGTTACTGTTCCTACTCCTATAGATAAACATAAAAAGCCAGACTTAACACCACTTATAAAAGCAAGTAAATCTATAGGTAAAGTACTCAAAAAAGATGATATCGTTATCTACGAATCTACGGTTTATCCTGGGGCAACAGAAGAAGAGTGTGTTCCTGTGCTTGAAAAATTTTCTGAGCTAGTCTTCAATAAAGATTTCTTCTGTGGTTATTCTCCTGAACGGATCAACCCGGGAGATAAAGAACATACCGTTACAAAAATATTAAAAGTGACTGCTGGTTCAACACCTGAGATTGGGGGAGAGGTAAATGCTCTCTATGCTTCTATTATTACAGCGGGGACACATTTGGCTCCAAGCCTTAAAGTTGCTGAAGCTGCGAAGGTCATAGAAAACTCTCAACGAGACATCAACATTGCTTTCGTGAATGAACTTGCAATTATTTTCAACAAATTGGACATTGACACAGAAGCAGTTCTTGAAGCAGCAGGGACTAAGTGGAATTTCTTACCTTTCCGTCCGGGTCTTGTGGGCGGTCACTGTATAGGTGTTGACCCTTACTACCTGACACATAAAGCCCAAGAAGTTGGTTATAATCCGGAGATCATTCTTGCGGGTCGTCGTCTTAATGATAATATGGGGATGTATGTGGCAAATCAGGTGCTTAAACTCTTGATAAATAAAGAACATAAGATCGCAAAAGCAAAAGTTTTGGTTCTTGGTATTACTTTCAAAGAAAATTGCCCAGACATCAGAAATTCCAGAGTCATAGACGTAATTAATGAACTCAAAGAGTTTGGTACAGATGTATCAGTTTATGATCCATGGGCAGATCCTGAAGAAGTTAAACGTGAATATGGATTGGATCTTTTGCCGTCAATAGATTCTAATTATAATGCGATAGTTTTAGCTGTTGCTCATGACAAATTTGATGGATTAGATATTGAAAAACTAAAAAATGGAAATGATACTGTTGTTTACGATATCAAATCCAAACTTGAAGAAAGTGATGGGAAACTTTAATGACAGCTTTTGAACAACTATTGGAAACATTTAAAACAGAGAAAAAAACATGGCTTATTACAGGTAATGCTGGTTTCATTGGTTCTAACTTATCGGAGTTTTTACTGAATCATAATCAAAAGGTTATAGGTTTAGACAATTTCTCTACAGGTTATCAACATAACATCGATGATATTTTAGTATCTGTGGGTGAAGAGTCAGCGAAGAATTTTACTTTTATTGAAGGGGATATTGCCAATTTTGATACTTGTGCTAAGGCTTGTGAAGGTGTAGACATAGTTCTTCATCAAGCTGCACTTGGTTCAGTACCGCGTTCCATCGCCGACCCTGTGACTTCTAACCGTTCTAATATTACGGGTTTTCTTAACATGCTTACAGCAGCAAAAGATGCAGGTATTAAACGTTTTGTTTATGCAAGTTCCAGTTCTGTTTATGGTGACTCCAAAGAATTGCCTAAAGTAGAAGAGAGAATAGGAAATGTCCTTTCTCCCTATGCAGCTATGAAGATGACAAATGAGCTCTATGCAGGAGTGTTTCAAAAGGTCTATGGCGTGGAGACACTCGGTCTGCGCTACTTTAATGTTTTTGGTCGTCGCCAAGATCCGGATGGTGCTTATGCTGCCGTCATTCCTAAATGGGTTGGTTCTCTTTTAGCGGGTGAAGATGTTTTCATTAACGGTGATGGAGAGACAAGTCGAGACTTTACCTACATAGACAACGTCATTCAAATGAACCTCCTGGGAGGAACTACGGAAAACCTTGAAGCATTCGGCGAAGCCTTCAATGTAGCAGTAGGCGGAAGAAATACCCTCAATGAACTCTATAAACTGATACAAGATGAGTTAAACAAGTTGCTTATAGTCAATAATCAATCTCCAATTACCAAATCTCCAGTTTATCGAGATTTCCGCCCAGGTGACATTCGTCATTCCAACGCGAACATCTCAAAAGCTGAGCATATTGTAGGTTATGAACCAACTCATGATATTTACCGGGGGATGAAAGAGGCTATTGAATGGTATATGGATTTCTATGAAGAATGTTCTAAAACAGAAAAGAACATTAAGGGTATAGTGGAAGGCAACTTATGAAAATACTACATACGGAATGGATGGGAGTACAGGGGGGACAGGCTTTTCGAGTGCTTGAAGATCTTAAAATCATTCGGGAAATCGGGTTTACACCTTTTTTGGCATCTAAACCCGAGGTATGGCTGAGCAAAGAGGCGGTGAAAGAAAATATAAGATTTTTTCCTATCAGCTTCTCCCATATTGCTGATTTGCGTAGCATGTATAAACTCTATAAAATTATAAAAGAAAATCAGATAAATATTGTACATACGCATAGTAGTAAAGATAGCTATATCGCGACTCTAGCTGCAAAAATGGCAGGCGCAAAAGTTGTAAGAAGTAGACATATGGAACTTACAAAAAAACCAGGAGTTATCTATAAAATGGCAGATTATATTATTACAACTGGTGAAAGAGTTAAAAATAAGTTTGTTGTTTCCGGATTGGATAGCAATAAAATAATGTCAATCCCCACTTATCCGGATGAGATAAAATTTCAGGCATCTGAAAAGATAAGACGGGATCTTCAGGAAGAGTATGAAACAAAAAATATGATAGTGATTGGTATGATGACAGGTCTTCATATGACCAAGCGACCTTTGTCTGTTGTGTCAATGATGAAAGAGATCGTTGCAAAAAATCCTCATGTCAAATTACTTATTGCAGGTAAATCATTTGATGATCAAATGAAAAAACTAAATGATCTTATCTCCGACAGCAAGCTTGAAAAGAATGTAGCATTTGTAGGGTATGTGAAACCTGAAGTTTTTTTGAACGTAATAGACATTTACGTTTGTCCATCTGAAACAGAAGGTGTTCCTCAGGCACTCATGCAGGCAATGATGATGAAAAAAGCAGCAGTTTCTACCAATGTAGGCAGTATTGTCGATCTGAACATTGAAGACAATTTGATCCTGGTGGAAAAGGATGATATGCAGGGCTTGCAGACAGCATTGATCAGAGTCGTTAATGATGAGGCTTTGCGTAATGGTCTGAGTATGAAAAATTATAAAGTGATGCAAGAACATTTTTCCCGAAATGTTATGAAGCAAAAAATGAAAAAAGTGTATGAAAAATTATGTATAAAATAGTTCTTTTCAATGAGTCATTATCGGGAAGTTCTGATATTTCTATATTTGCTCTTGCGGAACAAGTAAATAAAACAGATGACAAAGAGCGGAATATTTTGCATTTTGTCAAAAATATTCTACAATGATGGAAGGGATTATCAGAAAAAAACCCGAAAAGTGGTTTTGGTTGCATCAGCGAGGGAAGAATCAGTTTGAGGAGAGGTATCAGTAAAATGGTGGATCAGATAACTGTTACAGTATTGACAAAAAACTCGCAAAAGTATTTGTCCCGGTGTCTTGATGCCTTGAAGGCATTTGATGAAGTGCTTCTGTTGGATAACGGTTCAGAAGATGAAACATTGAAAATTGCCGAAAACTATGAAAATGTTACGATCCTGGAACATCCTTTTATAGGTTTTGGTCCCATGAAGAACATGGCAGCAGAGAAAGCTCGGAATGACTGGATATTTTCTGTAGACAGTGATGAGGTTGCCTCCGGGGAATTGATCGATTCTATCAGGCAGGCAGATCCTGCACAGATCAAACGGATCTATGCTGTGAGCCGACTCAATCATTACAACGGTAAGCCCGTACGTTGTTGCGGATGGTATCCTGACACTGTTTTACGACTTTTCAACCGTACTCATACACAGTTCAACGGGGCAATGGTACATGAGAGTTTGATCCTGAAACCGGAGACAGAGAAAATGGAACTTTCCGGTGAACTTAAGCATTATCCTTTTGACGATATTGCATCTCTGATCTCAAAAATGCAAAGCTATTCGACACTTTATGCACAGCAAAGCAATAAAACCTCTTCTTCATCGAAAGCTTTCTGGCGGGCAGTTTTCGCTTTTTTTAAAAACTACTTTTTACAGAAAGGTTTTCTCTGCGGATATGAAGGCCTTATCATCAGCGTGTCCAATGCCAACGGTGTTTTTTACAAATATATGAAGCTGTATGAGAAACAGCTTGGAGAGAAGTTGTGACTACTTCACTCATTATAACGACCTATAACAGGCCGGATGCCCTGGAACTTGTATTGGAGAGTACCATGCAGCAAAAGCGGCTACCAGATGAGATTGTTATAGCCGATGACGGTAGTGACAAGAGGACGGGAGTGTTGATTGAGAAATTGGCTTTACAAAGTAAGGTCCCGTTACTGCATGTCTGGCAACCTGATGAGGCATTTCGTGCGGCAATGGCAAGAAACCGTGCCGTTGCCATGACAAAAAGTGAATATACTATCATGATCGATGGTGATATGGTATTGCATCCGAATTTTATACAGGATCATTTGGATGCAGCTGAGAAAGGGACTTTTCTTCAGGGAGGACGTGTACTTTTGAGTCAAACGAAAACAGATGAAGTCCTAAAATCTCATGATACTACCTTTCCTCTCTTCACAAAAGGGATAGAAAACAGGAAAAATGCTTTATATTCGACTTTTTTAAGTCGACTTTTTTCACAAAAAAAAGATTCTCTTGGCGGTATTAAAACATGCAACTTTTCCCTGTTCAGGGAGGATATTTTGGCTGTCAACGGATTTGACAACGGCTTCGTCGGCTGGGGAAGGGAAGACAGTGAATTCGCTGTCCGCCTACTAAATTGTGGAGTACAGCGAAAGAATATTAAGTTTTCTGCACTCGCGTACCATCTTTTTCATCCTGAGGATTCGCGTAAAACATTACCTGAAAACGACCGCCGTTTGCAACGGAGTATCAATGAAAAACGTATATGGTGTGAAGATGGTATCGATAAATTTTTATGATCCAAATGAACAACTGAGAATAAGTTACGTCATGATAAAATAGAAAAGTAGAGAGAATAGATTGTGGTTCAGACGAAAGGATAGGCATATTATGTTACAAGATTCAAAAAATGTAAATGGAAGTACGGTTAAAGGATGAAAAAAATCACTTTTGTCCGCAGGCAGTATACTCCATATGGAGGCGGTGAGCGTTATCTCCAGAGTTTGAGGGATGAAATACAAAAACAGGGATTTGAAACAGAGATACTTCATCTAGAACAGCCAAAATGGATACCCTCCTGGATTAAGTTCCCCTATTATGACCATCAGGCTTGCAGTATTAAAAAGGATCGGTTCTATTTTTCACTTGACCGTCTGAGTTGTTTGGATATTTTTAATGCAGGGGGTGGTACGCATAAGGCATTCCTTAAAACAAAAGGATTCAGTTTGAATCCACTGCACCCTGTGTATCTTTGGATGGAAAAAAAAACATTTGAGAATACCAGGCATATTATAGCCGTATCGAAGTTCGTGAAAGAAGAGATTGTCTCCATTTATAATATTCCTGCTGAAAAAGTTTCTGTGGTTTATAACGGTATCGATATTGAGGTGTATGAGGAAGTAGTGTATCAGTCAGCAAAACAGAGAATAAAAGAGAAATTTGGTCTTGAAGATGGTGTGATCACGTTTCTTTTTGTCGGTAGTGGATTCAAAAGAAAAGGCTGTGAGGAGTTTCTGCGTATTCTTTCGAAGATAAAAAAACCGTTTCAGGCATTCATAGTGGGTAAAGAGAAAAATCTGGAGTACTATAAAACACTGGCAAAAAAACTGAACATAGTAGACAGGGTTATCTTCGCAGGACCTCAGAAAGACCCCAGGGATTTTTATTATGTCAGTGATATTTTCCTTTTCCCAACTCATTATGAACCGTTTGGGAATGTGATCTTGGAAGCCATGAACTTTAAAAACCTTGTCATCACTACGAAGCAGTGCGGAGCGGGTGAGATACTGAATAGTGAATTTCTTATGGAAAATCCAAAAGATTATCAAATCGTCAATCTTGTTGCATCATATATGGACGACAGTGAACGGCTTAAACAGGAAAAAGAGAAGAACTACCGGAATGTACAGCAGTATTCTATGGAGAATAATGCAGATCGAACACTTGATATCATCGTCTCTCTTATGAAAGCAGAGCAGTAAAATGATGCGCAGAATAGTTTTGTTTAACAGTGACCTCTCCGGAGGAGCAGGAAAATTCATCATAACATTGGCAAATGCATTGAAAAGAGTGTATTCAGAAGTTCATATCATTGTCTATTCAGATAACATTGATTATGTGATTCCAGAAGGTATCCATTTTTATCTGTTGAAGCAGAACGGACAGGTGATAGATGGAAAAAAAAAGATCGTACAGGTATTGAAAGATAAGATCGATGAGATCGGAAAGGTTGATTTACTGATGTCTAACTCTTCTCCTGCCAATAGACTGATGTCTATGCTGTCTCATCCAAATATCTATCATTGTGTACATAGTGCAGAAACAAAGTCCTATAAAGGTTTTGTTGGTTTTTTTAAAAAGAGATGGAGAAAAGTAAAATATAAGAAACTTTACTCTCATAAAAATCTTATTACAGTTTCTAAAGGATTGGAAGCATATATTCTCGAGAGCATTCAAGCAAAACCTAAAAGCATTCAAACAATTTATAATCCTTTTGATTTTGAGGAGATACGCTGTTTGGCGAAAGAGTCTGTAAATGAAATTCCTGATTTTCCCTATCTAATTCATGTCGGACGCCTCGATATGGTAAGCAAGAGACATGATATTCTTTTGAATGCATATAAGCAGGCAGATATACCGTATAAACTCGTTTTATTGGGAGATGGAGATGATAAAGTCAAAATTGAGACATTGATTCAGGAGCTTGGACTTCAATCAAAAATACTTTTTCATGGATATACGGACAATCCATATGTATGGTTGAAACATGCAGAACTTTTGGTTTTCTCCTCTGATTTTGAAGGTTTTGGAAGAGTGCTTGCTGAATCCCTGATTGTTGGGACACCGGTGGTAAGTACTGATTGCCCTAGTGGCCCTAGTGAGATCCTGACAGGAATTTTGAAAGAATTTTTAGTTCCTCCGGGGGACGTAAATGCATTGGCATTGAAGATCCAACAGGCATTGCAACAGTATCCTGATATTGAGGAGATTGATATGGCATGGCTTAGGGATGATGTTATTGCAAAACAATATATAGCTCTGTTAGACAGTCTGCCCAATATCCATTGCAGCAAAGGTGATGCATCATGAAAATTCTAGTTATTAAGTTCATGCATATCGGGGATGTTTTACTAATCACCCCTTTGTTAAAAAACCTCAAGTATCATTTTCCTGACGCAGAGATCGATGTAGCGCTTAACAAAGGGACAGAAGAGATGGTCACAGAGAATCCAAATGTAAGAAAGATCCATATCTATGACAGAATGAAGATCAAAAATCTTTCCCTGTTTCACCGTCTTGATGCAGAATTTGATTTTGCGATAGGGATACGTCGTGGAAATTATGACATGGTTATTAATCTTAACAGTGGGGATCGTGGCTTGCTTACAGCTCTTTTTTCAGGGGCAAAAGAGCGTGTCAGTTTTCTTTCTTCGAAAAATACTTTTCTTAACCGCTTTGTTACTAGAGCTTTATCCAGGCTACAGCTTCGACACTGGGTAGATATCAATCTTGATGCATTAAGGGTTTTAGGTAAAGAACCTAAAGAGAAAAAAGTAGAGATTTTTTGGAAAGAAGATGTTGACAATATCATTGATGAATTACTGAAAAAAAATGCGCTGAAAGAGAAGCAGTTCATACATTTTCACCCTGTTTCAAGATGGCTTTTTAAATGCATTGATGATAAAATCGCAGCAGAAATTATAGATTTTTGTCAAGATACACTTCATTTACCGGTTGTCATTACTGCTGCACCCATAAAAGAAGAAGCACAGAAAGTTGAAGACATTTTATCTCTTTGCAAGACGGCACCACTCAATCTTACGGGAAAGCTTTCATTGAAAGAGACGGCTGCCATCAATAAGAGAAGTTTAATGTATGTAGGGGTAGATACAGCTATTATGCATATTTCAGCAGCGAACAATGTACCGGTGCTTGCTTTTTTCGGTCCAAGTATTCCCTATGCATGGGGTCCATGGGATAATACATTTATGGAAAATCAATATATTAGTTATCGTGGAAATCAAAGTATGGGAAAACATACTATCCTTCAAAAACAATGGGAATGTGTCCCCTGTGATGCAAAAGGCTGTCATAATTTAGGAATCAGTGATTGTCTTATGCAGATGGATATAGAAGAGATAAAAGAAGATATTCTTAAAAATGCAAAAGGTTAATTATGAAAAATAATATAATAGAAAAATTTAAATTCAGTTCTACTATCTATTCGCATATTTTAAATATATTTTTTGTCATATATGCACTGTTACTTCCTTTTTCCAATGCTTTTTCTACCCATACTGGTCCCTATTTGTTATTGTTTTTTTGGATCATGGAAGGTGATTTTAGCAGTAAATTAGCAAAAATAAGGTCAGAAAAAGTGATCTGGTTTCTTCTGCTTTTTTTCTTTATAAATCTTTTATCTATGCTATGGACAACAAATATCAAAGAAGGTATTTATATTTTAAAGTTCTATTTTGCTATCACGGTCGTCTTTGTCACTTTTTATACCTCGATGAAAGAACGCTATCTTTTGACGATCATATTTGCCTTCCTTGTGGCAATGTTCATCAGTGAGATTGTATCTTATGGTGTATTTCTGGAGTGGTGGACAACGAAGCATTCTTCTCCGAGTATGCCTACACCTTTTATGCATCATGTACCTTACAGTATATTTTTGGTTGTTACAATATTTCTGCTTTTAGGACAGATATTGAATAGAAGAATTTCATTACCATTACGTATTTTTGAAGCGATATTTCTGCTTTCTGCAGCAACGAATCTTTTCATTAATGGAGGGCGTACCGGACAGTTGGCTTTTATTTTTGGTTTATTTGTTTTTGTATGGTCATATTTTGGTACTAAAGTCAAATATCTGTTTATAACTGTTTTTATTTTGGTATCACTATTTTTTACTGCCTACCGTTTCTCTCCTATATTTCACAACAGGGTTCATCAGGCTATTTCAGATATACAGAAAATACAAAATAATAATCTCAACAGTTCTTGGGGGAGCCGTATTGCCATGAAGATCATCTCCTTTGATATACTCAAGAAACATCCGATTATCGGAGTAGGAGTAGGTGATACCCGCAATGCATACCGGGAAGCATTAAAACATCCGGAATTTAAAAAATATAGTTTTACCAGGAATGTACATCATGTACATGATCAGTATCTTCAGATCGCACTCCAAGCAGGTCTGTTGGGGTTGGTTCCGTTCATTCTTTTTATATATCTTCTGTTTACGGAAAAATATAAGAACCTTTTATCCAAATCAACCCTGTACGCAGTATTGATAGTTTTCATTTTTTCATTTTCTGCTGATGTACCGCTTGGAAACTACCTTTCGGGACTGTTCTCATTTGTAACAGCTTTTTTATTGCTGAGAAGTCAGGAAGACATGTCTGAATTTCAGGAGATATCTAAAGAAGTAGCAATATGAAAAAGTACAAACGTGATACAGAAGGTAATAAATGAAAATACTGATCGAACTTCCCACATGGATGGGTGATGCAGTTATGGCTACACCGGCTATTGAAAACATTGTTGAGATCTATCCTGAATGTGAACTTGTACTATTTGGCTCTTTCCTATCCACACGACTTTTTCTGGAACATTCCAATATCAGCAAGATCATAGTGGATAAGAGCCGAAGTAAAGGAAGCAGGCATTTTAACCTTTACAAATATGCTGTAAAAATTGGCAAGGTGGACATTGCTTTATCTTTTAGAAGCAACTTTGGTACAAAGTTTCTCTTCTGGTTTCTTGATGCTTCTCAAAAATGTATCTATCGTAAAGAAAAAAATATCGAACGGCATCAGGTTCTACGTTACAATGATTTTATCAACAGCTGCCTGGGTCTGCAGACTAGCCCAGGTACCTTGAAGATTTATCAGAAACAGATACCATTGGAAAAAAGTGATAGAAAAATTATGGGTATTAACCCGGGTGCGACTTATGGTAGTGCTAAACGCTGGTATCCTGAAAAGTTTGCAAAAGTTGCAATTTCCCTGTCCGACCGATATGATATAGTAATCTTTGGCGGTCCGCATGAAACGGATATTGCAGCAGATATTGAAAAAGAGCTACAGAAAGCAAGCCTAGCAAACTATATGAACCTTGCAGGTAAAACAAGCATACCTGAACTCGTTAGAAAAATATCTGAATTGGATCTGTTCATTACCGGTGACAGTGGACCGATGCATGTTGCAGCAGCCTATGAAGTTCCTACTGTTGCGATCTTTGGTCCTACAAAAGACAAAGAGACCTCACAGTGGAAAAATCCAAAAGGTATCGTAGTTAAAAAAGAGATGGATTGTGCTCCATGTATGAAACGTACCTGTCCGTTAAAACACCATGAGTGTATGAAGCTTATAGAAGCAGAGGATGTTTTGAAAGTTGTGGAAGCTTTAACTTAACTCATTATCTATGATCTGGCAAATCGTATGCCCAAAGAGGATGTGCATTTCCTGAATTCTTGGTGTATTTTCAGAAGGAACCACAAGGTTAATGTCACATACTTCATTCATCGCACCGCCGTCACGTCCTGAAAGACCAAGTGTTGAACAGCCAAGTTCTTTTGCAAGTTTAAGTGCGGAAATGACATTTTCAGAGTTTCCGCTGGTTGAGATACCTATAAGCAGATCACCTTTATTTGCCAAAGCTTCTACTTGTCTGTCAAAGACCCTGTCATATCCATAATCATTGCTGATAGCTGTCAGTGCGGAAGTATCTGTAGTAAGTGCAATACCCGGGAGACCTCTTCTTTCACTTTTGTATCTTCCTGTAAGCTCAGCGGCTATATGCTGCGCATCTGAAGCAGATCCTCCATTACCGCAAAGAAGTACTTTGTTCCCTCTTTTCAGTGTATCTACAGTGATCTGTGAAGCTCTGGCAAGATCTTCTTCCATTTGACCTATTACAGTTTGGATCGTTTTTAGGTGTGAAGAAAATTCATCAGCAATTGTTGATTGCATATCATACATTGCTATCCTTTATTTTTTTTATAGTCTTTGTTGTACTTTTGCCTTCAACAAAATTGACCAGTCTCAATTCTTTAGCGATATCCTGACCGACAACTGCCTTACCCTCATAATCACCGCCTTTTACCAATATATGTGGCTGTACAATTTTGATAAGTTCATAAGGTGTATCATCATAGAATTGTACCACATAATCCACTGCTTCCAATGAGGCAAGAATATAGGCTCTGTCTTCTTCTGAGTTTACCGGTCTTGTCGGACCTTTGAGTCTGGAGACACTTTCATCGGAATTTAATCCGAGTATTAAAACATCTCCATAACTCTTAGCCTCTTCAAGATACTTGACATGTCCTACATGCAGGATATCAAAACATCCGTTGGTAAAGACTACTTTTCTGCCCTGGACTTTGAGTCGTTTAGAGATACGTTCTATCTGTGTAAAATCTTTGATTTTACTTTCTGTCTGCCCTTTATTCAAGGAGTGTTCATACTCTTCGATCTCATTGAGTGTGGCGGTTGCAGAACCGACTTTGGCTACAACCACAGCTGCGGCTTTGTTAGCAAATTCACAGGCTTCTTCTATGTTCAACCCGGAAGATAAAGCCACACCTAAAGAGGCAAGTACAGTATCTCCCGCACCGGTGACATCATAGACTTCTCGGCTGACAGTTGGCATTATTTTCATGTCATTTTCAAAAATAGCAATACCATCTTCACTTAAAGTGATGATCCCGTACTGAAGATCCAATTCATTTTTGAGGGTGAATCCTGCTTCTTTCAGTATGTCATGGTCTGTTATCTCCATACCAGTCGCCAAAGAAGCCTCTTTTTTATTAGGCGTAAGAAGTGTAGCACCTCTATATTTGCTATAGTCAAGTCCTTTGGGATCAACCAGTACAAGTTTATTGTGGGCAATTGCCAGAGCAATGATGTCTTGAGTAAAAGTAGTGGTTAAAACGCCTTTTCCATAATCTGAAAGCAGGAGTGCATCGTAAGAAAAAATGTTTTCAGATAGTTTGGTTAAAAGTTCGTATTGTGACCTTAAAGAGATATCCTCTTTGGTTTCATCATCAAAACGGATGATCTGCTGATTCGAAGCGATCACACGGCTTTTTTTGGTGGTGATCCGGTCTTCCTGATGGATGATCGTATGAGTATCCGTATCTATCTCTTCAAGAAGTGTTTGTGTATGCTTTGCATTGCTGTCATCACCCAGAACAGTATAGACAGAGACTTCACAATCCAGTGCTTTAAGATTATTTATCACATTCCCCGCACCGCCAAGTACAGAGTTCTCTTTCGTGACCTCAAGAACCTGAACAGGTGCCTCCGGAGAGATACGCTCACATTTTCCCCAAATGTAGTGGTCTATCATAAGGTCACCGATCACTGCAATTTTGGATCGTTTGGCTCTTATTTTATCCATTCAGAACTTCTTCTTCATACATCTTTTTGATATCTTCAATATAATCTTTAATACCCTCTTCGAGTTCCCATTCCGGAAGATAGCCCAAATTTTCAGTAGATGTTGAAATATTTGCCTGTGTATGCATTTGATATCCTGTGAACGGATTGGGGAAATACTCTGTGCCATAGTCAGTACCCAGCTCTTTTTGGAGGATATCTGCTATGTCTTGAAAAGATCTTGGTTTGGAAGTTCCAACATTATATACACCGCTTTTTTTCGGAGCACATGCTTTGATATTTGCTTGTATCACATCTTTAATGTAAACAAAGTCACGGACGATCTCATCACTGCCTTTAAAAAGCCTGGGTGTCTTTCCTGCCAGGATCTGATGTCCGAACTGAATGACTGTTGAAGCAGTTTTATCTTTAAAGAATTCTCTTGCACCGTAAACATTGAAGTATTTCAATCCCACAATGGACATTTCCAGATTTTCTTTCATGTATCTGTATGCTATCTGATCCATGGCATATTTAGAAAAACCGTAAGGATTTTCAGGGCCTTCTGTTCCTACTGTTTGAGGTGAGGGTTGTGAACCGTATGTAGCAGCAGACGAGGCATAGACCAACACAGCATGCATCTCTTTTGCCATCTCCAGGATCGTATAAAAACTGTTAACATTGGTTTGCATGATGATCTCCTGATCATACACACGGGTATCTGAGATCGCAGCTTCATGAAAAATGTAGTCAAAGCCATAGCTTTCTCTCAGGTTTTGAAGATCCTGATTCGAATTGAGGTCACCACAGATAATGTCACCGTGAAAGCCTATGAGATTCTTGTAATGCCCAAAACTTTTAAGATTGCCGTTGGAAAAGGTCTCTTCAGATCTAAAACAGTCAAAAATGACAATATGTGCATCTGGAAAATTGTTTTGAAAATAAAATGCAAGATTGGAACCGATAAATCCGGCAGCACCTGTAATGAGTATGGTTTTGTTGTTAAAGTCTATGTCGTTATATTTCATGAAGATATTATACCTTGATTTTCTTCTAAATTCTATGAGTATTGTCATTAAGAGTTGGTTATAATAGCACTATATTTTAATGAAGGTACACGATGAAAGAGCTCTTCCGATATTTTTTACCCTATTTTTCAAACTATAAAAGAGAGTTTATTTTTGCCATTTTGGGTATGATCGCAGTAGCGGTAGGCACAACGGGATCTGCACAACTTCTTAAACCGGTACTAGATGATATTTTCATTAACAAAGACAGAGAGATGCTGGCACTCATCCCTTTTGCCATTGTGGGGGTCTTTTTCCTCAAGTCAGCAGGAAAGTTTGTGCAGACTTACTATACTGTCTATATTGGTAATGATATTGTAAGAAAAATAAGGAACAAACTTTCACTTCACCTGATGCATCAGGATATGGCATACCTCAATCAAATGCGCAATGGTGAACTACTAAGTCGAACGACCAATGATATTGCCCGCATTCAGAATGTTGTTTCCGGGCTTATTCCTTCTGTTTTCCTCAATGCTATGCTTATTGTATCGCTGGCAGGATATGTGATCTACCAAAGTCCCAAACTAGCATTTTATTTTCTGATCGTCATGCCTTTGGCTCTGCTGCCATTACAAATACTGGCACGTAAAATGAAAGGCTATTCCCGTTCATCCCAGGAGAGTGCTGCCGACCTTACTTCAAGGCTTGCAGAAATATTCAATAACATTGAGATCATCAAATCAAATTCTTCACAGCAGTTCGAGCAGGACAAGTTCAGCAAAGAGAATTATAACTTTTTCAAACTCTCTATCAAGCAGAGCAAGATCAATGCACTTGTAAGCCCGGTCTTGGAGTTTTTCGGTTCCATTGCCATTGCCGTAGCCATCTATGTCGGTGCCAATGAAGTGATAGACGAGCATATGACGGTGGGTAGCTTTTTTGCTTTTGTGACAGCACTATTCATGCTTTATGATCCTATTAAAAAATTTTCGAACATTCATAACCAGATGCAGGATGCTTTGGCTGCTACAGAACGTATCGATGAACTTTTTAAAGTCTCTCCGCAGATCATATCCGGAGAAGAGAACCTGACACATATCAACACAATAGACTTCAAGCATGGTTCTCTCACCTATGATGACACAATTGCACTGGATGATGTGAGTATGGAAGCTTCCAAAGGCAGGGTCTATGCATTAGTGGGGGACAGTGGGGCAGGGAAGAGCAGTTTCATTAACCTGCTTGTCCGTTTCTATGATCTAAGTGTAGGAGAGATCCTTATCAATGATAAAAATATTCAAACCTACACTTTATCATCATTGCACCATAAAATTGCTTTTGTGACCCAGCGTATTTTTATCTTTCAAGATACTATTGCTAACAATGTTGCTTATGGTGAAACAGTAGATAAAAAGAAAATAGAAGAAGTACTGAAAAAAGCTTTCATTTGGGATTTTGTAGAGAAACTTCCAAAGGGAATAGAGACAAGACTGGATGAATTCGGTACCAACCTCAGTGGAGGGCAGAGACAACGTATTGCCTTGGCACGGGCACTTTATAAGAACCCTGAAGTTCTCATACTGGATGAAGCAACTTCGGCACTGGATAACAAAAGTGAAAAAGCCATTCAAAAGGCATTGGAAGCACTAAAAGAGGAGATGATCACTTTCATTGTGGCACACCGTTTAAGCACAATCGAACATGCAGATGTCATTTTGGTATTTAAAGAGGGAAAAATCATTGACAGGGGTACGTATGCCGAGTTGTTGGAACATTCTGAAGAGTTCCAGAAACTGGCTAATTCAAAACTCTCTTAGATTCCAGGTAGGCTTTACATTCTAAAATAGATCTAAAGCTGTAGGTACTTCCTGTGATCTTACGCTCACCAATGGCAATGCTCGACCCTATCCCGGCATTTGAAGCCAGATCTATATCACTCTGTTTATCCCCTATCATCCATGAATGTGACAAGTCAAGAGAATATCCTGTCAAAGTCTGCTCTATCATCCCTGTTTCTGGTTTTCTACATTGACATTTTTCTTCCGGAGCGTGAGGACAGAAATAGACATTTTCTATACGTATATGCTCTTTCATGAATCCATTTATCATCCAATCTGTCAGGGTAGTAAAATCCTCTTGAGTGTAGTATCCCCGACCGATCCCTGATTGGTTTGTTACAATAAATATCAGATATCCGGCATTGATAAACAGCTCTACAAGTTCAAATATCCCCTCCATAAATTCAAAATTATCTATTTTATAGACATATCCATGATCTACATTAATGATGCCGTCACGGTCAAGAAAAAGGGCTTTTTTTTTCAACTTGCACCATCTTTGAGTAAAACAGTTTTGATTGTTTTAATGAGAATAACCAGATCCATCCAAAGGTTCCAGTTTCTTATATACCAGACATCAAGCTTTACGCGTGAATGAAAATCTACATCAGATCTCCCACTAACTTGCCACAAACCGGTAATACCAGGTTTTACCGTAAGTACAGTCTCTATATCTTCCCCTATCTTCTCTTTTTCATTCATCATATAAGGTCTTGGTCCTATGAAACTCATTTCTGCTTTAAAGACATTAAATATCTGAGGAAGTTCATCCAGTGATGTACGGCGTAAAAAATGACCTATTTTGGTAATACGTGGATCTTTTTTATATTTATGATAAGTATCATAATATCTAACTTCTTCAGGATGTTCTTTTAAATACTTTTGTAGTAGCTCATCACTGTTTTCATACATGGTTTGAAATTTATAACAGACAAAAGGTTTGCCTTCCATACCTAAGCGTTTCTGTTTAAAAAATATATTTTGCTTTGGTTCATCTCTTTTAATACGGTATGCAATATAGAGCATAATAGGTATAAGAAATGGAAATATGAAAAGTGACAGCATAAAATCAGATACTTTTTTCAATATAAGTCTATACCTGCTTTTAAGTCTATTTTTAAAAACGATGAGGTTTGTACGTGTATTTGAAAGTTCATAGGTATGTGAATGAGTAAGATCATAGTCATCAATGAGTGGAATAAAAATCACTTCACTGCGTATTTTTATCTGTGAAGAGATTATTTTTTTAAGTGTACCTATGTCACTGTTCTTAGAATTTACAAATACGGTTGAGGGTTCCTGACCGTGTTTGGCTTGAACGTATCCAAGATAAGGGTTGCCAAAGATCTCATCAGTTAGAAAAGGATCATCCCCGTAAATTTTTGCCTTTTTTTGCCATAAACCAAGTTTGTGTAGCAGTTTTTTACTTATGTTTTTTGATAGCGGTATAAGTATTGCTATAAATAAAAATGAAAAACCAATGATAAGTCGTGAGTAGTCCTGAATAGATTTTGTCATGGCAAGATATGCAAATATAATCAAGACACTAAAAAAAACACCTTTAAGTATGAGTCGACTTTCATGCCAAAAGTCATACCGGTAGGTATATATCCCCTCATAAGTAAAAAGTATAATCAGGATAATATACAAAGGGTAAAGAGCAAGGTGTTCTGATAATGGAATAGTTTGTACATTTAAGTTTTCAAAAGTAGATCGTAAAATATATGCGAGATAAACAGAGAATGCAATGATCAAAATATCAAAAAGTATAAAAATAATTTTTGATATAAGATCTTTCATCTGCCTCGCCTTGTATTAATAAATGTATTTTAACAAAAAATTAATAGGTTCAAACTTTAAATGCTTGCTTCTGTTTGTTTACGTGATAGCTTTTCTTTAAGAACCAGCCATATAAACATAGTATTTGTGTAAAAATAACGTTTCCACATACGTCTTGGTTCTTGTATTAATCTATAAAGCCATTCCAGTCCATATTGTTGCATCCAAAGAGGTGCACGTGTAACTTTGCCGGCGATTACATCAAAACTACCACCAACCCCCATGATAAATGATGTGTCGATAATATCTTTGTAAGTATTTAAAAAGATCTCTTTTTTTGGGCTGTTTATTGCTACAAATAAGATATCTGCACCACTATTTGCAATTGTTTTGGCAATGCTCTTTTCTTCTTCTCTTTTAAAATATCCATTACGGTATCCAGCAATTATCTCTGGTGAATATATCTTGGCATATTGTGAAACTACCTCACTTACAACTTCTTCTTTTGCACCAAAGAAAAAAACTTTATAGTTTTTTTCATAAGCTAGCTTTATGAGGTTTTGCATAAGGTCAATTCCTGCTACTCTTTCAGGTAGAGGTTGTTTAAGAAACTTACTAGCCCAAACAACAGCTTGCCCATCGGCATTAATAATGTCACTATTAACTACAGACTTATAGAGTTCTTTATCCTTATGCATATACACTAACTTTGCAGCATTTACCACGACATGGTGCAAATGTGATTTAGTCTGTATAGATATATCGATCTTGTTAACAGTTTCATCCATAGATATATTGTCTATAGGGCAGTTTAGTATATTTATTCTTTTTCTCAAAACTATATTAGCCTAATTATTTTTTATTATTAATTTTAGTTTATTACTTAGATGTTTACTAATAACATTAGAATCATATTGTGCTGCTGTAGCTACAGAATGTTTAGAATAATTTTGAAGGTCTTGTTTATTCATAAGAATAAATTTTTTTATTATTTTACTAAGTTGGTTGATATTCCCAGCTTCAAAAAGCTCACCATTGTATCCATTCTTAATATAGCCTTTTAAACCACCGATATTTGACCCAATTACAGGTATGCCACAAGCCATGGCTTCAAGACCAACTAGTCCAAGACTTTCAGCTGATCTTATAGTGGGAAACACAAAGATATTCATATTGTTGTAGTAGTGAACAAGGTCTTGATGTGAAACTTTTCCAATAAATGTTGTATTATTTTCTAATTTTAAAACTTTTATCATCTTTAAAAGTTGTTTTTCCTGAGAACCTCCTCCTATCAATAGAACTTTGAAGGTTTTATGACCCTCATCTATTAACAATTTTATAGCCTGCAAAAGTATATCCCATCCTTTACCTTGATCTATTCTTGATACATATCCAATAATTAATTCATTATTTTCTTTGTATTTATTGAATGGTCTGAAGAGGTTGGTATCTATTCCTCCAGATGGTGAAATAAAAATCTTACTTTTATCAATATTAAATTTATTATGAACTATATCTTTAAAATAATTTGATGGTACTACAATCATAGTAGCTTTTTTAATAACTGGAGTAACAAGTTTTTGAATAAATTTACCTGTCTGAGTGTTAGGTAGAACATCACTACCATGAGCATTAAGTATAAGTGGCTTTTTAATTTTATTTTTAATAAAAAGTAATGGTAATAGAGAATGTCCTATATAATGTACATAAATTAGATCATATTTCGTACTAAGAGTAGAGTAGATCGTTTGTTTAAAAAAGTTGATATATTTTTGAATTTTTTCATAAGTATTTTTTCCTCTACCTGAAATAACACATTTATGAGCAATAGTGAACTCGTTTTTAATTATTTGTTCTTCAAAATTTTTTACAAATATACCATAGGTATAATCTTCTTTTGAAGGGTACATATTAGAAATTAGTAGTATATTTTCCACTCTTTTAAAACTCTCTTTCTTTATCATATATGAACTTTGTAGAAAATATCTTTAACTCTTTACCTATTGTCTGATCAAAATTACATTGTGTGCGAACTCTTTTGGATGCTGCTTTGGACATTTTCTGAAATAGTAAAGGGTCTTCATAAAGTTTTTCAATACCATCAGCCAGACCATGGGCATCTTCTTCTTTTGCCAAAATACCACAGTTGGTATCTACAAATTCGGGGATGGCAGTTACACCATTGGTGATGGGAACCAGTCCTGATGACATTGCTTCATCTCTGGATACTCCCTGGGTATCTATACGTGACGGGCATAGAAAGATCCCATACTCTTTATGTATATCTGCTATTTCACGCTGAGTCAAAAACCTCTTTTCAATGATAACATTGTCAAACTTTTTAAGTGGTTTCAGTGTATTATCGAACAGTATTCCATCTCCGATGAATCTGAACTCCAGTTCATGAAAACAGGGCTTCTTTGAGAGTTCTAAAACAGCTTGGACACTGAGATCATTTGCATAATTTTTATTTGCATAGGGTCGTATGGAGAGTATTTTTTTACGTTGTTCCGGATCTTTTGGTACATGGGTAAAGAGTTTAGCATTAATGAAATTATGAATAATTTCATAATTTTCTTCAGGAATACTCAAGTCAAGATCTTGTGTTGCAGTATTGATCAGGTATTGCGATACAAATGAAAGTTTTAAGTTTTTATGGGGCTCTTTAAGGAGAGATCTCCAGAAGGAAATTCGTGCCTGACTTTGCTTTTGAGCTTTTTTCAAAGCCAATTTAGTTTCAAAAAGGTGCTTTCTTCTGTACCAGGGCTGAATTTCAAAACCGTGAACCCAAACGATCACTTCTAACTCTTCTATAAACTCTTGAAGTACACTCCACATCTCTTCATTCAGAAAGTGAACTAAAACACTTTTGTAGTTGTTGTTTTGTAAAAGGTTTCTTAGTGCATCTTTTGAACCAATAGTAACATCCACATCTTCAAATTCATAAAATGAAAGTGTACTGTTGTTACGCAGTTGAAAGACATCAACCCCAACACCATGTTCTTTATATGCTTTCACCCGGGCATGTACAAAACTGTTACGGTAAAGATCATTATATGAAGGATAAATATTTGTAAGAAGTAAATGTTTTTCATTTCCTATTATGGAAGGTAAAGTGCATATCTTATGTTCAAGTTCTGCATGAGGGATCTGAGGGCTGTTTTCTATTCTACTGATAAGGTCATTAAAGGCTATACCTGTTTTGATATTTTTGATATCAAGAACCTTCTTTGCACTCTTATCTGTCAAATTTCCTCCATTTTGGCAATAGTTGAACTCATCAATACTGAGAATATTCTCTTCTTCTATCAATCTGTTTTTGATATTGCATATCCAATCGTTTGTAAGAGAAGATGAAATATACTCTTTTTTAATGATGGCTCTTTTAGCATACATAGTATCAACAAGTCTGTATTGCTTCGCTTCATTGCAATGTGAAATGGAGTTGTCATCAAGTTTTTCATAGTATGTAGCTTTACCAATGACATTTCCGTCAAAATAGAGAGTTGCTAAAGCAAGGTCGGTAATGTAGTTCTCCCCATAGAGATCATCCAAGTCTATACCGGCTATAAAATTAATATTTTCAAAAACAGTGCCTACAGTATTTTTTGAAATAAATTTGATTCCTGGCTCATCCGGTATTTGTTCTATATCTAAATTATCCTTTATAAGAAGGTACAGAAATTTGTTCTTATAGGTTTGTACATTGAAAATAGAGATAGCTTTTTGATAGTCTGACTTACTCTCTATTTTGCAGAAAATGGCAACATTTGGCAAAGTATCGTTCTGCTTAAGTCCGAAGACTCTCTCAATAACATAAGCAAGACGTTTTTCATAGGTATGTTCAAGCAGCACTTTTCTTAAAGCTTTCAGCTTATGTTTTCGCATATGCTCTTCATTGCTGTTGAGCTCTTCTAATCGCTTAACAATCTGCATTCCATCATCAGATGTGATCACAAGATCACCAAATAAAAGCCTGACCGCTCTGGAGAAATTACTGACAGTAATGGTGTTAGATACCAAAACCTCATATACTCTTCTTGCAAACATGCTTTGGGACTGTTTAACCGAGTTTAGGTTAATTGCATAGTTGTACCCTTTGTAGGCTTTATCTATCTCTCCAAAGGGAAGTGTACCAACTATAACCTTTTTATATGCATCAGG
>Ga0209013_10001237_pt1 | contig 23640 bp, 18 predicted proteins | sample Cruoilmetagenom2_FD_187291 | JGI IMG/M metagenome (GOLD analysis project Ga0209013, IMG submission 187291) | Oil polluted marine microbial communities from Coal Oil Point, Santa Barbara, California, USA - Sample 2 (SPAdes) (version 2) | ecosystem: Environmental > Aquatic > Marine > Oil seeps ... | reverse complement strand
TAGCTATGTAACCCGGGACAATTTGAGGCGGTCAACTTTTCCGTTTCTAGTACGCGGTAGCGAAGAGATACCATGCATTTCATCGATTATCATGTAGCGGGGCAGACGTTCAGCGCAGTGCCGTTTTATATCCAGGAGAGTGGGGGAATTATCGTTTGTCGATACGATATAAGCGACCAGACGTGCTTCCACGCCAGAGCCGGATACGATCACGGCAACCTCATTGATCGCAGGGTGCTGATCGAGAGCTGCCTCAATATCCCCCAACTCAATCCGGTGGCCGCGTACCTTTACCATATGGTCGCGCCGACCGACATACATATAGTTACCATCTGCTTGCAGCTGGACAATGTCACCCGTGGCGTACGGCTTTTCGCCATGCGGGGGATTTCCCCAATAACCAAGCATGACAGTCGGACCCGAAACCATGAGTTCACCTTCTTCACCAATTTTGGCTTCGGAACCATCTGCTTTCACAGCCCACACATGATCTCCTGAAGAGGCTACACCTATCGGCACTGGTTTCGTGCGCTCTTCACTAATTTCGGTCACCTCATAATATGTGCATACGTTGGTTTCGGTCGGACCGTAGTAATTTAAATATCGAATTCTGGGGTAGCGTTTATATAGGCGTCGTAAATATTTAATGGGAAAAGGTTCTCCTGCAAAAACGATGGTATGGAGTGAGAGTTTCTCTTCGTCCAGCAGACCACCTTGCTCCATCATCAATGTCAATGCAGATGGCACTGAATACCAAATGGTGATTTCTTCTTTAATTATGAATTCAACCAGCCTTCTCGGCACATAAGACATCCCATCCGGGACAATATGAACAGAGGCTCCGGATAAGAAAGCCGCGTAAAGATCTAAAACAGACAGGTCAAAATGAAACGGAGCATGGTTGGAGAACCGGTCTGCTGGTGATGCATTGAGATCTTCCGCTGCCCAATCAACATAAGCAAGCGCATTTCGATGGCTGATGCAAACACCTTTTGGTACCCCAGTTGATCCTGAAGTGTAAAGGATGTAGGCAAGTTCATCGTATCCAACAGTCTCAATATCTAGCAGCACATTTGAGAATGATGCCAGATCATCCCAGCACAATCCTGATCCGCTATCATCTGCATACAAGACCAAGACCGACCCAAGTTCTTTTTCTTGAAAGCCATTTAATCGACTTTCTGTGCTCACGATCGCTCGCATATCGCAATCACTTACGATTGTTTGAATGCGGGAGGTTGGAGCCAGCGGATCAAGCGGTACATAGGCCGCGCCAATACGCAGGATGCCCTGCATGGTCGCCGCAGCACGTACAGATTTGTCGAGCCAGATCCCAACCCGGTCTCCATTACTGACACCAAGATCAATCAGTGCACGGGCGATTCGGTTTGCCAGACGATCAAGCTCCCCGTATGTCAACTCACCGTCAGGCGCATTAATTGCCAATGCATCCGGTGAACGTTTCGCGCTTTGAATGACGAGGTCTTTTAAATTCAAAACCTCCACACCGTTGAGCGAGACATAACCATGGTTCTCAATGGGTAAATCATCCTTCACCACCGTTTGGCCAGTTTTGAATTTGGTTTGGTCCGAATTCATAGTTTATTTCCTCCAACTATAAGAGTTCTCATCCGAAGCAAAAAAACTATAAACCCAACCAGTTAGCAATTATCACGCGCTGGATGTCAGACGTTCCTGAATACAATATTCCTCCAATTGAGTCCCGCAGGTCTCGTTCAACCTCAAATTCGGTCATATAGCCATAACCACCGTAGAGGCGAATCGCTTCCTGGCTTGAACTGACGAACGATTCGCTGATATAGAGTTTGGCTATTGCTGCCTCTATTACGGCTGGCTTGCCCATGGATTTGAGCCACGCAACCTTGTAGAGCATCAATCGGGCAGTTTCCAGCCGCACCTTCATATCAGCAATGCGGTTTGCGACGGATTGGAATTTGCCGATCGCCTGCCCAAATTGCTGTCTTTCGCGTGCATACTGAACGCTCGCCTCCAGCTGCCGTTCCATAGCTCCCAGGTGGCTGCCCAAAATACAGCTTCTCTCCCATTCCATTGAGCTGCTGAACAAGCTAACACCGGCTCCTTCTGGACCTAATCGGTTTTCTTCAGGCAGGTAGCAATCTTGTAAAATCAATTCGCCCATTGGAGCAGTGCGAAGGCCCATTTTATCTAGATCACGGCTCACACTGAATCCTGGTGTACCTTTTCCGACCAAAAATGCTGTAACTCCCCATTGACCCAGGTCCGGATTTGTCGTGGCGAATACCAGTGCCATATCGGCGATCGGAGCGCTGGTAACAAACATTTTTGTACCATTGAGCACATAGCCACCGTCTTTTTTTTCAGCCCGAGTCCTTAATGCATACGCATCGGAGCCAGAGTCCGACTCTGTCATTCCATGCGCCCCAATTATTTCTCCACTGCACAAACCTGGCAGATACTGCTCTTTCTGTGATTCAGTCCCAAAGGTCAGAATGGGGTGCTGGACGCTCCACATCTGGGCGTTAATGGCAAATATCAACCCGTTGTCCCGGCAGCCATACCCCATTCCTTCCATCGTTAACATGGTTGTCAGGATATCAGCATCGGAACCCCCGAATTTTTCCGGAAAGGGCAGACCCTGAAGACCAAATTGTGCGCATTTCTGCCAGCTCTCCCGTGAGAACTCGCCCTTTCGATCGCGTTCGATCAAATCTTTATTCAAGTCGCGCTGGGCGAATTTTATTGCAGCATTTTTGAGAGTGAGTTGTTCCTCAGTCCACGAAAAATCCATCTTTTATCCTTCAGATTCCGATGATAGTTGTTGGAGCAGCACAATTTCCACGCATACCTATCGTTGTCATTGATCTACAGGATGCATTACAGTATCACATATTACGCAATTCGGTGAAAAATCTTCTGTTGGTACTAGCTTTACATCTAATAGATAGAATCTATCTTCTCTTGTAGTTATTGTGTAGTCAAATATTTTCTGGAATTTCAGCCCGTGTCAGGAGAAGCGTGAGGATACTCAAACTACCTTATGCCCCCAAACATCACTTTGCTACTTCGTGATAAAGTTCATCATATTGTTTGACGATTGTATCCCATTGGTAGTACCCTTCAACCCAAGCCTTTGCACCAGATCCCATCTCACGCATGTCGTCCGGGTTCTGCAATGCCCAATCCATCTGACAATATAGATCTTCAGCATCGCCGCTAATAAAATACAGAGCATCATTCGGCAATATCGATGTGTTTCCAGGTATATCGCTCGCTATTATAGGCACTTCCTGAGTTGCAGCTTCAAGCAGCATCATGGACATGGCTTCCATTGTAGAAGGAAACACAAAAAATTCTGCTAATCGCGTCACTCCAAGCAGAACTTCTTTATCCAAAAGTGGAATAAAAACCACCCGAGAATCCGCGAGATGATGAAGTTCATTTTCATACGATGGCAAATGTGAAGTGTCGCCAACAATGACAAGTTGGCAGTCGGTTGTCAATCGGCTGTAAGCTTCAAGTAAAGTAACTGCACCTTTGGTTGGTATCACTCGGCCAGCAGCAAATAGCATATAAGGATTGGAACCTACCTGGAAAAGTTCTAAACATTCTCGTGCTTTCTTTAGGTCGGCAACATCAATTTCCAGATCAACACCGTTAGGGATATATAAAACCTTTTTGCTAAATTTTTCCTCGTTAGATTCGACCTGGTGTTTAGCAACGGTTGTGATGCAATCGGCAAACCTGATCGGCCACACAGTAAATCGGTATAGAAACTTCGCAACTCTCCCCCATTTTTCAAGAACACCATTTGCTCCATGTGAAGTGACAATCACCTTGTATTTTAATTTCAGCAGCGGTAATACAAAAGATGCCTCGACGTTATGCAAATGGATAAGATCGTAGTCCCTAGATAATGCATGTAGTGCTGACATGATAAACAGCGATGTGGCATGGGCATGTTTGCCTTCTATCACAGGCATACGGATTAATTCTATGCCCGAATATGTCGCATTGGGTGGAACCACCGATGCGCTGCAGTAAACCGTGATCTCATGTTCATCAGACAAATGTTGGACGATAGCCTCCACAACCCGATCTGCTCCGGCTTTAGAGGGGAGCCCCTTAATTCCAATATAAGCTATCCGCATAAACGTTCTACATTCCTAGTTATCAAGCCTAAATGGCACTTTAGAGACCTGATTTCTTGTCTTACTTCCTTTAGTATTGATGATATCTTTACTTATTACTTTTTTCGCCAATTCGGTCATTCCAATAGACTGAAGCCTGCCTGCTGAAATATCTTCAACTACATATCCAAGCAAATAACGCAGTTTATCTAAATCCTTATCGGTCTTAAATTCCCATGGATGAGCTGTTATATGCACGATCTTCTTCTCGTTAGCCGCTTTCTTTACAGTTTTTATGATCCTGTTAAAGCGAACATTATCTAAATTAATTGAATCCAAAACCATCTCAACATTGCGGTTGAATCCAAAGAAATCTTGAGAAGAGTACAGATTCACCATGCCATTCACGGATATGCCGTTGAGATCGTACACGTGGGGGATTGAAAAAGAAAATATGTGATCGAGGTGTTTGAATAATTTGCCTAGAAACTTAATTCGGTAAAGCATTGGCTGAACTTCCCTACCCCGGTAGCAAATAAAACCTGACTCCTCGAAAACTTTCATGTGTCCGATCACATTCCTGGGAAATATTACAGTACTAGGGAGAATCCCTCTTCGACTTGATACTCGTAACCATTCCCTGACCTCGGTTTTCGCTGCATCTTCATCCATAGTTTGTTCATCAAACAATTGGTGGGTATAGCCATGAAACGCAATGTCCTGTAATGTGGCTCTGCTGATTAAATTGTCGATAATATCTGCGCCGTACCACAATGGCTCTTGTGTTTTGTAAATCTCTTCGAAGCTCCGGTACTTACCCTCCCAATCCAGTATCGGGCAAATCTCACATTCTTCACATTTTTCGTAAAAAAGGTGTCCGGTTACCGCCCAGGTCGCTGTAATTCCGAACTCATCAAAGATATCCAGTAAACGTTCAATGGCTTCTCGTTGCTTTGATCCGTCCGGGGAAAATATTTGATAACGCAGTTGATCTAAATCATAAAATCCCCACCCAAGCTCAGTGTCCAGGGAAAATAAAAAGTAACCGCTCTGGTTCGTAATATTGCTCATACTCAACCTAATACGATCATGTGATGCGCGGTTTTTCATTCATAGAGTTAGGAGCACCATACTCGTAGCCTTCTAGTCCAACTTACGATGTATCAGATACGAGGTTTTGGTAGATTTCCATTAATGACCCATAGTAAGTTTTTGAATCAAAGGATGTCTCGACCCATCGACGAGCGTTTCGACCCCACTCTAGTTGCATTTCAGGATTGTCAAGTAAAAACACCATTTTTTCGTAGAGATCTTCGGCATTGCCCGCGTCGAACAAAAGCCCAGTCTCTCTTACCTTCACCAGTTCTGGGATACCTCCAATGTATGACCCAATTACAGGCCGACCCAAAGCCATCGACTCCAAACAAACCAGTGGTGCGTTCTCATAAACTGTCGATGGCACAACCACGAAGCTTGATTTGCGAATTAGATTGTGCAGCGCCTCCCCTGATTGATAGCCCACAAAATCCACGTTATCCAAGTTGTGTTGTCGGACAAACGCTCTCAATTCTTCTTCCATCGGCCCTTCACCAGCAAGCTTCAAGACAGTGTTTGGAAGGCGGGTCATCGCCTCCAGCAATGTAAATAGCCCCTTCTCTTTTGATAAACGCCCGAAGTAAAGAATATAATCCCCATGACCTGCCGCTGGTTGGAAATCATCAACTTTGATTGTGTTCGGTAAATAAATAATCTTTTTAGGGTCGAACCCAAACTTGATCATCTTTTCTCGTAAGAATTTACTGGGGGCGAAAAAGATATCTACCTTACCATTAAAACTCCCGAGCCATGTATGCAAGTAAGATCCCCAACCCGCAAGGAGGCTGGCAGGCAGCGAATTACGTTTGCAGCGCCGAAGAACTACCTGGTAAAACTTGCCCTCTTTGCATCGTTCACATATTTCACCGTGACTTAAAAATGAAGTATTCGGACAAAGCAGCCCGTAGTCATGCAAACTCATCACAATGGGAATCTTGGCATTTGCCAAACCATATAGAACTGATGGTGATAATTCGTGACCTACGTTATGCACATGTGCAATGTCCGGATTGGTAACACCGATGAGCTTATCGACTTTTTCTCGAGCTTCTCGAGAATATGTAATACGTTCGGTCGCCTTAAAAATATTCGCAGGCGTTACGGATTTCAACAATTCGGGATAATCTATGTGGCTGACAAAATACTCAGAATAGGGCGAAGGAAGGTTGCGATGATGATCCATGGAGAAAGAGATTACCTCGTGCCCATTGGATCTAAGCAGCGCTTCTAAATCCAATGCACACTGCTCTGCGCCGCCCCTCACGTAATAAAAAGAGTTACAAACAAGAATCTTCATCAGTTTTAATTGAGCAGCTCTTTATAGATGTTCACATATTCATCGACCATATGATCGACAGAACACATATTATCAATTCTTCTTCTACCCATTTCACCCATATTTTTCGAAATATCGGGATTATTACTTAAGAATAGAAGTCTTTCTACCAGCTCATCAACTTCAGCAGTTTGGAGAATAAAACCAGTTTCTTGATCGACGACCATCTCCTTATTACCACCGCTGTCACTACATATTACTGGTAACCCACATGCCATATACTCCATTATTGAGTTTGAAAATCCTTCTTGATGCAGCTCTGTATTCGTCAATAAAACTCCTATATCAGCCTTAAGTAAATATGGAATAATTTCAAGTTCTGCATTTGGGAACTCCATTATTCCACGATTAACTAATTGTTCTGCCTTGTTAAGATATGCGCTACGATATTCACCTGTTCCTAAAGCAACAAATTTCCATCCTGAATCTTGAGTTTTCGTGATTATTTTTGCTGCTTCGATGAATGACGAAAAATCCTTTTCTGACACCATTCTAGCGGCCATCACGACGGTAGTAGCATCTTTATAACTCTTGTTCTTCTTATTTATTAGGTCAATTCTGTCTGGATCCAGTGCGTTGTAAATCACTTTTTCCTTGGCTTGTGGAACCTTGAAAGAATCGATACCCGCTTTACTATTCGCGACAACTTTATCCGATAAGGATTTCACAATTCTTACTCTCATGAGGTGTCGCTTTGGAGGTCCACCACTCCTTATACTACTTATAAATTTGATCTGCTTGATTTTGCACACAGGAGCTGATATTGATGAGATCAAACCTCCCCACGAATGAAAGATAGATGGATTGTATTTACGAATGATTCCCCACGTATTAAGTACAGGGTTAAGGTCATATCGATACCTTCTTGGAAAAATTACAACTTGCTCTCCCTGGCTACTTAGTACTTCTGTGAAAGGTCCATTACCCAGTGAAACCACTCTGGTTTCCCACTCGGTAGGTAAATGCTTCAACAGGAGGCAAAATTGTCTTTCCAATCCACCTAAAACAAGAGAATCGATACCAAATAATATCTTTGCCATAGAATTGGATTTTTTATTGACTCAATCCGCACAGTAGAAGGATGAAAAGAATTCGACTATGGAATTTTCGTGCCTTTTGTAGTAAAAACACTTTTCTGCTAATTTCTTTCCATAGTTGCCAACTTCATTCGCATGTTGAACATTTTGCGGTGATATTGCTTCGATAATCTTTTGCGCATATTGATATGGATCGCCTGGGTCACATACGTATGCGTTAATTCCATCCATAAAGTAGTTAGGTATCTCGCCAACATTATTAGTGACAATCGGGTTACCTGAGTTGAGATATTCACCAATTTTTGTCGGGAAACGGGCTTTAGATCGCACATCATCAAATAATGGGATTAGCAAAGCAGTAGCTTTTTGGTAATATTCAAATAAAACAGATCGTTGTAAGTACCCCGTTGAGAAAATTTTGTCTTCGATATTTCGAAGTTTTACTTGATCCTGCAGCCAAAGTGCTCCAACTTCTCCCTCACGGTAGCCAGTCACTGTAAGTTTACAGTCAGGATATTTCTCCCAAACAATATTCATGGAATCAAGGATAAACTCCATCGATTCCTGATAGTTCGGTGAACCCGCGTAGAGCACATTTTTCGGAAATTCTTTAGCCGCTGATGATGAAGAAACCGACTCATTCAAATCCATTAGAATGGGTAATTTTAGTTTACGAAAATTTCTGTTTTTGTTTTTTTTCTCTTGAATCAACCATTCATCTAGATATGATGAAATAACGATGACCCCATCTACGGTTAATAATGGATCGAAAAGAGAATTGAATGCGTTTTTCTTTGCCATTACCCAGGGTCTTTCACACATTTCGATAATTAAAGGCACCTGTAATATTTTCGCTATTCCGTAAAATATCCAACGATTCAAGCTGTTGGACAATATGTTTCCATAATAATAAATACAACCGATTTCGCCTTTCCTGCTATATTGAATGAGGCGGAATAGTGCGATCAAAATTCCCTTAATATCGTAATAGCGTCTTTTCCAAAAACTTCTCGAGCGTACTGTAGTTCCAGGTGTGTATTCAAAATTTATTCCATGAAACACCCCTGAGATTTCTTGATTTTCTACATTTGGTTGTCTGTCTTGAGCTCGTACACATAACACAATCACATTCTTTCCATTTTCTACCAAAGCCCTTAAAATCAACCCTACGCGTTGAGTAGATGCCATACCGTATGGAAAACCGAAAGAATCTAAGATAACGATTGAGTATTTGTTTTCATCTGTTTTTTGGATTGCCTCGATTACTGACATAATAATATTCTGGAAGGTTGATTACGCGGTCAATATTTTAGTTTTTGTTAGTTTATAAATTTTCGGTAAAAAATGAATGTAAACAAAAAGTATGAACCCCCTGCTAATACGAGTGTAGCGACCGCGCCCCAAGTGCCAAAAGCTGGAACCAGTACTAAAAATCCAACCACATTTACAACTCCGACTATATACGCCGCACTCATCAATTCCTTGCCCTTACCATGTGCACCGAGGAAACGGTTGAACAAATCGCCAAAGCCATGCATTACTGCACCAAAAGATAAAATACGTGCAATCGTGCCAACTTCCGAAAAACTTTCGGGGTAAAACCATGAAAATGGGGTGCCAAAAAAGATAAACGCGGCAACAAAAGCTAATAATGTAAATATAGCGGTGGCTAGAATTACCTTTCGAGAAATTTTCTGTTGAGAAGCAAACCCACGGAACGAGGAAGTCGCAACAGCAGTTGGGATGAATTTTAATGGCTCAACGAGGGAAGTGGCTAACGAGAAAAATCCAATCGCGGTATTGTCAACCCAATACGATAATGCTAACCTATTTACATAAGATGATGCAACGTTTGCCAATGAGCCCCGGTAAACAGGTCCTCCATAGGTCTTGTTCTGTTTTCGAATTTCGCTAAACCAATAACGAATTTTAATAAGCGATGGCTTGAGAACAATAATTACATAAATGATGACAACGAGGGTTGTTACTTGCTGGGTAACAATAACTGAGGTAACGGTCACCTTATTGATTCCAGCGAGCACTAATAAACATAGGAGATAAAATATGCTCGGTAGAGAATTAAACAGAGATAACGTGTAGATTTTATTCGTGCTTTGCAAAATTAGTGGAAGAGCTACTGTGAGTGGAATTATAATTCCGAATGGAGCAACGGCGATCATTATTGTAGACACCTGGGAATTAAATATCTGGTCTATTGGATTCGCTAAGATTATGGATATCAAACAAATTATGACGCCCATAACAATCGATACGGTCAATATTGCCCCAGTAATTTCGCGTAAAGATTGGGGATCGTTTTCGATCACTAAAACCCTGCTCCCAGAATGAAAATATCCAAGTGTAATAATTACCGCAAGTAAAGACCAGACAATCTGAATAAATTTCAGATCACCGAATAAAGTCGGCTCTAAATTTCGGGCGACTATAATACTGGTAACAAATGACAACCCCATTGTCACTATCATTGATCCAAAAAGAATCGATGATTGTAATAATTTTGAATTTCCTGATCCTAAATTGGTTAAATTCTCACGTGTCAGCAGATTTTGAGCTTTTTTGATCGCAGCTTTTATTTCCATTCGATAGTCATGTATTCGGTTCAAGTTTGAAAAACTTGATGTACTGGAACTAGATTAACTTCCTTTCTCTTGTTAATAATTGAAACAAAAGAACCCAGGAGCAAAGCCCAAAGAATCGTTGCTGAATTACCAAGAAATGAAAAATCCTGTGTAAGATTGAATATTACAATTACCAGTATTGAAATCACCGGGACATACCACATCCAGTCAAGTTCCACCCTCCGGCGAATAAAAAAAAGTGCTGTGCTGAACAAGAAAATCGAAAAAGTTAATAATCCTAACACGCCATATTTAACCCCTGCAGCCAAATAGCCATTATGGATTCTGAGCGCACCGTAGTCCAGAGTATCTATTTGATTTAATCTTGCTTCATTATCGTATATTTCTGTGAAATAATCACCAATTCCTAACGGATACTTTTTAATGAGTTCTACCGCGAACTCATTTAGATCCATTCTTATGGTTGTATTGTCAACAAGGAGCCGTTCATTAATTAACGTATCTAAAAAACCTTGTGAAGTCACATTTGTCCAGGATATCAATATTAATCCAACTAATACGAGAGAAACCACAAGGAGGCTTAGTGCAATTTTTCCGATATCGTCTTTGATTGATAAGAACCACGTAATCATCAGGGCGAGAATAAATGCTATTGCGCTCATTCTGTGTAGTGTTACGAACACACCCAGCGCTAATATTCCAACGTACAATATTTTAAGATATCGATTCGATAATATCCCTATCCCGATTGGTAAAGCAATAGCCAAATACATACCTTGTTCATATTCTGAAACGAACAGCCCATTAGAGCGAACGAAACCAGTTACACCTCCCCTGTAGGAACCCAGCCTGAAAAATTGATCATCCACAAAGAATTGAAGTATTCCGATTAAGGATGAAATTACTGCAAAAATTAGCAGTCCCTTTAAGAGAACACCAAAAGCTTCGGTAGTCATATACTTTTTTGCACAAATATATACAAGCGCAAAAGCTGCCATATTTGTAATATTGGCAATCGTTATCCTAGTTCCAACTAGATTAATATTGATAATTTGAGAAAATATAGCGATAACAAAAAAAATTATCATCCATAATTCAAATGAATTTATCGTAGAATTCTTCTGTTTATGTTCAGAGCCTTTAGGGCGTTTTGGATTAATAAAGGAGAATATTAAAACTCCTGCAAGAACTAGAAATAATAATCTTCTTGGTTGAAGATCGAATCCAAATAAATTAAAACTGAGCATATAATCTGGATTCCCTATTATTGGGGATAGGTACAACCAAAGAAGCATTAACAATACGAATCCTCGATTCTCGAGATTTTTAAATAAATAGATAAAAATAATTGTAACAAATAGAAGATAAACGAAATAAACAAATAGCATTATTTTTTTACATCACAAATAACAATTGAAATAATTTTGCATGCTCCGCCCTTCCGACATTTGTAAACATGTGGATTGGCTGGTTTCGTCTCAAAAAACTATGAGCACAATTTTCTCTCATCAAGAATGAGACTGGTTGTGATTAAGTTTTACTTTCAAACCTTATCCAGAAAAGGTGCCCTGGTGTAGTTTGATCACATTTATCGTACGTTTTTGAATTCCTATGTTTCAACCAAGCGGTGAAATCCCGGAAGAAAATACAGCATTAAACCCATTCTTTGATATAAAATCTAATATAGTCAAGCACTTGGGGTATCGCTCCCTTTCCTGTCAAGTACGAAGAAAAAAGCGATAGATTGAGGAAAAGAGCGAAACCTGAAAATCGGGGAATGAGAGGTCCTACTGTCCAATAATTATTAGGAATCGTGAAAAGGTCACTACTCATTACTCCGATTATTATCTTCAGGAACAGGATCCTTATGATTCTCTTGCTCAAGAATTGATTGCGCTTGCTCAATCCAACCATACTTTTGGATATGGGACAGGGCTCTTGCCCCGTCTAAATTCATAGCCAGCTCTTCTGGGCTCTTCTGAACAAGGTCTTCGTAGGTATATATACCGATCGCGTTCAATTCCTTCTCATAGAATGGTCCAAGTCCTTTGATCTCGGTCAATGGATCTCTGATTGTTACTGTGTCCATTTCTACAGTTGATCCTGCGAATGGGTCATACTCAATATGTGATTCAACCTGTGCTGAGGGATTGGTTTTTCCGTATTTATCAGAAGGCATTATCGATTTTTGGATTCGATCTCGCAGACGATAAATACTGCGGCCTGATCCTCTGCGTTTGTAATACTTGCTGTAGGTTGACGGAATTGAGCTTTTTACCCGATTGAGAATCAGACCTATTGTGTTGGTTTTTAATTTCTCGAACTGGTTTAAGGTATATCTGAGTGAGTCTTCCCTGACATATCCATGCCGGACGACAAGCAAAACTGCATCCATTTTCGGGGCTAAAATCGTAGCATCTGGTACACCCAGAGTAGCAGGAGAATCAACAAAAACAAGATCGTAATCCTTCTTCAATAACTCCAATAATTCCGATACTCTGCTTTGAGCAAGTAACTCCGTCGGGTTATCGGGAAAAGGTCCACTGGTGAGCACATCTAGACCAGCAATATTGCCTCGTTGGATTACTTGTGATAGGTTCTTTTTGTTTTCCAAAACACTGCTCAGACCAACCTGGTTACTTATTTTGAAGTACTTGTGCATACTCGGACGATACATGTCTGAATCGATAACGATAACCTTGTATCCAATTTGCGCTATACTGCATGCCAAATTCGCAGTCACCGTCGATTTTCCCTCGTCAGGTTGGGCACTGTTGATCATGATGGTCTTTAAATAATACTTTTGGGCAGTAGTAAGGACATTTATTCGCAAGCGTCTATAGGCATCGTTTTGCTTTGCATAAACTAAACGATATTTGTCACGCGACCACCCTCCGCTCGTGGGAATTTCACCAAATACTGAGAGTCCGCTTGTTTCCCTTATAACCTCTTTGGTGTGGAGCCTCGGGTCGAGGTTTTCAGCAAGAAAACCAGCGCCCAATCCCGCAACACCACCTAGAAAGAGGGCGATTACGAAATAAGCAAGGTAATCCATTATTGTATAAGGTTCCGGCGTGACAGCAGGGTCTACAACCGAAATCCTGCTGTCAACTAAAGGTTCTTGATTTAAAATAATAAGAGCAAGGGCATTTGCTGCTTCGCGCGCCAGGTACGGGTTCAAATCTTCGACCGTTATCTCTAATAATTCCGTTTCTGGAATAATTTCAACGTTAATATCTGATGGTTGATCTGGGTCCAGATTCAGTATTTCTCTTAACTCGGTCAATACCTGCTGGCTATTTGCTACCTGAACGTAAGTATTCATGATGCGATCAGCGTATATCAGCTCGATATACGACGAGTCAGGTTTTGTATTTAGTAAGATTCGTAATACAGTCGTCGCTGAGTAAGTCTTCGGCAGTAGAAAGCTTACAGTAATCACAACTGCGATTACGATCGCACCAGTTGTGATTATGATCCATTTACGCCGATTTATAATTTCGATATAATCTGACAGTTCCATAATCAATAATCTCGTATTACGAACTAATTATTCCCGCGTCTATACAGGAATTCATTTATTAAATATGCGACATATTCGATCACACCCGCTTCCATGTCAGGATACATGGGCAAGGACAAGATTTGTTTCGCATACTGTTCGGTTGTTGGTAAATCTCCTCTGTGATAACCTAAATCCTTATATGCTGGTTGAAAATGAATCGGTATTGGGTAATGAATTCCCGTGGCAATCCCTTTCTCAGCAAGGTGTGCAATTAATTCATCTCGCGCATCCACGCGAATAACGTAAAGGTGGTATACCGGTTCCGCATAGGGCGCTGTGTGGGGTATTATTACCCCAGATCCAGATAATAATTGATTGTAGCGGGCGGCATTCCGTCTGCGGGCAGCGTTCCAGTTGTCTAACTGATTAAGCTTAATGTCTAGTATTGCTGCCTGAATGTTATCCAACCGGTGGTTGTGGCCTTTAATTTCGTGATGGTACTTACTCCTTTGTCCCTGATCGCGTAACATACGGATCGTTTCACATACCCGCACGTCGTTCGTAACCACCATGCCTGCATCGCCAAAAGCTCCGAGATTTTTGGCCGGATAAAAACTGAAAGCGGCAGCGTGTCCGATGCCACCGACCCGCGTACCATTGTACCTGGCACCGTGTGCCTGGCATGCATCCTCTACTACGATCAGGTTGTTGCTTTCCGCCAACTTCAAAATGGGATCCATATCAGCCGGGTGACCATAGAGATGCACCGGGATGACTGCTCTAGTGCGTTCATTGATCGCTTTGTCCATCTCAAAAATATCGATGTTATAGGTGTTTGGATCAATATCAACCAGGACGGGTTTTGCACCTGTGTGTGTAATCGCCAGCACGGTAGCAATGAATGTATTGGCCGCCGTGATCACCTCATCACCAGGACCAATATTGTAGGCACGTAGTATTAATTCTAAGGCAGATGTTCCTGAATCTACTCCCACGGCATATTTAGTCTCACAATAATCTGCAAAATTCTGCTCAAATTGGGTCACTTCTGGACCCAGGATGAACGCACTCCTATTCACAACATCTTCCATAACTTCGAAAATCTGGTCGGCAAGCGGTTCAAGTTGTGCCCCCAGATCGACGAAAGGAACACTCTGTACTATATTGTTTGTAATCATGATCAGCTCCCGATGGCAAAATGTTGGATGTTGGTTTATCGAACGCGTACAACTTGGGCTATCATTTACGTATTTAGGGGAGAAAGTTAAAGCCTGGCAGAAATCATATATTTCGAACCAACGCCATTGCCACTAATAATTTCTGTTCCCCCTCCATTATCAAGAGAGCGCTGGGCTGCTTCTAATATACGCACAACTGAAAGACCTGAATTTCCGCAGCTCTGAGGAGTGGTAGCACTCTCCTGTATACAATCGATGAAATGCTGGCATTCGATTTTTAAAGGCTCCGTAAAATTGATGTGCGGAATGACCACATCACCATAACGATAACTGCACTGAAAATCACAATATGTATCTGTATAAGGAAGTTTATCGACTCCCTTGTCATAGATTCTAATCTTTTCCAGGCTTTCAACATCATCATAAACCAGCATTTTTTTACTTCCCACGACCGTTATTCGTCGCGTTTTACATGGATCAAGCCAGCTTACATGTATGTGAGCGATAATATCCTCAGGGAATTCCATGTACATAAATGCAATATCATGTTTGTCTTCAAAAATGCATGCGCCTCCTTGAGCACTTACATGCAGAGGCTCCCCGTCAAGGAGATATGTAATGATCGATATATCATGGGGTGCTAAATCCCACATCACATTTAAATGAGCTTGAAATAATCCAAGGTTCAACCGCTCGGATTTTATGTAAAAAATTCGTCCCAATTCACCGTTGGTAATAATTTCCTTAATCTTTCTGACCACAGGATTATATTCAAATGTATGGCCCACCATGAGGGTAAGACCACGCGAATTAGCACTGTCGATCAACTCTTCGGCATGGTGACTTTTAGTTGTGATCGGTTTTTCAATGAATGTATGCAGGTTATGTTCGAGACAATCTTTCCCTATCATATAATGCGTTTCAGGGGGGGTCGCAATCGCAACAGCATCCAAATCCATGTTGAACAAGTCGTGATAGTCTTCTGCTGTCTCCAGCTGTGGATAGAGGTTATTGATATGCTCGAGCCGCCCAGGATCTTTATCGGCTACAGCAACAACATCCATATCTGGCAGGGTTATAAAATTGCGAACCAGGTTTGGTCCCCAATAACCACACCCAATTATGCCCATTCGTATATTTTGCATAATGTTTTCTCCCTTTATTCAGCGCCTTTTGTAGAAATGACAACCAATGGTGTTCTAAATAATATTTTCAAGTCCATCCACAAAGATTGATTTTCGATGTATTCGATGTCCAATCGAACCATTTCATCAAAATCTGATGAACATCTGGCGGTGACCTGCCATAAACCAGTTATCCCTTGCTGGGCTTGAAGCCTCTGATAATGCCAGGATTTATATTCATCCATTTCATACGGAATACACGGCCTTGGACCGACCAGACTCATATCACCTTTAAAGACATTCATCAATTGTGGAAGCTCGTCAATGCTGGATTTGCGAAGAAATTTACCGATTCGTGTAATTCGTGGGTCGGTAACTAATTTCTTCAACTGGGTGTCCCCCCCCTGGATATCGCTCATCTGATCCTGGTTGTTATTGATGAAAGCTTTAATATACGCCCGATGTACAGCTGGATCGGCGTTAGCACCCATAGTCCGGAATTTGTAACACATGAATCCGGATACCTGCCAATCTGGGCTACCGTTTTTTATAACCCGTCTGGATCCAATTCGCTTCTGGCGAAAGAAAATAGGTCCAGGGCTATCAAGTAGTATCAATAATGTAAGTAGTAAGAATAACGGACTTAAGATGATCAAGAGTATGCCAGCACAAACGAAGTCAAATATTCGTTTGTAGTAGTAATAATTGATCCTGGCAGAGGTGATCCGATCATCCGAAATTGAATCAATCGTATCTAACTCAAAGTCTTTTTTTGTATACATAATCAGCCTCCTCACCGGAAATAACCGATGATTGGGTCTTCAGAGCATACTTTTGGTGAGTACTTTGGTGAGCACCCTCATGTAACATTGATTAAACTTTAACTAAGGCATTTTATGATCGCTTCACCCCCAGTGTGGTACAATTTCACGCGGAACCGGTGCACTGAGAGGTGCTCCGTTTGCTAAGCCTCGGCCGGTGGCCACCGGCCGAGGCGATTTTATTGTCGATATCAACGTGCTAATTTACTAAAATCGCGCTATAGGCTGCGGCAAACGGTACAAATCAATATATAAAAAACGCTTATTGTGTTCACTTGATCTAAATAAGTGAATAGGTCTATATTATGTATAGTTTTATATAAGCTGCATCCCTCCTTCCCTATAAGGCTTAAATTGCTGCGATAAGGTTAATATGAAATTAGAGCAACAAAATCACCGTTAAATGATTACTAAGCCCCAATTAATGTTTTGGCTAGTCTTAACTAAATATAGCATATCTTTAACACAGTGTCAACTAAAATAGGTACCCAATCACACAAACTTTTCATTTATTAACATTAAGATATCTTGAGATTAAAATTGGATGGGGAATGAATACGATGTCTGGACAAAACACAAACTTTCATGTAAAATAATCAGCCATTTAAGTGTACTGTTCGCCATGGGACTACCATCCACGTGACGCCCTCATAATAAATAATTTCTGGAGAAATAAGTTGGCAAATATTAGATCACAAATTAAAAGAAATCGACAAAATGAAAAGCATCGTATTCGCAATCGCGTCTATCGCGGCGAGGCACGCACTTACATAAGAAGAGCTCGCGTGCACATCGAAAATGGCGAGGTCGAAGAGGCCCGCGCAACCACAATGCAGGCTATCAAGGCTCTGGATAAGGCAGCCGGGAAGGGTGTCATACATAAGAATAATGCCTCCCGCCGCAAGAGCCGCCTAATGAAGCAGTTTGCTGCTCTTGAAAAGGATGCCGCTTCGTAATTCGTTAACCAGCCGATCATATTTATATTGGATGATAAATACTAGCGGGAGCTTCGACAGCTCCCGCATTTCGCGTAAAAATACGAGTATTCTGCAATATCATTCAAAATATTAGAGGAATTTAATACTTCTTGTACATGTTATAATTCTTCGGCTATCACGTAATCGCCATGTGAAATAAAGATCCATCAACCGGGCCACTTATAAGCACTGTAAATATATAGCGAATACCAAAATAAATGTTTGATATTGAACAAAAAACAGTCGAATCCAGAGTCCTGGAATATTGTTCCGATAACGGGCTTCCAAAGCCAGCAGAATTAACCTGGACATCCATCCCTTTCTCGGGAGAGTGGGGTATTTCAACATCCTTCTTCAAACTAGCCGCCCAGGAAGCCCGGCTGGTCGCTGAAAAAGGAGATCATCCACAACCTGTCCCTCAACGTGCGCAGCAGATCGCAAGTGAAATTGCTGATTATATCGGATCCCTGGCTGGCTTTGCGCGAGTGGAGGCTGTCAAAGGCTATTTGAATCTATACTTCGCACCCGATGTATACAGCAGTCGGGTGATCGATGAAGTTTTAGAATATGGCGATCAATTTGGATGTGGCGACTCTAAAGAAGAACTCGTGATGGTCGAGTTTTCCCAACCGAACACGCACAAAGCGATACATACAGGACATCTACGTAGTGCCATCCTGGGGGATACTCTATGCCGCATTCTCGAATGCGCCGGTTATGGCGTCGTACGCGCTAATTATTACGGCGACATAGGACTCCATGTTATTAAGTGGCTGTGGAACTATATGAAATTCCATGCGGGGGAAAAGCCTCCCAGTGAGACAACACGCTGGATGGGTGACCTTTATTCAGAAGCGATCAGCCGCCTGGAAAAAAACCCTGAGTTAGAATCTGAAGTTCGTGAAGTATACGCTCGATGGGATAAAGAAGACCCCGAGGTTGTTGATCTATGGCTTGAAACACGCCAATGGTCATTGGATGGTTTCAACCAGATATATGAGACGCTCGATATTCCCTTCGATCGGAATTATTCAAACAGCGAAGCAGAGAGACCTGGCAAAAAAATTGTCATTGAGCTCATCGATAAATGCATTGCTGAAGATGAACGGCCAGAAGGACCCGTTATTGTACGCATCGATGAACATTTGGGATTAAAGAAAGAAAAATATCGCGTCTTCGTCATATTGCGCTCGGATGGGACCGCACTCTATTCCACTGAAGATTTAGCTCTAGCGAAAATAAAGTTTGAAGAATATCCCCTGGATAGATCGTATTATGTTGTGGATGTACGCCAATCCTTGCATTTTCAGCAAGTGTTCAAAACCCTGGAAATCGCCGGATATCCATGGGCAGAAAAATGCCAGCACATTTCATATGAATTGGTGAATCTGCCGGGTAATGTAGTCATGGCCTCACGCGAGGGTACCTTCGTATTGCTCGAAGATCTAATCCGTGAAGCAACCGCCCGTGCACTGGAAATTGTCGAACAAAAAAATCCGGATTTAAACCTGGAGCAGAAAACTCAGATAGCAAAAGCGGTCGGTATCGGAGCCATCAAGTATCCAATGTTAGCCCGCGAGAACAAAAAAGTCGTCACTTTCGATTGGGAAAGCGCTCTCGACTTTAATGGACAGGCTGCGCCCTATATTCAGTATGCACATGTGCGCGCCAACAGCATTCTGCGCCGAGTAGATGAGCCACTGCCCGGAATATTAACACCCTCCTACGGTCTTGAATCTTCGGAAATCGAGTTAATTGATCTGCTATCACGCATGCAGCCTGAAGTTCAGCGCTCGGCCAATGAGCACAAACCGCTAATAATAACGAACCTAGCGTATGAAACCGCGCGCGCATTCAATAATTTTTATAAACAATGCCCTGTTTTAAAAGCAGCGCCTGAGAAACGAGAGTTCCGTTTACGCATCGTTGCTGCAACCAGGCAGGTGCTCGCCAACGAACTGAAGTTGCTGGGGATTATGGCACCCCTAGTTATGTAATCTAGGTTTATTGGTTAAAAGTTAGCAAATGAATTATTTCACCACAACTTGCCACAACCTGATTTCTCAAAACAACAGTCCAATAACAAAGGAGATCGGATAAATTCATGTCACCCATCAGAACCATAATCATGGGAGCCGCAGGGCGCGACTTTCATAACTTTAACGTTTTCTTTAGAGATAATAAGGATTACCACGTTGCCGCCTTTACTGCCACTCAGATCCCCGATATCGAGGGACGAACATACCCGGCCGAATTGGCAGGCTCTCAATATCCAAACGGTATCCCAATCTATCCGGAAGAAGAGCTTGACAAACTGATCGTAGATTTGCAGACCGAGCAGGTCATTTTCTCGTACAGCGACGTGCCCTACACCTATGTAATGAACAAAGCAGCACAGGTTTTAGCGGTGGGCGCCGATTTCCGCCTAATGGGTACAAACGCAACCTCTATTAAATCTAGTAAACCTGTCGTCTCCGTCTGCGCTGTGCGGACCGGCTCAGGTAAGAGCCAGACCACTCGACGCGTGTCTTTGATATTACGCGATATGGGCTACCAGGTGGCCGCCATTCGGCACCCGATGCCTTATGGCGACCTGGTAAAGCAAGCTGTGCAGCGATTTGCCGATTATTCTGATCTGGACCGCCATGAATGCACCATTGAAGAGCGTGAAGAATACGAACCTCACATTGATAATGGCGTGATCGTTTATGCTGGGGTTGATTACGAAAAGATTCTTCGTCAAGCAGAACAGGAGGCAGACATTGTCCTATGGGATGGCGGCAACAACGATTTCTCATTCTACGCATCCGATTTACAGATTGTGGTGGCAGATCCTCATCGTCCAGGCCATGAACTTTCCTACTATCCGGGTGAAACCAATGCACGAATGGCTGACGTGATCGTAATCAACAAAGTCGATACTGCGGCTCCTGAAGATGTAATCACCGTACGGGAAAACCTGCGTTCTATCAATCCGGATGCAATTATTATAGAGGGCGCTTCCCCAATCTTCGTGGATGATCCCAGTGCTATCCATGGCAAACGTGTACTTGTCGTTGAAGACGGTCCCACGCTGACACACGGCGAGATGGCTTACGGTGCAGGTTGGGTAGCCGCAAGGCGATATGGTGCGGCAGAGATCATCGATCCGCGACCATATGCGGTAGGATCGATCAAGGATACGTATAATAAATACCCTTCAACCGGAAATGTTCTTCCCGCAATGGGTTACGGCGATTTACAAACCAGCGAATTAGAAACCACAATAAACCAGACTGATGCAGACATGGTCATCATCGGTACACCAATCGACCTGAGGCGTGTGGTCAAAATTAACAAGCCTACCCAGCGCGTAAGATATGAGCTGCAGGAAATTGGTCAGCCCACCCTGAAAGATGTGTTGATGAGTAAATTCGGACTGAATAAAGTTAACGAATCTGGATAACAATTGGCGATTGAACATTAAAATCTCGGTTATGCCAAATCTTAATTGGTCAACGAAATCCAAGCCGGCTCCGATTGATGGCGATTTAAAGCTCGACAGTGTCATCTATCCTCAGGGGAAGAATTACTCAGAGACAAATTTGTTGTTAGGTGAGACAAATAAACTCATCCTGGGAGACAATTTGGCGGTCATGTCGTCCCTTTTTCCAATATATGAAGGGCGGATTGATCTGATCTACGCCGACCCGCCCTTTTTCACCAATCGCCGTTACACCACCCGGGTAGGGCGTGGCGAAGATTCGCGTAAACCGAGTGAGTGGCAGTTAGCGGAAGGCTACATGGATCATTGGAAAGATTTAGATTCCTACCTGGACATGCTGTATCCTCGGCTGGACATGATGCACCGGTTACTTTCCCCAACCGGGACGCTGTACTTGCACCTGGACTGGCACGCCAACGCATACGCCCGACTTTTATTGGATGAAATTTTCGGTACTGACCGGTTGCTCAATGAGCTCGTCTGGGTGTACCATGGACCATCACCGATACGAACTGCATTCAACCGCAAACATGACACTATTTTAGTTTATACGAAAAGTAAAGAATACACATTCAATGTTGATGATGTTCGCCAACCGTACAACCCCAATACTATCAAGACTTTCGCAGCTTCACCCAAGGCTGGCTTTGGAAAAGTTCCAAATTTGAAACGAGGGAAGGTACCTGAGGATTGGTGGTACTTCCCTGTTGTTGCCCGTATGCATAACGAACGCACAGGCTACCCCACCCAAAAACCGGAAGCCCTTCTAGAACGTGTTATCCTGGCTTCTTCAAACCCTGGTGATATTGTGGCAGATTTCTTCTGCGGTTCTGGTACTACGCCGGTTGTAGCCGCAAAATTGGACCGGCAGTTTCTAGCCAGCGATTTGACATGGCGCGCGGTCCACACAACTCGCTCCCGGCTAGTCTATCGGAGCGCACCACCATTTTCCATATCACACGAATCAGGAACGCTTTTCCCCCACGCGATAGAAGCCGACCCAACAAATATCTTCGATCAATCCGGGCAAACGATTACAGTAAATTCAGACTCCCTTCAGGACATTGATTATTGGGAAATTGATCCTGCCTGGGATGGGAAGGTTTTTAAGAGTTACGCCCAGGCTGTGAGGCCGCGAAAAAAAGGCCAGCTCACAGACAAACTCACACTACCACAATTGCCAATATCATCACAAGTTTGCGTTCGTTATGTAAAAATCAGTGGGGAAGCAAAACAGGAGATCCTTGGTCAGCCGAGGAACGAATAATATTTTAGCTTCCCCATGAAATTCTGTTCCCAGCTTATCTTTTGTTAAAAACCTCTCTCTTGGCACTAGAAACTCTAAAACAATTAATGTAATATGGGAATATAGATCATATTTGGTGTTATAATGTCTTCATCCAATCTACTGTCGTAATGAACCAGCTCGTTACACTACGAACTGACCTATCCACGGATGCCTGGATAAGATACGGCGATATGCATATTATCTTCACCTTTATAGGAGTCAGAGATGAACGAACAAACCAATAATAACTTCTTTTTTTTCCAGGCTAAAGATTTTGATACGGATCGTTCAGGAAGTCAAACCGGTCTCGATGACAGCGATGCGGATCGCTCAGGAAGTCAAACCGGTCTCGATGATAGCGATACGGATCGCTCAGGAAGTCAAACCGGTCTTGATGGCAGCAGTCAGGATGGTTCCATTTTCTAAAGTTCTACCACACATCAATAATTAACATAAGACTTACGCAGTTCAAGGTTGCTGGGGGTGTGGTGGGGTGGAAAAGCCACCCCACCACACCCCGAAGCCTACCTAATTGCGTAACTTCGATAACAAATAATTTCTTCGTGATCGTGCCTGTCCAAGGAGTATAATGGGGGAACATCCAAACAGGCAGTTTTATTTGAACACACACACGATCTTCGTTTCGCGCCAACCCGAACTGGAGACTCTAAACCAGTATCTCGAAAAAATGCTGGCCTCCCAGGGTCAGATTTGCTTCATCTCAGGTGAAGCAGGTAGCGGTAAGACGACCCTGATTGGGGAATTCACCCGCCATGCACAGGTAAGCAACGCTAATCTGCTTGTAACTCTCGGTGAATGCGATCAACATACCGGTATCGGTGACCCATACCTCCCATTCCGGGAGGCGCTCAATATCCTAACGGGTGACGTGGATGAATCTCTCGCCCAAGGGGACATTACCGAAGAGAACGCCAATCGCATAACCAAAGCTTTTAAGCATACAGGAGGGCTCCTTCTCGACATCGGACCCGATCTGATCGGTATTTTTGTGCCCTGGGCAGCTATCGCCATAAAAGCAAGTAAAATGCTTGCTACCAGAGCCGG
>Ga0209013_10001236_pt1 | contig 23655 bp, 19 predicted proteins | sample Cruoilmetagenom2_FD_187291 | JGI IMG/M metagenome (GOLD analysis project Ga0209013, IMG submission 187291) | Oil polluted marine microbial communities from Coal Oil Point, Santa Barbara, California, USA - Sample 2 (SPAdes) (version 2) | ecosystem: Environmental > Aquatic > Marine > Oil seeps ... | reverse complement strand
CCTTTAATTTTTTCATCAGGATGAATGGAAGGAAGTATAAATAGACCTTGTGAACGGTGATCTAAATCCCATTCCTTACCGGATCCTAGATGATCCATCAATGACCGATATTTATCTTTGGTAAAAATAGCAACTTTACTTATAGAGACGTTCATAAAGTTGGACATCGTAAAGTCAATCATCCGGTAGCGTCCGCCAAATGGTAAAGAGGCTAAGCAACGGTGATGGGTCAATTCTTTTAGTATGGGTCTTTCATTTACAAGATTAATAACACCTAAGACATTCCTCATTGAAGCTACCTCCTATTATAAAGCTTGCAGCAAATCACTTTCCGATGAGACTCGTTGATTTTCACCTATTAGTATAAGTTCTAGGTTAGAGTCAGAGATTACAGCATTGTCTTCAATAATTGTATCGCTACCAATTATAGCCTTTTCAATTATTACATTATTTCCGATTTTCACATTTGGCATAATTACTGAATTCTTTATAATAGAACCACTTCCAACTTGGACATTATAGGAAAGAACTGAATGGTCAACCTTTCCAAATACTAAACATCCTTCATTGACTAGTGATTGGGTCACATCAGCATCTTCAGATATATATTGTGGTGGGTGATTGGCATTCCCTGCATATATTTGCCAGTTTGGGTCTCCTAATTTAAAATTTGATGGTTCTTCCAATAAATCCATATGTGCTTCCCACAGGCTTTCAACCGTTCCGACGTCTTTCCAGTATCCTTTAAACCGGTATGCTTGTAATTTCGCTTCATCCATCAGCATCTTTGGAATAATATCTTTTCCAAAGTCATTAGAAGAGCTACTATCCTTTTCGTCTTCTGTTAAATATTTTTTTAGATGTTTCCAATTAAAGATATAGACACCCATCGAGGCCAAATTACTTTTTGGAAATTTAGGTTTTTCATCGAATTCAATAATTTGATCGGTTTCGTTGGTATTCATAATTCCAAAGCGATTTGCTTCTTCCCAAGGTACCTCTATGACTGCAATGGTCGCATGTGCATCCTTATCCATATGGTCTTCCAGCATTTTGTTATAATCCATCTTATATATATGATCCCCTGATATTACAAGTACATATTCTGGATCATTATGATCGATAAAATGAAAATTTTGATACACGGCATTGGCTGTACCTTTGTACCATTCACCTCCATGTTTTCCCTGATAGGGTGGTAGCATAGCAACACCACCGTTATTGCGGTCCAGATCCCATGGTCGTCCGCTACCAATATATGAATTCAAAATGTGCGGTCGATATTGAGTAAGTATGCCAACCGTATCAATACCTGAATGTGTACAGTTGCTTAAGGTAAAATCGATTATTCGGTACTTTCCTCCAAATGGCACTGCGGGTTTAGCTAAGTCACTCGTCAATTCGCCGAGTCTCGAACCTTGACCACCTGCTAAGAGCATTGCAATCCATTTTTTAGATGCCATTTATACTGACTCCCCTTTTTCTTGTTTTTGTTTCTTTCATGAATATAGCTATCCCTAGAGGTGGTACAGTAACTTCTAGTTGATAAGGTTGGTTATTGTGAGGAATTTGAACGGCAGTCAAGGGGTTAGAATTCAACTGTCCTGACCCTCCATATGATGTAGCATCACTATTAAATGCTTCATAGTAATTCCCTTTAGTAGGAACTCCCATTTGATAATTGTGGTAAACCTCGGCTGAAAAATTACAAACAATAATGCAATAATCCCCCTTTCGTTTTCCTCTTCTTATAAAAGTAATCACGCATTGTTCCACATTATCTGCGTCTATCCATTGAAAGCCAGCTTGCTCATGATCTAATCGCCAAAGTGAATTGGTTTCTTGATAAAAGTTATTTAATTCCTTATAGTAATGAAAAAAAGTGGAGTGAGCTTCAAAATCTAATAGCATCCAATCCATCTCTTGCTGATATTTCCATTCGTCAAACTGACCAAATTCATTACCCATAAATAAAAGTTTTTTTCCTGGGTGGACAAATAAATAGCCAAATAAGAGGCGTAAGTTTGCGAATTTTTGCCAATAGTCACCGGGCATTTTATTTAGTAATGACCTTTTACCATGAACTATTTCATCATGCGAAAATGGAAGCACGAAATTTTCCGAAAATGCATATAAAAAGGAAAATGTTAACAAGTGATGATGCTTAGATCGTTCGTTAACGTCAAGCTTCATATATTTAAGTACGTCATTTGACCATCCCATATTCCATTTATAATTAAATCCAAGTCCTCCTGCACTTGTAGGACTTGTTACCAGCGGCCATTCAGTGGCCTCTTCCGCCATCATGAGCGCTCCAGGAAATTTCCGGAAAATAGTTTCATTTAACTTTTTTAGAAATTCAATTGCTTCCAGATTTTCTTCGCCACCAAACTGATTTTTCAATTTTACAGGAAGCGGATTATCATGATTTAGATAAACCATGGAAGAAACTGCATCAATTCGAAACCCATCTATATGATATACATCCATCCAAAATATTGCATTTGAAATGAGAAAGCTGACAACTTCTGGCTTACTATAGTCAAAGCTATATGTTCCCCAGATTGGTCTCTCGGCTCTCATCGGATCTGTCGATTCGAAGAGTGGTGTTCCGTCAAACCTTCCAAGTCCGTGAATATCCTTACAAAAATGTGCAGGCACCCAGTCAAGAATTACACCAATGCCCTTTTGATGGCATTGATCTATAAAATACATTAGTTGCTCCGGCGTACCAAATCTGCTAGTCGCTGAATAATAGCCAGTTATTTGGTAACCCCATGAACCATCGTATGGATGCTCCATAACAGGCATTAACTCAATATGCGAAAAGCCATTATCGATTGCATATTCAATTAGTTCGTCAGCAAATTCTTGATAATTATAAAACTCCCCATCTTCTTTTTGTTTCCAGGAAGCCAAGTGAACTTCGTAAATCGTCATCGGTTTGTGATAAATATCCTTCTTTACTCGCTTAGCCATCCATTTTTGATCGTGCCATTCAAATGTATTTAAATTGTAGATAATAGAAGCTGTTTCTGGTCGTACCTCCGAATAAAAAGCATACGGATCTGCTTTTAACTCTTTACATCCGTCCGGTCCAGTAATCTCATATTTATAGATGTCTCCTTGTACAAGCTCGGGAATAATTAATACCCAGATTCCTGAATGATCCACGCGTTCTAGTTGATGGTGGGTACCATCCCAATTATTAAAATTACCCACAACAGAAACCTGCCTTGCATTCGGTGCCCAAACTGCAAAGCGAACCCCCTGTATGTCTTCCTCCTTAAGTATATGAGCACCGAGCATCTTATAACTTTCGTACAGTGTTCCCTCGTGAAAAAGATATACCTCTAATTCACTTGGGTACACCTGATTATTAAACTTCATCATTTCTACCACTCAAACACCTCTTTCAATCTATGATTCTTTCATTTTAATTAACAGTTCTAATCTAAATTATTCGCCATTTATCTTTAAACACCTTTTAATATTTGACTATTGCTAATAATATATAAATTTCGACAAAATAAAAAATCCTCCATGTTATGAAGGACTTTTAAAAATATATTTTGTTCTTTAAATATTAATAACGATAATACACTAAAGTCCTTTGACCATAAATTAGCTATTAGCTGTCCTCCCCTTTGGGGTAGAAGTTGCATTATTCATACGGTTTAAAAATAAGTAGGAAAGTGAGACAGACCATGCTAGTGGAGTGTTACCATTCGGAACATTTTTACCGCCAATATATAACTCAGGAACCTCCCAATTTTCTGGTATAATTCGTTCAGTTTTACTAACATATTCGAAAGCTTTGTCATGCATGCCTAGTTCCAAATAACATAGTCCTAGCCAAGGTAGTCCAAAGCACCATTCTGCTTCACTGCCTTCGTTATAATACTGATCATTGTGATAACGAATACAGCCATGTGTCCGCTCAAGTTGTTCAGAAACCATTTCGACTATCTTAAGAGCTGTTCTCCTTTCAACTATACGATACGGATAGATAAGTGAAAGCAGAGATAAATCTGTTTCTTTCGCTTCACTTTCTCTAGGTAAGAGAAAACGCAACGTCTCTTCACCTTTTTGAATTAGTTCATCCTTTACGTTTACTAACATTTTCACAGCGCGTAAACCTGCCACACATGCTCCCACACTTGAAGCATGTAATTCCATATTTTCTTCCCACATGCCATTATCCTTTGCCTGCCAGTATTGAAGACACTCTAGATAATCGACCAGCTTCTGAACGATAGCGATATCTTTATCATCACGGATAACTTTATGTCCGTGGCTCACACCTACCCCCACCCCCCATAAGAATGCTCCAATTGCATCATTTTGAGCATGACCCCATTCTTGGTTCAATTCCTCTAAATCTGTAGAATAGCGCGAGTGGATATATTCAAAAAGGTACACGGGTTTTTGTTCTCTATGGATGTCTATTTTCCATTCATAGGTTTTAAATAGTTCGAATAACGCATGATATGCTTTTTCATACCGATCAGATTGGATTTGTAAAAAAGGTAAAACCGTGTATACAACATCACGTATCCAAACAAAATGATAATCTTTTGAAACACTGGCAGTATAGGCTCCATTCGGTAGACGCATCCGATCTAAAACCTCCATCGCATTGTGGATTTTCATTATACGAGACCTCCTTTTAATAATATCTATACAGTGATTGTTAACCATTTGCATTTATTTTAGACAAACTCTGCAAAACGAAAGCGCTCCCATTTTAAAAAACATTTAATAATTATATATTATGTAGGAACTTTTCATTTGGAAAAGCAACAATACCTAATCTTTAAAAATGTTTAATTCATTGGTAAACAAATTTTAGTTTCTACTATGTTTTTAATATCCAAAGCTACTATTACCCAAGATACTAATTTGTAACTCACCTCTTGGCATTTATTTCTCAAATAATATTAACCAAACCCTACGAAAAAAACATAACGAAGTCCCTAAGGATTACGTCATGTTTCATTTGCGTTAAAGTTGATCAACTGCTTCTTTCAATATATCATATGAGCGTCTTCTAGCTTCCTGGTCATAAACATATGTAACAGCCATCAATTCATTTATTTGGAATGTTCCCAAGAATGATTTTAACTGCGCAGTGATTGCATTTCGATCGCCTTTAAAAGTGTAAGTAGACATTCTTCGAACTGCATTTTCTTCTATAGGATTCCAAAGACCTTCCATCGTATCCACTGGAGGCTGTAATGGACTCTTTTTACCAGTTACCACATTTAAATAAAAACGATCGCTAGTAGTAGAAAGCTTTTCTGCTTCTTCAGTTGTGTCTGCCCCTATTGCATTAACACAAACTATCACATAGGGTTCAGATAAATACTCGGAAGGTATAAACTGATTACGGTAAATTTGTATTGCTAATTCCAACTGCTGAGGGGCAAAGTGTGCAGCAAATGCATAAGGCAACCCCAAACGAGCAGCCAATTCTGCACTTGATGTACTAGAACCTAGAATGTAAATTGGTACATTGGCACCCACTCCTGGGAATGCACGAACTCCACCTTGATAATCGATTGTTTTAAAGTAATTTTGCAATTCCACTACGTCCTGTGGAAAAGAAAATGAAGTTTCCTGTGTCGTTCTTCGTAGTGCATGAGCCGTTTGCATGTCAGTTCCTGGTGCACGCCCCAACCCTAAATCCAATCTATTAGGATAGATATTTTCAAGTGTACCAAACTGCTCTGCAACTACAAGTGGTGCATGATTTGGCAACATAATCCCACCCGATCCTACTTTAATAGTTTCAGTTTTTTCCAACAAATGACCGATCAAAATGGAAGTTGCAGAACTAACAACATTTGGTGAATTGTGATGTTCCGTTAGCCAAAATCGATTGTATCCAATCTTTTCGACATATTGTGCAAGGCTAACCATATCTTCAAATGCTTCTTTATTGGTCTGCCCCTCTTTTACTGCTACTAAATCTAAAACAGATACAGGAACAGGTTGAAGTTTTCTATTCATATATTTACTTCCCTTCATATATAACGTCTCCATTTGATAATAGAACCAAGTAAAAATTTCTTCAAGGTATCTGCTTATATGTTGGAATTAAAGATGGTCATATTGAGTGGAAATACGTAGATATACAACTCAATTTTACGCAGTACCATGGAATAATCATGATATGCATTTGAAAGGATAAATCTTTTAGTTCTCGCCTTCTTTACTTTTTGATTTTGTTTCATTAGCTACATTATTAATTCTTTCTAGCATTGTGGGATGAGAATATCGAAACCATTTTACTAGGAATGGTGGGTTCACCTCGTTTAGTCCCGCTTTCGTAAGTTTTTGAAAAGTGCTCACAGCAGCAGTTGGGTCATTCACTAACTCCATTGCATATTCATCAGCTCTTGCTTCTTGATATCTAGAAATGTAATTCGTTAGTGGACTTGAAGCGAATAATAGAAAGGAAGTTATTAATAAAAATAATGGTAAGGAGTGAATAGCATTTATCCGAGTTATTTTTAAATCACGCCCAAACCTATCGATAACCCAAGGCAATATTTTCGCAGTTAAACAAAGTCCTAGAAATATAGTTAATATATATTCAGCAATTCCGAAGTATATATGTTTCTCCACATAGTGCCCCATTTCGTGAGCCATAATGAAGAGTATTTCATTTTCTGATAAGCGTTTTAACGTTGTATCCCATAATACAATTCTTGAGTTACTGCCAATACCCGTTACATAAGCGTTTAGCGCGTTTGTCTTTTCTGCCATATTTACTTCATATACATGCTCTGCTGGAATATTTGCTTGCTCAGCCAATGTGAGTATTCTTGCCTCTAATTCTTTGTTAGTTAAAGGGTAAAAGTCATTATACAATGGGTCGATTACTACTGGTTGGATGAACATGATGAAAATGGAGAACGGAATCATTAGTAAACTAGCAGTTAACCACCATTTCTTTGGATTCCTTTTAATAAGCCAATAAAGAACAGTAACAATTACTACAGTCGTTCCGAAGTCCACCCAAAATCCAATTACATTATCCCGCATCCAGGAATTGAAAGTCTGGGTACTGATCCCATAGTTTTTGCTTAAGGAATATCTATAATAGTCTAAAGGAAATAAAACAATATATATAAAAAGAGAAAGTAAAAATAAGTATAAAGCGTTTTGCAAAAACGCCCATTGGTTCTTTACAGTAGTCCATTTTTCGAACACTTGAGAAAGCCCAGTAATTAGTATAAATAAATAAACAATCCATTCGAAGGGTGTTGCTACAAAATAGAGGAAATTTTTTATCTTTGAATATTCTTCGCTAAGGTACAATTCCCGTTCTGACATAAACACATGCGGATCTACAACAGTTCCTTTCAAAGGCACCGGTATATCCCCACTATTACTATGAAAAATATATACATACATTACTAACGCGTATACCCCAAATAACAATAGGGCGGCAATCCCACATTTTTTTACCAAATCCACTTCAACTCCATTCTCTTTCATACATTAAGTGTAATCAGAAAAAAGAAAGATAGAACCACTTTCTATCTCCCTGTCCACACTTAGATTAGCCGCTATCAAATGGGGTATACTACAACCATCGAAGGCCTATCAAATTTAGTAGGGTGGACTAGTTATGAAAAATAGTTGGGTTATCTTCAAGACAGACATTCAAAATATAAGCAAGAATTGGGTTGCTGCAATTCTTATAGGCGGTTTAGTTTTTCTACCTTCTTTATATGCATGGCTTAATATATATGCCTCTTGGGATCCTTATGCTAAAACTGACCAAATTCCTGTTGCCATTGTGAATGAAGATGCAGGAGCAATGGTTCACGGCGAACAACTAAACGTTGGTAATCAATTGGTCGACACATTAAAAGATAACCGGGACATGAACTGGTCTTTTACTTCACGCAAGTCCGCTATGGAACAAGTTGAATATGGTGATTTTTTTGCCGTAATTATTATCCCTAATAATTTTTCCAAAAAGTTAGCTTCCGTCGTTTCAGATAATCCCCAGAAGGCGGATATCGAGTACTATGTAAATGAAAAAATTAACTCCATTGCACCCAAAATAACGGAAAAAGGTGCAACGGTTATTGTTCAAAAAGTTAGTAGTCAATTCATCTCAAGTGTGAATGGAGTCATTTTTGACCTCTTTAATGATTTAGGAATTGCAATAGAAAGTGATCTACCAGATATTCAAAACTTCGAAAACTATGTATTTAAAATGGAAAAAGAATTGCCTACGATCCATAAATTGCTTACTGGTGTTCAAAAAGATGCTTCTTCCGCACAAAAAATTATCTCACAAGCTAATTCAATGGTGCCACGAGCCGAGCAAATAACGACTGAAGGTTTGAGTTCGATTGAAAAAACAATAGATTTCTTGACGAAAGCACAAAATCGTTTAAATGAACTGGCTCCTGTAGTTGAAAATGATTTGGAAAAAGTATCGGAGATTGCACAAAGTACAAATGAATTTATTCAAAACGTTCAAAACGTCCAATTGGATTTTACAGAGTTGGACAGAGTAAAAGAGGATCTAGACAACAAGATAACCTATAATATACAAACAGTTGACTCTATCGAGAAGGACCTTATTTGGTTAAAGGAAGTAGCCAATGGCTCTAATGATTCGAATTTGGAAGAAAACAACGTAGAACAACAAACAAAACTAGCTCATGCAATTGATAAAACGAACGAACTGAAAGCTTTTTTACAAGAAGCGCAAACAAATGCACGAACAATTGATACACTTGTAAAAGATAAAGAGCAACAAATGCAAAAAACGTTGAATGATTTACAAAAAATAGCTCAGAATACATCCGTCCAACTGGATGCCTTTATAAACGAATACAAGAACACGATTGAACCAACTGTTCTTTCCGAAGTAGCTAAAGCAAAAAAGACTTTAGCAAATGCCAAAGAAATGCTAGCCAGTATACAGTCCACTCTACCAGAAGTCACCCGTACTCTAAATAGCACAGACGCCCACATTAAAGAGGGAAAAACAACATTGGATCAAGCATTGGCACAATATCCTTATATAAGTGATAAAGTAAACCAGTTAGCAGATAGGATACGGGAAGTTCAAGGTGAAACAAATATCAGTGAAATAATCCAGTTACTCCGCAATGATCCACAAGCGGAACGTAGCTTCTTTGAAGAGCCAATCGTCTTGAAAGAAAATAAACTTTTCCCTATCGCAAACTATGGAACAGGTATGACTCCTTTTTATACAGTTCTTGCTATCTGGGTAGGTTGTTTGCTTCTTATCTCACTGCTTGCTACAGATACCAATCATGAAAATAGTGTAAGCGAACGTGCGGTGTATTTCGGTAGATTGTTTACATTCTCAGCTATTGGTCTTCTACAAGCATTGATTGTAACAATAGGTGACATTGTTCTTTTAGGTGTTGATGTTAAAGATTCTTTCTGGTTTATATTATTTGGATTTCTCATTAGTTTCGTTTTCATGTCAATTGTTTATACGCTAGTTTCTGTATTTGGGGATATAGGTAAAGCGTTTGCAATTATTATGCTTGTCTTGCAGATTGCAGGGGCAGGGGGAACCTATCCAATCGTTCTATTACCTGAGTTTTTTCAGACGATTAACCCTGCACTCCCTTTTACGTATGCAGTAGATATTATGCGAGAAGCTGTAGGCGGTATAGTCTGGCAAAGAGCAATACGAGATGCTTCCTTGCTTTTGCTATTCAGTCTAGCCTTTTTAATATTCGGCACCTTCCTTAAAGAAAAGATTAATCGCAAAACAAAACTATTGTTGAAAAAGTCACGAGAATCCGGATTATTTCACTGAACTATAGTTAGAAGATGTGGTGAATGTAAATTAGAGATACAGGAGCAATTCGAAATAGGCACCTGAAATAGGTACCAGGTTCTTAATATAATTCGTTCAAGAACCTGGTACCCAATACTAAAAAACCTCGACTGACTGCTTCTTTAACCAATAATCATACCAAACTTGATGCCAGAGGAACTTAGCAAGGAATGATTTTGTAAATATTGAATGGGACATCAGTAGACTATTAACTACTAATTAATAGTCTACTGTTGACATATGAATAGTTTCTTAAACTCTAAAATAAAGTGAGCAATTCAACCTCGGAATGGTTCGTCATAAGCGTCATTCGATCTTCCAAGGTATTTAGCAATCGTGAAATGCATGCTAAACCTATCTATGTGTTACCCTCCAACTAAATACTAGGTGTATTACCACCTATTTTTCTTCATTATCAGTTTCTTCGGTTACATCCTGATAATAATAATTGTATTCAGAAGGATTAACTTTAGAAAAACCCGCAGGTGTATAGAATCTCAATAAGTCACCATTTACAACTTTATCAGATAATTGTAATTTTTTATCTACTTCTTTTTTATACTCAATGGCTTTCTCTAATTGATTATCATCATCTAGTGGTAAACCAGTTGTTGCATCATAGAAATTCTCATCAATCGAATAGATAGTAGGAGTTACATAATCACCATTTCTAAATGTTACTACATTATTATGCTCTTTTGATAATAAGTCAGTACCAAAATGAACGTAATTTTGTGAATCAATACCAAGTAAGTGTAATAAGGTGGGGAGAAGGTCTATTTGCCCTCCATAAGTATGATTAATTCCCCCTTGCATTCCAGGAACGTGAATAATTAATGGTACACGTTGTAAATTGGTACTTTCGTATGGAGTAATTTCTTTCCCTATGATTTGTTCCATTGCTTTATTATGATTTTCTGAAATACCATAATGGTCACCATAAAAAACAAGCATACTATTATCATATAAGCCAGACTTTTGTAATTCACCAATGAACTGTTCAATTGCTTCATCTGCATATCGAGCAGTTTGGAAATAATCATCTACACTTGCATCACCAGTATCCGCTTTATCAATTGTTGTTAAGTTTTGATCCATTTTATACGGATAATGATTCCCAACTGTTATAAATTTAGAATAGAAAGGCTGAGGTAGAGCTTTTATATAATCTAATGATTGTTCAAAGAATGGCTTATCCAGCAAGCCATATTCAGCCATATCTTCTCCAACAGTAGTGTCATAATAATTGGCATCAAAGAAATGGTCATAGCCGAATGATTTATAAATTTCGTTACGATTCCAAAAGGTTCCGTTATTACCATGGAATACAGCAGATGAATAACCACTCTCTTTTAAGATTGCAGGAGCTGCTTGATAGGTATTCTGACCTTTTGTAATAAATGCAGATCCTTGCGGTAAACCAAATAAAGAATTTTCAAGCATAAATTCAGCATCCGAAGTTTTACCTTGTGATGTTTGATGGAAGAAGTTATCAAAGTATAGTGTATTCGGATCTTTAATTAAAGAATTTAAGAATGGTGTAACTTCTTCACCGTTTATTTTATAATTCATTAGAAAGTTTTGGAATGACTCCAAATGGATATAGATGACGTTCATTTCTTTAGCTGCCCCAAAATATTCTGGGTTAGATTGACCATAGTTAGATTTTGTATAGTTAATAACTTCTGTCATATCATCGCTATCAGCTAAAACCCTTTGTGAAGACGCCTTTATAGTTTCAGTAGCGTCATAAATAGTATAGTTATACATGCCTAAATACTTCACAATATAGCTCCTATCAAAGCCACGAGTTAGTAGCTGTGGCCGATCAATGTTAGCTAGTCCTAAATTTAATGTAGATATTACTAATACAAAAGCAATTCCTGTAATAGCTTTTTTGTATCCAATTCTACTATTATCTTTTTGTATTTTTTTAGATAAACATAGGTAAATTAACAAAAGTACATCAACAAAGAACAATATATCGTAGGGTTTTAATAAAGAAATAACACTGCCACCTAAGTCTCCAAAGTTCTGCGTTTGAGTAAACGTAGGTAATGTAATAAAGTCACTAAAGAATCTATAATAAACTGCATTTGCATATAAAAGAATGGACATTAAAGTGTAAAATATTACAAGTAAAGTATATTTTCCTCCTCCTTTGAAAAAGAAAGAACATCCAAGAAATAACATAGCGGAGCCGAGTGGATTTAATAATAGAAGGAAATGTTCAAGGAATCCTTCTACTCCCAAGTTAAACTGAGTTATTTGTGTGATATATGTTTTAATCCATAACATGATAACGGCTAAAAAATATAGACTAGAAAACTTGTTTAAAAAAGCAGCCTTTATACTATTTAAAATTTCCATTTTATCACCTTCCGATTAGACTAGCTTTCAAGCTTTAAATTATTGGAGTAATTTGGTAACAATATTTTAATATAATTTTATAAAGCTAATATAACCTACATCTTTTTCTGACTTATGTCAAGTAAAATCTTAATTTCTCTCTCTTTACTACTTCTAATCTTTGTAATTATAGACTGTATTGGTGTCTTTTCACTCTCATCGTTACTTTCCAATTAGATAAATAGCTGATTTAATTTAAATCATAGTAAAAAAACCTTTAAAGCATTTAGCTAATCAAGGTAATAGATTTTTTAAACTACTAAATTATTTCAATTGTGCTCTATAAAAAAGCTCAACAATAAAAATTTCAATCAGTTAATGATATCACTTTCTTCTATGTATTTTAAAAACGAACCTTGCAGTTCTCCTCCAGTATCAATAGACTCAATCAGTAATTTAGGTTTAAAAGAACAAGCTTTTAAAGTCGAACTTCCATCAATTATTCCTTGTATGTTTGAAATAGTATAAATCATGGTTTGTTCAATTACCCTCATAATATATCTATATTTTTTTCAGTTAAACTTATCATGAAAACCAAATTTCCTTTCCAAAAAATAATCATCTGTTTCTAGAAGGTACATTCGTAGATTCATACATAATCTATTAGGTTAATTATTTTTTCTTGTCATCTTCTTTAAAGTCATAGAAATTCGGACAAACAAAAACCGTCCCCTCAAGTAAAAGAAGATCGGTTTGTTGAAGAGTAGGTTTTATTTGGAAAAGCATCTATCATATTATACTTTTTTACAAACTAAAGGCGTTAGGCACAGCTGACAATATATACTGTATTAAGATAATAGTGATCCACCCTGCGATTCAGGTCATATTTCTAATCTAACATTATATAATCTATCTATTCTAATTTAAATAATTTTGGTATTAAGTTTAATTCCGACGATCAATTTCGTTCTTTACCCCAACTTCATGTTCCTTCAGTTCTGCTTTAAAAATTCTTTTAATCACTTCTTTGTCACCGAGCATTAATATGAAATCTCCGGCTTGAAGCTCGGTATTTAGTCTTTTCTTTCGGATAATAATTTCACCCCGCTTTATTGACAGAACATTTATGTCTTCTTCTGAATTTAATTTTTCTATTAGTTTCCCACCAATCATAGTGGAAGAACCGTGGAGCGGAACTTCCACTAAGGAATCATTCTCTTCTGTAAAAAAGACATCCTTTATTGTCATATCTTGAAGATCAAAGTTTCTTTCAAGTTCATGTTCGAACAAGACGGTTAGTTTATTTTTTACTTTACGAACTTTTAAAACAAATAAGAACAAGACCAATGTTCCAGCGACATAACCTATTTTCATAGTGAAAAATTCATCTGATAATATGCTGCTAATTGCTGAAATAATAACTGCTAATGAAAATGCACCAAAAAGGATTAAAAAGGCACCAAGCCTTCTACGTATGGGATGATCAATAATTAGTTCTGATTCCCCTGTCGTAAATCCAGTTCCTGTAAGCATGGAGATAACCTGAAATCTGGCAATATTTTTTTTAAGTCCTGTAAAAGTAAACAGGATGGTATTAATTTCTATTACAATTAAAATAATAGTTAAATATACAATAACAAATACATAGCCCATATAGTTCCACTCCTGATTAAAAGTCCTTTAAGTTAATCTTTATTATCCAACAATTTACTAATATATATACATTGGACTTTAAGCTTCACTTCCCATATACTGCTCGATTAAAACATCGTTCAGATGTTTTAATCGAGCAGTATGAAATATTCCACTTATTGTAGGTATAGCATCGAGTGTCTATCGTAGAAAATCACTTTGCCAATACACTCGAATTCTTTGTTTCCTTCATACTTTACTTTCTTTTACATCTTGCGCTCTCATCACTATTCCTCCTATACATTGTATAAAAGGCATACAAAAAACCCCGTCCCGAATAAAGGGACGGGGTTAACCGCGATACCACACTAATTCTATTGAGCAGATCCAATAGCACAATAGCACTTAGCAACGTACAAATCATACGTGTTCTTTTTAAAGGTAGACACCCGGATAAGCTTACTAAAATCTTCAGCCCTTCTTTTCAGAGAGGATCTTCATGTATAACCTGCACACTGACTTTCACCAAGTTGTTAGTTCTCTGGGGAACAAATAGATACATTACTCTTTCTCTTCAACGAATTTATATGCTTTTATTGAATAGTAATATATTATTTTTCCAATAAATCTTTCACTCGCTGCACATATTCATCGGTATCATAAGAAAAGTACAACTGACTGGCTAGTCGGACAGGATCACCAAAGAAAAAACGTTCGTATAAAGTTTGCCTAGTGCCGAATGAACTCATCGTTAAATCCCATGCTAACCGGAAAAGTTTAACGCGGTCCTTACCCATATCTTCACTGGATTGTAAGTAGTGATTTAACTCATTACTTATCGGTGATTGAAAAGCTTTTTCGGTTGGGATGGACATTAACCCACTAGCACCTAAGAGCTGAATAATTTCAGTAAACCGTGGATATATACGTGGATATACATTCATCGCAATTTGTAAAGTGGATCGGTCTGGCTGCATCCATCCTCCTTTATCTATTTTGGCTTCTACTTCTGATTTAATCACTAAAGCTTTCATCGTTTCCAAGGCAATTATTATTTCAGTTGCTTTTTCTTGCACATGTTGGTATTCCCCAATATTAATCGTTTCAATTATAGATTGGACTAATCCCAATATGAATTCGGTTTTCACAATCTGCCTAGATACTACTTGATGAAGTGTAAATGGCAGGAATGAATTTGATTTCATAAAATTAAATGATACAGGAACGTTATCATAAAAAAAGACGCGCTCCCAAGGCACTAAGACATCGTCAAATACCACAATACTGTCCATTTCTTCAAACCTTGAACTTAATGGATAGTTAAAAGAGGAATCACCTCCAACAAATGATTCTCTACATATAAACTTTAACCCTTTTGTATTACTAGGTATGGAAAATGCGAAACCATTCCCCTCTTCTACAGTCCCATTTGAAGAGATAACTAATAGTTCATCCGTTATTCCACCTTGTGTTGCAAGTAGTCTAGCCCCTTTTACAATAATTCCAGCCTCGGTTCTTCCTACAATTTTCGCAGCAATCGGCTCTTTAGATCGTTCCACATACAATTGTGTTCGATTTACTTGTGGTTCAATAAAGGTATGTGTCATAGAGATATCATTTTCTCTTGCGTATTCATAAAATAATTGTAGGTTTTCTGGAAAACAGTTATTTTGGTCCTTTAATAAATGGATGGATGAAGCAAGAGCCATTAAGACCGTGTTCATATAATCTGGACTTCTTCCTAATAATCCGTTGTTAGCTCGAGCCCAGTGCTGTATCATTTCACGTCTTTTCGCTAAATCCTCTTTTGTCTTTGGCTGTAAATAGGAAATGCCAACCCGCTGTTTTGTAGTGGGGGATAGGTAAGTTAACTTTTCTTTATAATCCTGATGATGCTGAAGATCATACAATTCCGCTTGACTTCTTAAAATCCCTTTAAACGCAGGATGCTCGGAAATATTCCCTGTGACAGGTTTACCCTCTATCCAAATATCCGTTTTTAGTTGGTCAATCCTATCAATATATTGTCTTCCCGTTATAGCCGGCATACCCTCACTCCTAGGCTGTTCTTAGCATTATATTATTACTATTTAAGTAAAGATGTGACTACAAATAAATTTGCTTTCACACCCTCTGCTTTGAAAAATAAAGGATATACAAGGTAATAAAGACATATACTTTGTTGTTAGCCCTAATATTCTTTCATTCTTATAAGGTTTTTATTTTTTGGTAAAGTACAGAATAATAACAATCGGAGGTTTTATATGAATTGGGATGATGAATTTGATGTGGTTATCGTTGGAAGTGGAGCAGGTGGATTAGTTTCAGCAATTACTTCTGCACATAATGGATTAAACACATTACTCATTGAAAAAGCTGCATCTTGGGGTGGATCGTCTGCTCTTTCAGGAGGTGGGTTGTGGATTCCAAATAATCATGTCTCAAAAAATGCAGGGTTAAAGGATAGCGAAGAGGAAGGAATTCTTTATATGCAAGATGTCATTGAGGATAATGGACCTGCCTCCACATATGAACGAAAAGAGGCTTATGTAAAAAATGGGCATAAAATGGTGCAATTTCTGGAGGATCTTGGGATGCAATGGGTAGCTGGGACTCTTTATCCAGACTATTATCCTGAAAGGCCAGGTGGAAAGATAGGTCGCTCTATTGAAGGAAAAATATTTAACTCACGCCTACTGGGAGACTATGAAAAGACCATGCGTATAGGTGAGATAGAAGCTCCTATTCCTCTCTATTCTGGAAAAGTAGCTTCGCTTCCAAAAGCTTTTACAAATGCAAAAGATTTTAATACAGTAGTCGGCATGTTTTTAACCGGCTTCAAACATAAACTTAAAGGTGAACGTGCAATATCAATAGGGGCAGGATTAGTAGCTCGCTTGCTAAAAATAGTACTAGATTACAAGGTTCCTCTTTGGCTTTCTACACCTTTAAAGGACTTAATAATGGAGAATGACCAAATCATTGGAGTTGAGGTTGAAAAAGATGGAGAACCTTATTTGATAAAATGCAAAGCTGTCATCTTAGCAGGTGGTGGATTTGAAAGAAACCCTGAATTACGTAAAAAATATCATAACATCTCTACAGCCTGGACTGCAGCGAGTGAGAGTAACACTGGAGATATGCTCCTAATAGCACAAAATCACAATATCGATACTGCCCTCCTAGATGATGCTTGGTGGGGACCGACAACACTTGATGCTAACGGGGCTAGGAAGTTCTTAGTGTATGAACGTTCCATGCCACATTGTATGATTGTTGACCAAACTGGTGAAAGATATTTCAATGAATCAGAATCGTATGTGGATGCTGGCCACGCGATATTAGAAAGACAGGAAAAGAACGGTAAAGCAATACATTCCTGGCTTATACTTGAAAGTCGTAATCGAAATAAGTACTTATTTGGAGATATGCTCCCCCGTATGACACCGAAGAAATCTATTGACAGTGGATTTCTCATCAAAGCAAATACAATTGAAGAACTTGCACACAAATGTGAAATTGACATAGAGGGGCTCCAAGCTACTATTATACGATTTAATCAATTTGCTAAAAAGGGTACAGATGAGGATTTTGGTCGTGGAAACTCAGCTTATGATAATTATTATGGAAATCCCAATTATAAGAACCCAAATCTGGGAGCAATAGAAAAAGCGCCATTTTATGCTTGTAAAATATTCCCTGGTGATTTAGGTACAAAAGGAGGGATTGTAGCAAACGAACATGGTCAAGCGTTAAGAAATGGCCGTCCAATTGAAGGGCTCTATGCAACTGGTAATTGTTCAGCTTCTGTTATGGGACGCGTTTATCCTGGTCCTGGTTCTACTTTGGGGCCAACTACCGTATTTGGTTATATTTCTGCTAATCATATCAAAGAAAGCTTATCACCTTCTTCTATTCCCGATAAAGATGAGCAGCTTTTGGAAACTGTCTAAAATAGGTTTTAACTAACAAATGAGAAACTATCGTATTCTTAAAAAGTCTTACTATATTTACGTTAACTAACTAGCAAATGTTGATTTATATACATTTGCTAGTTTTTTTGTTCTTTTTTATACACCTTAAAAAAGTATCTCTTAAACATTAAATTTGTTTAATGGAATAACTTTCCTTATTTCTGAATATACTTCACCTAGAAGAAGGAAGTGAGGTTCAATTAGATACTTTATTCTTATTTTAATAATTTGTTTATATGGTTGTAGCGATCAACAAGCGGATGTTCCAAGTAAAGACTCTAGTGAAGATCAAGTAATCCAAGTATCCCAAGAAGATTTTTCAACGCAAGACATACCCAATTATGATTACTACGCTAAACAGGGCTGGACCCTAACCTTTCAAGATGAGTTTGATGATTTAGAAGTATCGAGTAGCCGATGGAACAAGCTAAATTCAGGTTATAAGGATCATGGTCGACTTCATCATTATTTACCTGGACAAGTTTCTAGTTCTTCAGGAACTTTGAAATTACAAGTAGATAATAAACCATATGAAAGTTACCCTTATCGTTCAGGAGCTGTCACCACTCAAGGACTCCATGAACAGCTATATGGAAAATTTGAGATACGAGCAAAACTTCCTGTTGGACAAGGTTTCTTACCTGCGATTTGGTTATTACCAACTGATCATTCTGCATATCCTGAAATCGATATAGTCGAAATGCTGGGTCAACTTCCTAATGAACTTTGGCATGTAGGTCATAAAGGACAAGGAGACCGAGAATATCAAGTAACCAATATTGATGGAAGCGAATGGCATTTATACACGCTCGATTGGACAAAAGAGGAAATAATTTTTTCTATAGATGGAATTGAAAGATTTAAGATTAACAACTTCGCCAATACCAGTATGTATTTACTCATGAATGTTACGGTCGGTGGAGTTTGGGTTGGAGATCCAGACAAAGAAACGAAATTCCCCTCTTTTATGGAAGTAGATTATGTACGAATTTATTCAAAAAATAATTAATATTAGAAAGTAGGTACACATTGAGTTATTGGTCTTTATTCTTTACAATAATCTTCGCACTTTATCTATTATTACAATTAAAATATATATATAGCTCCTTAAAAGTTAAAAAAGCACCCTATATTGCAAATAAAGAGAAAAAAATTACTGTGTTAATCCCTGCGTTTAATGAAGAGCTCGTTCTCTTACAATGTCTAGAAAGTTGGCAAAGGTTAAACTACGATAACAAAGAAGCTATATTTATAAATGATGGGTCAACCGATAATACGATGAATGTTTTACATGAGCTCCTTGATCTATTAATAGTAGAAAAAGAAATAACTATAGATAGTTCGTCGAGAAAGTTTAAGAAACTATTTCAAAGTATGAAGTTTCCACAAATTTACGTAATCGATCAACTAAACGGTGGTAAGTCAGCTGCCCTTAATGCCGGTATCTCCATTGCAACTGGAGAAATTGTAATTACCCTTGATGCTGACTCCATATTAGAAAGTGATAGTCTCACTAGAATAAATGAATCATTCACTGACCCGAAAGTGATTGCTGCTGGTGGTATGGTACAAGTGGGACAATTGATAAATAGAAGAGGTGATAATTCTTACGGGAAAAATTGGATTATCAAGTATCAATTATCTGGTTATTTGTCTTCTTTTTATGTTCGGAAAGTAACACAAGCTAAGTTAAATGTATTAGGAGTGGTATCTGGGGCATTCGGAGCTTTTCGTCTATCTATTCTACAACAGATTGGCGGTTATAAAGATACGCTTGGAGAGGATATGGAAATTACTTTTCGTCTTCAAAAATTTATACATGAACGAAAATCAGGAGATAAGTTAATATTTATTCCTGAAGCTGTTTGTTATACCGAAGTTCCTGAAGATTTTAAATCCCTGTTACACCAACGGGTTCGTTGGCAAAAAGGTTTTTTAGATTGTATCAACCTTTATAAGAAAGAATTTTTTACCAAACTAAGTATAAAATTTTCATTTTTTTTACTCTTTGAATCAATAGTTTTAAGTGGTTTAGGCATTACCACTCTTTTTATACTTCCAATTTCCATTTACTTAGATAACATTTCACTATTTACTATTTTACTACTTTTTACTGCTTGGTCTAGTGAATTCATAATAAGATTAGTAGCTGTTCAACGAGCTGGACATTTTGGCTATACGTTTTCACCCAAACAATGGCTTAAAATTATACTATTTACTATTTGGGAGTCAATAACATATCGCTTACTCGATACCTTTTTCTTTTTTTATGGATCCATACTCTATATCTTCGGAAGCAGGACTAATTGGCAAAAACTACAAAGAAGTGGTTCCGTCATATATACAGAGATGGAACCTATTAAATGATTAGTTGAAAATAGACCCGAATGGACCCTTTAAAGGATTTCATTCGGGTTTAATTTATTTTAAAGTGTTCCACCCGATCCACCATCGATATTAACAGATGTTCCAGTTACATAAGACGCTGCATCTGATACTAAAAAAGTAATGACATTTGCTGCTTCTACTGTTTCACCAATTCGTTGTAGTGGAATCATAGGACCTACTACATTTCTAGAATATTCTTCCCAACTAAGTTCTGGAGCGTCTTTTTTCCATTTCAATTCAATTTGATTGCTTCTGATAAGTCCAATACAAACTGTATTTACCCGTATATTATCTTTGCCTAAATCCTTACTCATAGCTTTAGTCAAGGCCATTCCAGCTGCTCGACTAACTGTTGTTGGTAAAGAACTGGCAGGAGGCGTTTTCCCTAGTACTGCCGTTACGTTTACAATAGCTCCCCCGCCCACTTCTCTCATATAAGGAATTGCAGCTTTTGAAGTATGTATTGCTCCAAACAATTTTAAGTCTAAATCTGTTTGCCATAAATCTGTACCCACGGATTCAAATGGGTTAGCAGATGAAGTTCCAGCATTATTAACTAAAATATCAATACGTCCATAATGTTCTACTGTTTTTTGAATAATATCTTTGCATGCATCCTCTTTCGTAATGTCCGCAGAAACCATTAATACCTCTGCTCCTGTTTCACTTTTAATAAATGCTGCAGCCTCTTTAAGTTTTTCTTCTCCGCGTGCGCAAAGAACTACATTTGCTCCTTCTTGCACTAATTGTAAAGCTGTTTGTAAACCAATACCTTTACTTGAACCAGTAACTATTGCTACTTTTCCTGATAATCCCAACTCCATTATATTGCCCCCTCTAATTCAGTAGTCACGTTCATCTTTCATTATAGTACAAGTTTATTATTTGTCAGAATTATTGCTCACAATATTTAAAAATTCTTTAATGAAATTGAAGTTGAAAATACAGCTTCCCTAATAGAACAACAATGACTTAATATGTTCTTTTGAATGATTTTAAGCAAATGACTCATTCTAATGTAAAGGAGATGAAATGAATAATGAAAAAGTTAGTTATTGCACTTGGAATTATTGCTTCTACTCAAACAATTGCACAGCAAATACCAACAATTGCTCCAACACAACAAGAAATACCTACCTACGCCAAGTGGGGGCAATTTGCTATGAAAGAAACTAAATCTAAATACCCCAATGCGAGTATTATTGACTATTTGTATGAAGGAAGCGATCTTAAAGAAAATAGCACAACTGAAAAATTCCGGCTATGGTTAAGAGATAATGACAAAGAATTTGGAGTCTCTGTAAAAGTTGAATATACTACTGAAACTGAAGAGCTGGTTAATATTCAAATCGAAAAAATTCAGGATTAATTTATATCACTTTTTGCTGCTTGATTTACTAGGGACATTAACAAATATCTAAATAGGTAAGCCAATGTCCAAGTACTTTGGTCATCGGCTTTCTAACTCATTATCACTCGTTCGTTACATTATCTTTAAAAGATTTGCCATCTCAATAGCTGAGATAGCTGCATCGTATCCTTTGTTTCCAACTTTTGTACCTGCCCGTTCTATAGCTTGTTCAATGGATTCGGTTGTAACAATACCAAAAATAACTGGTACTCCGGTTTGTAAACCTACTTGTGCAATTCCTTTTGCTGCTTCGTTACAAACATAATCATAGTGTGTAGTTGCTCCGCGGATAACTGTTCCAAGACCAATGACAGCGTCATAATTTTGGGATTCCACCATTTTTTTCGCAATAAATGGTACTTCAAATACGCCTGGAACCCATGCGACTTCAATATTATCTTCTGCGACACCATGACGTTTTAATCCATCTATTGCTCCATCAACTAGTTTGGCATTTATGAAATCATTAAAACGCCCTACGACAATACCTATTTTCAAATCGGTTCCGATTAAATTCGCTTCTATTGTTTTCACCATTTTATTCTCTCCTCAGTTAACTTTAATATTTATCAAATATCTTGATAATTCTTCTATTGTTACAATTTTCAAATGGAATCGTTGGGCAAATTCAAATAAATCCGGTAAGCGTGCCATTGATCCATCTTCTTTCATAATTTCACAAATTACACCAGCTTTAGCTGATGCACAGAGCATTCCAAAATCAACTGCAGCTTCTGTATGTCCACGTCTTTCTAATACACCACCAGGCTTTGCAATTAGTGGAAAGACATGTCCAGGTCGCTTAAATTGAAGTGATTTTGCTTTTGGATTAATGACTTGCAGTATTGTTTCTGATCGATCAAAAGCACTAATGCCTGTTGAAGTGTTTTCATGATCAATTGACACGGTGAATGCAGTTTGATGAAAATCTGTATTATTAGAAACCATCGGTTGTAATTTCAATTCTTCAGCGATTTCTTCATGAATAGGCATACAAATTAATCCTCGACCATACTTGGCCATGAAATTAATATTTTCCGGTGTTGCAAATTCCGCTAAGCATAGGAAGTCTCCCTCATTTTCTCGATTTTCATCATCTACTAAAATAATGAGCTTTCCATGTTTTAAATCTGTAATTGCTTCTTCTATAGTATTTAGCATGCTAATATCTCCTTAAAAACCGTTCTGCTGTAAAAATTCTTGTGTGATAGTCGATACCTTTTTCTTTGTACTAAATTGATGCACATACTTTCCAAGCATGTCACTTTCTATATTGACTAGTTCACGCTCTTTTTTCAGCCCTAGAACTGTCTCCTTATTTGTGTGGGGAATTAGTGAAACGGTTATTGTCGACTTATTTATATCAAAAATAGTTAAACTTGTGCCATCAATCGTTATAGAACCGTTTAGAATACAAAAGGTACTTGCTTCTTTCGGTACAGTAATATCGATATATACTGCATTTGCAGTAGGACGCTTTTTCATAATTTTTCCAACACCGTCAACATGTCCTGAAACGAAATGTCCGCCGAATCGACCGTTCCCCGACATTGCTCTTTCTAAATTTACAGCTGAACCACTGTTTAATAAATTTGTTGTAGTCGCATGAAACGTTTCTGGCATAACATCTACTGTAAACTCAGATTGTGAAAATGCGATTACTGTTAAACAAACACCATTCACTGCAATGCTATCACCCAATTTTATATCCTCTAAAACTCGTTTTGCATGGATAATAAGTTGCATACTACTAGCGCTTTTTTTAACATTTTTTATTGTGCCTAACTCCTCAATAATTCCTGTAAACATTATATCCTCCCTTATTTTTAAGTAATTTTAGGTTAAATCAGGAAGCATTCTACAAACAAAAACTCCGTACACTTAGGTGTCGGAGGAAAATTAGGTAGATTCAAATAAGCCTTTTGTCTTTTTGATCTCAAAAAGCCCTGAACTACTCCTTCTCCCATCCAGACTTTAACTGTCGGCTTTGGATTTACACCAAATCATGCGTTTTACGGCTCACAGGCTTTAAGATTTCTCTCTTACTGTCG
>Ga0209013_10001235_pt1 | contig 23665 bp, 23 predicted proteins | sample Cruoilmetagenom2_FD_187291 | JGI IMG/M metagenome (GOLD analysis project Ga0209013, IMG submission 187291) | Oil polluted marine microbial communities from Coal Oil Point, Santa Barbara, California, USA - Sample 2 (SPAdes) (version 2) | ecosystem: Environmental > Aquatic > Marine > Oil seeps ... | reverse complement strand
GACCGTATCGCCGATGAGTACGGATTCACGCCGTTTCGCAAACGGTTCCGGGGGCTCGTTAGCGAAGGCCGCATTGGGTCCGAGCGCGCGCTCATCCTCAAACCGCAGACCTACATGAACGAGTCGGGCCAGTCTGTCGGTGAAGCTGCCCGGTTTCTAAAGATCCCAGAAGAAGACGTTGTCGTTTTCTATGATGAGATCGACCTGGCGCCCGGCAAGCTGAAGGCAAAAGCAGGCGGCGGCAACGCCGGTCATAACGGCCTGCGCTCCATCTCCTCGCATCTGGGCAACGACTACATCCGCGTTCGCATTGGCGTCGGCCACCCCGGCCGTAAAGACCTGGTATCTGGCTATGTCCTGCATGATTTCGCCAAGGCCGATTACGACTGGCTTGATCCTCTTCTCGCGTCGATGACTAAGGCGGCGCCGCCGCTGGTTGAGGGCGATATCGCGCGTTTTATCGCCGAGGTCGCCCGCGATCTTTGTTCACTCGATGAAACGTTACCTCGGGCAGCGAAAAAAACGCAGCCGACCAAGACGCCGCGCGCCAAGTCGGCCGCTGGTCATCCGGCGGGAGAGCGTATTGCCAAGGCGAAAAACGCGCTCGCCGAAAATCTGAAGAAATGGATGGCCAAGCGCGACAACAATGAGGGTGCTTGAACGCCCTGCGCGGGTTTGCCGATTGCCGTTACGCATGAACCGATGTAGCTCACCCATAAACCCGACGAAACGATAAGGATACCGCCAGACATGGGCTTCAAATGCGGCATCGTCGGCCTGCCGAACGTCGGCAAATCGACGCTGTTCAACGCGCTGACGCAAACCGCTGCCGCCGAGGCAGCCAATTATCCGTTCTGCACGATCGAGCCGAATGTCGGCGAAGTCGGCGTCCCCGACGAGCGTCTGGAAAAGCTGGCGGCGATTGCAAAGTCGCAGGCCATCATCCCTACCCGTCTTACTTTTGTAGACATCGCCGGTCTAGTCCGTGGTGCTTCGCAAGGCGAGGGTCTGGGCAACCAGTTCCTCTCGCACATCCGCGAGGTCGACGCGATCGCTTACGTTCTGCGCTGCTTCGAGGATAGCGACGTCACACACGTCGAGGGCCGCATCGATCCTGTCGCGGATGCCGACACGGTCGAAACTGAGCTAATGCTGGCGGACCTCGACTCTTTGGAGCGCCGCCGCACGGCCCTGGAGAAGAAGGCCAAGACCGGCGACAAGGAAGCCAAGACAACACTGGCCATCATCGACAAGGTGCTTCCCCTCCTTCGCGAAGGCCAACCAGCCCGTCGTGCCGAGATCACTGATGATGAGCGTAAGATCTTCGATCTGCTGCAGCTGCTGACGGCAAAGCCTGTATTGTACGTCTGCAATGTCGATGAGGGCTCGGCCGGCGAAGGCAACGAATTCTCCAAATTGGTTGCCGCAAGGGCGGACGCCGAAGGTGCCCAGTACGTCGTCATCTCCGCCAAGATTGAATCCGAGCTCTCCGGTCTTGATGAGGACGAACAGCAGGCCTTTTTAGAGGAGCTAGGGCTCGAAGAACCGGGTCTCAACCGCTTGATACGGGTCGGATACACACTCCTCCAACTAGTTACGTACTTCACCGTTGGGCCAAAGGAGGCACGCGCCTGGACCATCGAAGTCGGCACCAAAGCTCCCCAGGCTGCCGGTGTCATCCATACGGACTTCGAGAAAGGCTTCATCCGCGCAGAAACAATCGCCTATCACGACTACGTCGGCCTCGGCGGAGAGAACGGTGCCAAGGAAGCCGGAAAAATGCGTCTCGAAGGCAAGGAATACCTAGTCAAGGATGGCGACGTTATGCATTTCCGGTTTGCCAACTGACGACCGAACCAACCTCCCGGGCTATGGCCTCCCTTGCCGCCGCGCTGAATTCCCGCCATAAGGCGCAGGATTTTCCCGCCGGATTTTCTCAACGGCGGCCAACGGACCGTCCAGCTGGCCTTTCAGCCAGTTCAGATTCTGGGCTTGATCAAGGAGCATAGAGACTTGCTGCGTACCGCCGTAACAACCGCTTTCCTCGCGCTGATGCTTGCTGTGTCGCTCTCCTCATGCGCCAATGAACCCCAAATCAACAAACAACCCGGCGAACCCAACGCAGCCGCGCCTGATGCGAAGGACCCAGAAAACATCTTGGTAATCGAGACCAAGACCGGCAAGGTGGTGATCCAACTGCGCCCCGACCTCGCACCAAAACACGTCGAACGCGTCAAGAAACTGGCCCGCGAAGGTTTCTACAACGGCATTGTTTTTCACCGGGTCATCCCAGGCTTCATGGCGCAAACTGGCGATCCAACTGGCACTGGAGCCGGTGGTTCAAAGTATCCAGATCTCGCGGCCGAATTCTCGCTGACACCATTTGAGCGCGGCACCCTAGGAGCCGCCCGCAGCCAAAGTCCGAATTCAGCGAACTCCCAGTTCTTCATCGCCTTCCAGCGGTCGCCGCATCTCAATGGCCAATACACGGTCTTTGGTAAGGTGATTGAAGGCATGACCAACATCGACCAAGTCAAAAAAGGCAGCGAGCAGAATAATGGCCAGGTCGATAATCCCGACAAAATGTTGAAGGTCTACATCCTAGCCGACGCCAAATAGGGCGACCCGAACCATCGTCCCAGCACGAAATTGGAGAAGCCAAATGGCTGATATTAAAGATCCCGAGAACACCCTCATTGTCGAAACAACGCAAGGCGTTGTGATCATCGAAATGCGACCGGATCTCGCTCCTCAGCATGTTGAGCGCATCAAGAAACTTGCGCGTGAAGGCTTTTACGACGGCATCGTGTTCCACCGTGTAATCGACGGCTTCATGGCGCAGACCGGCTGCCCCAAGGGAACCGGCACCGGCGGCTCGGAGTATCCAAATCTACCGGCCGAGTTCAACAGCGAGCCGCACGTGCGCGGCGTTTGTTCGATGGCTCGCGCCACGCCGCCCAATTCGGCTAATTCGCAATTCTTCATTTGCTTCGGCGACGCCTCGTTCTTGGACCGCCAATACACCGCTTGGGGCAAGGTCATCGAAGGCATGGAGAATGTCGACAAAATCAAGCGTGGTGAGCCCGTTCAGGATCCCGATCAAATGGTTTCCATGAAAGTCGCTGCTGACGCTTAAGCGCAGTGTGAGAACACAAAATCTGGCTACACTGACCAAGCTCCACGGACCCCCACGAGCTTGGCAGTGCAGGGCATGTTACGATCCACGATTTCGCTCTTAGCATTAGTAGTCGGGACTCTGACGCTCGAGGCAACCGGACCGGCGTGCTTCACCGGTTCGCCTGAGCGTGCGGCGGAACTGGCAAAAGCTCGAAAGGCCGGCGGTGCCTGTGGCGTCAGTTTCAAAGGCTGCGGCTGCCGCGGTGGACCCGGATGTCGCAACGCCAAAGGTCGCTGCGTCCGCTTCAATCGGTTGGCCAAGGAGTGTGGGCCGCCGCCCTACCTCGATTGCACCGCCGAGTGCTTCCCGGCTCCAAAGAACTGCCGGAGCAATTGATAGCAACGCTTTGCCGCATTAAAAAGGAAATACAGGTGACTATGGGCAATGCGTCAGCTCCGTTGATTGCCGTCGCCGGTCTTCTCGGCGCCGCAGGTGTCGCCCTTGCTGCAGCGGCCGCTCATGTTGACGGCAGCGAAGCTCTGCGAGCGGCTGCCGAACTCGCCATGGTGCACGCTGTGGCGGGGCTCGCCATCATCGCTATCTCCTTGCACGCGAGGCGGCCGTGGCTGTGGCGGACGATTGTCGGAATCATGCTGACAGGCGCCATACTCTTCGTCGGGACCGTCGGCCTGGGCGTGCTTGCTGAGTTCCGGCCGCTCCCGATGCTGGCCCCAGTGGGTGGATCACTCACCATACTCGCGTGGGTGGGCGTCAGTATCGCGGGACTGATTGAATGGATGAACAGCAGCCGACGCGAGCCCGATGAAGACCGATCTGTTTGATTTCGACCTGCCCGATGATCACATCGCGTTGCGGCCGGCTACGCCGCGCGATCACGCGCGCATGCTTTGCGTGTACCCAGGCGCCCGGCAGGAGCTGTTGGATAAAAACGTTCGCGATTTACCGGGTCTCCTGCGGCCCGGCGATTGTCTCGTATTCAACGACACCCGCGTTATTCCTGCTGCCCTAACTGGCACGCGCCGACGTGGCGAGGCGGTCGCTAACATAGCTTGCAATCTTCACAAGAGGCTCGATCAATCGCGCTGGCGCGCATTCGCTAAACCGGCAAAACGTCTCGATATCAACAACCGGATAGACTTCGGCGGCGGCAAGACCATCCCGTTTCTAGCAACGGTTGTCGAGAAATTCGACGGCGGTGAGTTTACGCTGGCTTTCGATCTATCGGGCCCTGAGCTTGACGCCGCCATCGCATCGAACGGCACCATGCCGCTTCCCCCGTACATCGCCGGTCGCAGAAAAGCCGACCAAACCGATGCCGCATCTTATCAGACCACTTACGCGGCCAGGGACGGTGCGGTTGCCGCCCCAACGGCGGGTTTGCATTTCACCGACGCCCTCTTTTCAACATTGAAGCGACGCCAGGTGACTTGCCAATTCGTTACCCTCCACGTTGGCGCCGGGACCTTCTTACCGGTCAAGGCCGAGGAGACGGAAGACCACCGCATGCACGCTGAATGGGGAAGCATTTCAACGGAAACTGCTGCGGCTCTAAATACTGCCAGGGCCGCCGGTGGCAGGCTCATAGCCGTCGGAACGACATCACTGAGGCTCCTCGAAAGTGCGGCTCATGAGAACGGATCGATCCCCAGCTGGTCGGGAGACACCGACATATTCATAACGCCGGGATACCGGTTCAAGGCCGTTGACGCGTTGATGACTAACTTTCATCTGCCGCGTTCAACGCTCTTCATGTTGGTCTGCGCCTTTGCCGGTTTGGAAACCATGCGTCGCGCCTATGCACACGCTATAGATTCCAACTACCGCTTCTACTCCTATGGAGATAGCTCGCTCCTGATCAGGGCAGACTAGGACCCTTTGGCAATCAACGCGCCAAGCTCTTCGCGAAACCGGCCGCCCAGATCCTCACGCGTCAGGCCATAAGCGACATTCGCCATCAGGAACCCGAGCTTGGACCCGCAGTCGTAAATCTCGCCTTCGAAGCGCACCGCGTGGAAGCTTTGATCATTGCGTTCAAGTAAACCCAACATGGCATCGGTTAGCTGAATCTCGTTTCCTGCACCCGGTTTCTGCTTCTCCAGAAGATCGAATATCTCAGGCTGAAGAATGTAGCGACCGGTGATGTGCAGGTTCGAAGGTGCCGTGCCAGGACGCGGTTTTTCGACCATCAAATTAATCGTCGACACCGGACTGTCGGCGTTGTCGACGCCGACGATCCCGTAATTCTGAGTTTGATCTTCGGGAACGGCTGACACCGCAATCATGTTGCCGCCAACCTCGTGATAGGCATCCATCATGCTGGCCAGGCATGGCGTAGAGGAGAAATGCAGCATGTCGGGCAGCAGCAAAGCAAACGGCTCACTGCCGACGATTTCCCTTGCGCACCAAACCGCATGGCCCAGACCGAGTGCCGCCTGCTGACGTGTGAAACTCGTCTGTCCGGCGCCCGGCAGATCTTTCAATAGCGCCGCCAGTTCATTTTCCTTGCCCCGCTCCTGCAGCGTGCGCTCCAATTCGAACTGGTTGTCGAAATGGTCCTCGATAACACCCTTGTTTCGTCCCGTAACGAAAACGAAATGCTCGATCCCAGCCGCTCTCGCCTCATCGACAACATGCTGGATTACGGGTCGGTCGACCACGGTCAGCATTTCTTTAGGTATCGCCTTGGTGGCGGGCAGAAAGCGTGTTCCAAGCCCCGCGACGGGAAACACGGCTTTGCGGATACGGGCGGGGGATTTGCTCATTGCGTACGAACCCTGCGTCAAGATTACGATGATAGTGATGTACTCATTGGCACCCCGATTCAAACAAAGATGTCGGGCGCCTCAGTTTTCCTGGATAGAGCATGAAACAAGCCAAAACAGGCAACAAGACTATCTTTTGCCTAATCACCCAAATCTGCCTGGCATCGTGACAATTATTCAGAGGTGTCCACAAGGTATTGCTTTTTAAATTGGAACCCGGGGCCCTTGGCACATCTCCCATTTTCCTTGGCCTAACACCATACGTCGCACGCGGCGCATACACTGGAGAGAAGAACAACATGCCCCAAAATGGCCCTGAAAAGTGCGGCTAAGTCAAAGCAGGCAGGACATTTGGAGCAGGTGTGACGTGCGCGGAGCCGCTGACCAAACAAAATTGAAAATACGCCAAGGTGGCATGTTCTTCATGCTTTTGGCGGTCGCTCTGTCCGCTATGGTTCTCCCAAGATATGCCGTTGCCCGAGAACCATTCGGTGAGTTCTTGGAAAGTCTGTGGCCCGAGGCCCGTGACCGCTTCGGCGTATCGCGGCAGACATTTAAACGTGCCGTCGCTGGACTGAAGCCCGATCTTTCACTACCCGACCTTGCCATCGAGGGCCGCAAGCGCAAGGTCAAGCAAGCTGAATTCACCCGCGCACCATCGGGCTATCTGGACAAAGCCTACTTGGCACGGCTGGCGCAAACAGGCAGTAAACTGGCGCGGACTTACGCCGGTGAGCTGGCCAAGATCGAACAACGCTTCGGTGTCGACAGTGCAATTGTACTAGCCATCTTCGGCCGCGAAACAGCATTTGGCGCCTATACGCCTAAACACGACGCCATCCGTGTGCTAGCGACCCAGGCCTGGATTGGCCGTCGCAAAGAGCGTTTCCGCAACGAGCTCCTTTACGCCCTGAAACTTCTGGAAAAGGGCGTGCCCCGCAAAAAAATGCGGGCATCCTGGGCCGGCGCCATGGGTTTAACCCAGTTCCTACCATCCGAGTTCTTCTCGCACGTCCACGACTTCGGTGGCGACGGGTACGCGGATTTGTTCGAATCGGTACCCGATGCTCTCGCGTCGGCCGCCCGCCAACTGAAAAACCATGGTTGGGTCCGCGGCCTGGACTGGGGCTATGAGGTCGTCCTCCCCGCCACAGCCGATTGCGCGATGGAGGGCCCCGTCGGCGAACGCAAGTACAAAGTTTGGATCGCACAAGGCTTTCGTCGCGTTGCCAACCGCCCGTGGCCGACACATCTTCAGGACCAGAACGCCTATCTCATGTCGCCCGCCGGCGCCCACGGTCCTTCATTCCTGGTGACCGATAACTTCAAGGCAATTCGCGAGTACAATACGTCCGATCTCTACGCGACGTTCGTCGGCAACCTAGCCGATCGAATACGGGGCGGTGGTGATTTTGTAACGCCTTGGCGTAACGTCGGAGCACAGCGTACCGCAACGATCCGTGCTGTACAGCAAGGTCTCAAGGACCGCGGCTATCCGATCACAATTGTCGATGGTTTTATCGGATCGAACACGCGTCGCGAAGCCGGTCAGTTCCAGCGCGCCACTGGAATGAAGGTTGACTGCTGGCCTTCCAAACAGCTTGTCCAGAAATTGAAATCCGGCTGAGGTCCATTCCGAGACGAAGACAAGTCTGGCTAAAGGTAATGACGGCGCGAATGTGCTATAGAGGATCAAGAGGAATCCGTGAATCGGTCCGCCTACAAACCTAGTTGGGATGAAACCATGCGCGGCTTGGCACCATTCAGTATTCTGCTAGCGACCATGGTGGCGACTGCCCTGGTTGCCGATTCCGCGCGCGCGGAAAATAACGCCTTCCAATCGAGCTACGTTACGCCCTTCCCGGACGGCGACGTTTACAACGTGGCGATCGTCGGAGATTCGCTGGCCGAGGGCACAAGCTACGGGCTCCGCGACGCGCTGAATAAAGACAGGCGGATGAGGATAACACCCGGCCTCTCTAACTTTTCGCGCATCACCTTCAATACATTTGCCAAAAAGCTGAAGACGCTAAAGCGCAATCTCCTCCAGTCCAAAGCTAATATCGCAGTGATCATGCTTGGCGTTCACGATCGCCGTCGTATTCTCGGTAAGAACGGCAAGAGGCATTGGATCGGCACCCAGAGTTGGCGCGATGAGTACGCGCGGCGGATCGATCGTATGATGAAAACCCTGAAGAGTTCCGGCCTAGCGATTTATTGGGTGGGATTACCCAATATGCGGTCCAAGGATGCCGATGCCGCTTCCCAGATCATCAATGATGTGATCCGAGAACGCGCATATCTGAATGGCGTCAAATACATCGACATCTATGCAAGCTTCGCAAATGAACAAGGCGGCTATAGCGCCTTCGGACCAGATCTCGGCGGTAACATCAAACGCTTGCGCTGGCGCGACGGCCAGCACTTTACAGCCACCGGCTACAGCAAAGTTGCTCATTACATCGCCCGGGAAATCCGCCGTGACGTGACCCAAGCGAAAACGGAACGCACAATTCCACTCGCCGGCGCTGAAAGTGAACAAGCTGCCGTCCGCGCCGCCGTTGCTCCGAAAGCCGAGGAGGATGAGAAAGCCATTGCCGGCTGGCGCGAGTCCGTCGATCAAGTGAAACAACAGGTCGCCGCGCGCCAGGAACCCCAATCTTACTTTTTGAGTGCTCCCGGGGGCGAACAAAAAGAAGCCCATGGCCGTATCAATCTCAAGGCGGTCGGCGCCAATGGCCGCGAGCAAATCGTTTCCTTGGAGATACTGAGGCCGGCGATACCCGCCTCTGTTGTTGCCTTGGTCACACGCAAGCAGAGCCGTAGCAGAGCCGCCCAGATCGGTGACACCCTGGTCGACGAGACGACCAACGGCATCAACATAATGAGCACGGTCACACCGGCAAGCGAAGCCACGACCACCGGCCAACGGCGCAAGCTATCGCTGGCTCAGTCGCCCTTCTTCCGCGTCCTGATAAAGGGGGAACGGATGCAGTCCCACATGGGTCGCGCAGATGATTTCGCGTGGCCGCGTCCGGATCTGCCAGCTCCTCCAAGGGATGAACCGCGCCTTCACGATGTCGAGGAGACCGGACCTGGTGGTATGCCGCTACCGCCAGCAAATCCCTTCCGTCCGCGCGCCTGAGATCGCGGGATCGCCGTCGCGGCTGCTCAGTCTTGCGCCCGCCCATTCTCCAAATCGCGCAGCTCTTTCTTGGACAGCTTTCCAATCATTGTCTTCGGCAGCTCATCGCGGAATTCAATCTCCGTCGGCAGCTCAATCTTTGAAAGCCTCGTCTCTAAATGCGCGAGGATGTCCTCAGCGCTTGCCGCCTCGCCGTCTTTAAGTTTGATGAAGGCCTTCGGCGCCTCGCCCCGATACGCATCGCCAATACCGATGACGGTCACTTCGGCGACGGCTGGGTGTGTGTAGATCGCTTCCTCGATTTGACGCGGATAGACGTTGTAGCCCGAGCAGATGATGAGATCCTTGATCCTATCCTCGATAGTGAACAACCCATCACGATCCATCCGCGCTACATCTCCAGTGCGCAGGAATCCATCAGGAGTGAAAACCGCTTTCGTCTCCTCCGGGCGCTGCCAATAGCCCACCATGACCTGAGGACCACGCACGCAAACCTCGCCTTTCTCACCCTGCCGAACCGGGCGCGCGGGCTCGTCCAGGTCACGCAGACTGACTTCCGTTTGCGGTAGTGGCATTCCGATCGAGCCTTCTCTCATCGGACCGGCAGTGGCATTGCACGTAACCACGGGTGAAGCCTCCGTGAGGCCATACCCCTCGACGACGACACAACCGGTGACATCCTCGAATCCGCGCTTCACTGCAAGTGGCAGAGGGGCGCCGCCAGAGATGCAGAACTTCAACGATCTCAAGTTATGGTTCTTCACCTGTGGAAAATTCATGATCGCATTAAACAGGGTCGGAACCGCAGGCATCACTGTCGGTTTCGTCGTATTGATCAGCTGCATCAGGGCTGCGAGTTCGAACCTCGGCAGGATGATCATGCTCGAGGCCGTGCGGATCGCGAAATTCATCACCACCGTCATCGCGAATACGTGGAAAAACGGCAGAACTCCGAGGAAGCTTTCTTTACCCCGCACCAGATGCGGCGCCCAGCGGGCGACCTGTTCAGCATTTGCGTATACATTGTAGTGGGTGAGCATCGCCCCCTTTGGCGTGCCGGTTGTCCCACCTGTGTACTGCAACACGGCAAGATCCCGTTCTGGGTCGATATCCACCGGCTGCGGCATGCTTCCTTCCTGCAGCACGTCCGCTTCCCTCAGCAACCGATCGCTGACCGGTGAAGCAAGCGGGCGGGCCAGATCCCGCGATTTGAAAAGTTTGAACAACGCCGCTTTGGTTCCCGGCAATAATGCAGGAAACGAAGCAATCAGCGCTCTTTGCAGAACACCCCGCTCAATCAACGGTTCGACCTTTTCGAACAGCGTCTTAAGGTCAAGAGTGACCATCAATTCGACGCCACTGTCCTGAACCTGGAAGGCGAGTTCTTCAATGGCGTAGAGCGGGTTGAAATTGACCACGATGCCGCCGGCTTTGAGGGTCGCGAAATAGTAGACGATGTAGGTCGGCGAATTCGGCAAAAACAGTCCAACCCGGGTTCCTTTGTTGACGCCGAGAGATTGAAGGGCTGCTGCCGCTTCATTGATCCTTCCGCCAATTTGCGCGTAAGTCAGCGTGCGGCCCAGGAAATTCGTGCATACGACTTCGGGATGGCTTTCGACGGCTTCATTAACGAGCGTAAAAAGTGGCCGAGGAGGAATCGGTGCATGCCAGTCAATCTCTTTTGGATAAACATCAGACCAGGGATGAACAGCGACAGCTCTAGAGGTGTCTAAGTCGTCCGGGTTCATGGCGCGGAAACTCCTATTCGATCCGGTGTCTGGCTCCCAAAATAACGGTTCTCAGCCGGATCTGCGTCTCGCCATCTCTCAAATCGGTTAAATTGACGCACGAGGTCGCCTTGCAACTTCCTAGCCATGCGACCATTCAACACCTATTGAGTTGCAGCTTCCATAAGCATTGCTCAAATTTATACCCATACGAAGCTCTGAAGTGTGATCGCGAAGTGCCCCAGGATACATCCGCGGCACACTTTTTGCTGTAGAACGAGACAGATCTGCACGAGGTCTTTGCGTTGGCCAAAGTCCCTAGTGGGCAGTGGCTGGACTTGCTTGTGGTTTAAGTATACTTGACCCCGCAGCTTGTTTTGGCCCAGAACTTGGGAAATCTGGCTGGCTTGCTGAGGCCTCTTTGCCTGTGCAGAGCAAGGAGAGGAGAACGAAATGGACGAAGTCGCTACCAAGATTGTCGAAATCCTTAAGAAGCACATGAAGGAGCCGAGGGACGATATTGCTCTCTCAACAGAGCTTCAGGATCTGTCGATTGAATCTCTCGATTTGGCTATGATCGTCTTCGACATTGAGGACAGCTTCGGCATCGAGATTCCTTACAATGCTAATGAAGAGGTCGAAGATTTCAAAACGGTCGGTTCGGTCGTTGATAAGGTCCGTGAGCTTATTGAGAGTAAAGACGGTTCGGCCGCTGCCGCGGGCGCGTAATTACTGCGCCCGCCAATTGTTCGAAGCTTGACCTGCTCCCTATTGTGTCCGGGGCCGCAGCTTGTATCAGCACAGAGCATTACCTAGTCTCATAGTAGGAGTCTGGGTTGCCGCGGCGAAACCCTTATTTGGAAGAACAACAATGACAAATGGAAACGCTTCGCGCCGCGTCGTTGTGACCGGCATGGGCGCGGTCACGCCTATCGGCCAGACGGTTCCGGAGCTTTGGGCCGGCGTTCGTGCAGCCAGAAGCGGCGTCAGCGAGCTTGGCGGATTTCCTCTCGACGACCTCAAGATCCTGATTGCCGCCCAGATCAAGGATTTCGATCAGAAAGCACGCCTGAAGCATTTCCAGCGTGACAAGATCGTGATCCATGCCGATCGCTATTCCTGGTTCGCGGCGGCCGCTGCTGATGAGGCGATGAAACAGTCGGGCCTCGAAATTCCGATGACCGATCCCTACCGCGCGGCATGCATCGTCGGCTCGGGCGCCGGTGGTCTGTGTACTTTTGAAACAGCGTATCGGGATCTGTTCATCCACAACAAGCGCGCCACCCACCCGCTGACCCTCCTGCGCATTATTGGCTCATCCGCATCGGCCCATGTCGGCATTGAATTCGGCATCAAGGGTCCGACCTTTGCTACCTGCTCGGCATGTTCCACCGCGACTCACGCCATTGGTCTTGCCTTCGATTACATTCGCAACGGCGCCGTTGACGTCGCCATTGCTGGAGCTTCTGAATCCGTCATCAACTATGGTACCATGAAGGCCTGGCAGGCACTGCACGTGCTCTCACCTCAAGGGTGCTTCCCCTTCGCTAAGAAGCGGAACGGTACGGTCCTCGGCGAAGGCGCCGGCATTCTCGTCCTCGAAAGCCTCGAACACGCTCAGAAACGTGGCGCCAACATCCTCGGCGAGCTGAAGGGCTTTGGCCTCACCTCGGATGCCAAGGATATGGTCAACCCCGGCGTGGAAGGTCCCCGCGAAGCCATGAAGATGGCGCTCGCCGATGCCGGGATCGAGGCTGAACAGATCGATTATCTGAACGCCCACGGCACTGCGACGGCGATCAATGATAAAAACGAGACCAACGCAATAAAGGAAGTTTTCGGCGACCACGCCTACAAGCTTGCTGTCTCGTCGACCAAATCCATGCATGGCCATCCACTCGGTGCTGGCGGCGGCATTGAGGCGACACTCTGCCTGAAAGCGATGGAGGAAAACTGGGTTCCCCCCACCATTGGCCTCGATGAACCGGATCCCGACTGCGACCTAGACTACGTGCCAAACCAAGGCCGTGATCGCGAGGTTACTTATACAATGTCGAATTCCTTCGCGTTCGGCGGCCTGAATACGGTTCTGGTGTTCGGGCCGCCTCCAGCCTAGTTTCCAGACCATAGGCACGGAATGCCAACGAACTTTTTGCGGCGAGGCCAACAAACTCCGCCGTCACGCTCGCAAGACCCGCCCCAAACGGGCATCGCCGAAACTGTCGTACTGTCGATCGCCGGCATTCCGCTACGGGTGAATTTCCACCAAACCCCCTCAGCCCGGCGCATTCGCGCTGCCCTCCCACTCTTCTCTGTTGCCGAGACCTGGGGCGAATGCGTCCATTTCGAGATACCGATTGCCGGGGGGCGGGATCGCACCGCGCGCATCAATGCCCAGATCGGCGGGCTCTACTACTGGGCCGAGGAACAGCGTCTACTTCTCATTTTCGGGCCAACGCCAATCTCCGGCAACGGTCCCGTCCGGCTGCCGCGCCCCTGCAACCTTGTCGGCGACACGCGAGACGAGCTCAGCTCCATTCGCCAGGTGCACCCCGGACAGAAAGTTATGCTGAAGCTGCCCTAGAGGATTTGCCCACTGCAGGGTTGCATCGATGTTGTTTGAAGTACAATCCACGACTCCGGAAACCTCACCGTATAGGGAACTATGAATGGTTACCGTTTTGATCCGCGCCGGCCAAGTCGCAGTCCGTGCCGAGCTGCTCGACACGCCGACCGCAAAAAAAATCCAGCGGGCTCTACCGATCTATGCCCGTGCTCAAACCTGGGGAGAGGAGATCTACTTCACAGTCGATGTGGCAAGTGCTGAAGAACCCGGCGCCAAGGATGTCATGGAATTGGGGGAGATCGCGTTCTGGCCTGATGGTAATGCCATCGCCATTGGCTTCGGACAGACACCAGCTTCTCGGGGTGATGAGATCCGCCTTGTCAGCCCTTGCAATGTCTGGGCACAGGCTCTTGACGATGTCCGCCAATTCGCGGGCGTCCGTGACGGAGACGACGTCGCAATAATCGAAGCCGATAGTTGATAGAATCGGGCCTTACGATCAGAGCTGCGGTAGCCGCTCCTGCAGCTGCGTCGCAAGTGCATCGAGCGGGTTAACATCGAGGGGGACGATTTCCGCCAGTGCATCCGACAATGAGTCTGGTGTCAATGAACGGATCGGCATCTGTCGGGACCAGCCCATTTCAGCAAGCCAGGCGCGGTATATTGATTCATTATCGGGCAGTCTGAACAATTCGGGGCATATCGCGACCACCGGCCGGCGCATCCAAACGGTCTCTGACAGCATTGTGCTAGAATCGGCCGTGCAGACAACCGCGTCGGATGCCGCCAGCAACACTCCAAGCGTACCAGGACCCGCTGTTCGTACATCAATAAAATTCGCGATTGGCGTATCGTTCACTTCACTCAACATGGCCAGCTGGTTGGAAAAAGCTTCGGGGGTCCGTGGCGCGTTGGCGACGATCCAGCGCGTTCCAATCGCATGTTGAGCTTGGACAAAGTCCAAGAGCATGGCCCAATCGGCTTGCCCGTAACGCACGGTGCCACTGTCCCCCCCGACAATGAGCCCCAGGGTTCGAGGTGTTTCATGTGAATCAGAACGGGACAGACCGAGCGCATCGGGATCAAGTTTCGACGGTTTCAGCGTCATCAAACGGTTTGGGACATCCGCCTGCGCCGCGTAAGACGTCATTACCAAGCTGAAGTCTTCGGCCCGATGTCGCCGCAACGACCCGTAGAAGATGTTTGCCGCTCCCGTCATCCGGGCTGCTGCAATATTGGCCGCGAGCGTATTTCCGCCCGCAGAAATCACCAGATCGGGCTTCCCGAGGCTTAATCGATCAACTCCAAAGACGGACGCCAAAATGCGCTCAGGTGCCATGCCGCGATTGACCAGCGTCGATAGCACCCGCCCCGGCATCCACACTGGACGACGCACCTCCAGCCGCCGCACATCGACCGGCCGCAACCGTTCAAACGCCGCAACGATCCCTTCGGCCAAATTGAAATGCCCTGGCCGGCCATCAGAGATGAGGAGAATAGAGAGGTTTTCAGTCGGGAAACTCATGACCACTGTTTGGCATAACGCGTGAGGGACAACCAGTCCTCGACGCCCCTCTCGCCAGATCAGGAGGTGTCCGCGCGCTCTTATAGAGGGGGGCTATGGCCAGCCGCCGTCAGGAGCCTTCCCGCCGCACTGTCTCGCCAATGATTGAAAGTCGTTTTTTAATACAAGAGACCCCTGTGCCGCGCCAACCCGCTACTGGATGCGACTGCACAGGGGCCACCGGAAGGACCCTAAACCCCCGGCGGCTCTTCAGTTATCACGCATGCACCGGAAAACGCACTGAAGAATAGGTAATGACATTCTGTACAGGTTGCGCTTCGCGCGCGCACAACGGGTGCCGTACAGCGGGATCGCTGATGGTGTAGTTAGGGCAGGCATAGACACTGAATGCACGTTAAGTGGCAATGAAGTCCGCACCACTCCGTGCACCAAACCTGGCTCCACACTTCCTCTACTCAACACGGCGGAAGCACGTGTTGAGTAGAGGAAGTGTCGACCATCTATGAAATATGGTGGGCCCGGCAGGACTCGAACCTGCAACCAGACGGTTATGAGCCGCCAGCTCTAACCATTGAGCTACGGGCCCCCACTGTCATGAAGGGGCACTCCATAGCAGAGTTCACCTCGCGACAGAACGCCTTAGTGCCGCGTCATCGAAGTTACCGCAATGGAGAAGGCGTGACCGTTTCCTCGTCGCAAGTAGCACGTAAGTGGCAAGACCAATTAAATGCGGAGCTCGTCGTGCGCAAGAAACAACCAATTTCGCTCATGTTGACGGTATAGCTATGCCGCCCCCGATGAGAGCCGGACCGCTCAAGCGCCCAACAGTCCGCGCCGCGATGAGGATACACAACCCATGACGAACCTACCGTTTCGATGGTCCCCCGCTATTGTCTTTGCCGCCCTACTATTCTCCCTTCAGCCGCTTCATGCCGGAGACAATGACATGACCCGCAGCGTCACCGTATCCGCAAGCGCCAGCGTCCAGGCAAAACCCGATGCCGCCCGCATCCAGAGCGGTGTCGTTACCGAAGCGACCACCGCCACTGCAGCGCTCGCCGCGAACACCAAGGCCATGACCAACGTCATCGATGGTCTTAAATCCCTCGGCGTGGAAGCCAAGGACATCCAGACAACAAACTTCAACGTCAATCCCCGCTACAACCACAACCGCGACGGCGGCCCACCGGAAATTACCGGCTACCAGGTGACCAACGAGGTCAGCGTCATGATCCGCGATCTCGCCGGCGTTGGCGATATACTCGATAAGCTTATCAGCCTTGGCGCCAATCAGATGCGCGGGCTGCAGTTTTTGGTGACCCAAGCCGAAACGCTTAAGGACCAGGCCCGCACCGAGGCCATGGCGAACGCCCGCCGCCGCGCCGAGTTGTTTGCGAATGCCGCCGCTGCAGAGGTCGGTGAGGTGATCGCCATCCGGGAGGGAGCAGATAATATCGACGGTCCACGGCCAATGTTCGAAGCAACTCGCGCGGCTGCCCAATCCGCTCCTATTGAGTCGGGTGAGCAAAGCCTATCCGCGTCAGTGACCGTTACCTGGGCGCTCGACTAAGCTAAGGAGCCGCAGTGGCAGAGAAATTGACAGTGGCTCATTTGGTCTGGCTGGGCGTATTTGCGGGCGGCCTGCTTTTTTTAATTGGAGTCCGCTTCCTGGTGATGCCGGACCAGGCGATCTTCACTTTCGGGCTCGGGGACGCGGCGGAGGGCCCGGCGTTACACTATGTCATTGGGATACGGGATCTTTGGCTTGGGGCACTTGCTATTGCCTTTGCCCTCCTCCACGAATGGCGCGCGCTCGCCCTTTGGCTGCTGATGGGCGCCCTCGTCTGCTGGTCGGATGCGGCAATTGTCGCGACAAACAATGGGCCGGCCCTGGCGCTTGCCTTCCACATAGGTTCCGGGCTGTTCTGCTTGGTCGTGGGCCTGGGCGCCTGGCGACGTCGCAACCTACACCCGTAACGTGCTTAACCGGTTGACCACTTAACCCCTGGCTCAAACGTCAGCGTGGTGGCATGTATGCATCTGTGTACCCTTAGAGGCTCAGACGCTGAGGTGCGCAGCCGAATAAAAGCCACGGGAGAGACGCTCACTATGATGGTCAACAACCTGTTCCTGCTGGCAATTGCCGCGTCGGGGTGGGGCTTGAGCCTCGCCACCTATCGGTATTTCGCGCGTCGATACAACTGGCCCATGGGCGCGCTCCATGCCGATCTGCCGGCCATCCCTATTCTAATCGGCGTTGTCTCTTTGCTGTGTGGCCTTGGATTCGCCGTGGCTGTCGGCGCTGATTTAGGCGGCTGGATCATTTTTGGATGCGGCATCCTGCTGGCGATTTTCTGGACCGGATTCCTCCGCGTCGGCTCCCAAATATCATTATTCCTGGCACCGCTTGCCGCCTTCATGCTGGTTATCGGTTGGTTCGCTATACCACTGGGCTTCGGTATTGAGGGCTGGCAAAGTAAATCGCCGGCCGGGCTCTTTAAACCCAAGGAAGCCGAAGAGCGCATTTTCGATCGGTAGGCTCATTCGCCGGATGCAGACTGCTACCAATGGCGCCATCGTGCCAAGACTTGCGTCTAGGCTAACATCCGCTTAGTTGATGAAGCGGCACGCACAGTTCCCTGCCCATCCGCGCGCCTGCTACCACGATCGAGGAGCCCTGATGGCCGTCCGACGTCTGCATCCCGAGCAGCCAGCGAGCTTTGAATTCAGCCCCGACAATCTCGCTTGGGCGCACACCACCATAGCAAAGTATCCGCAGGGCCAACAGGCATCTGCGGTGATACCACTCCTGTGGCGTGCGCAAGAACAACACGAGGGCTGGCTGCCCGAACCCGCCATTCGCTATGTCGCCGAGCTACTCGGCATGGCCTACATCCGTGTCTATGAGGTCGCCACCTTCTATACGATGTTCCAGCTCGCACCTGTCGGCAAAGTAGCCCATGTCCAGGTGTGTGGGACTACGCCGTGCATGTTGCGCGGATCGGCAGATCTCATCTCCATCTGCAAGCGTAAAATCGCAAAGAACCCACACGAACTCTCCGGGGACGGAAAATTCTCGTGGGAAGAGGTCGAATGCCTGGGTTCCTGCGCCAACGCGCCGATGGTGCAGATCTGGAAAGACACCTACGAGGATCTGACGCCGGATAGCTTTGAAAACCTACTGAGCGCGTTTGCTGCAGGCACTCCTCCTCAACCGGGCTCCCAAACCGGGCGCCAGGCCTCCTGCCCATCGGGAGGGCCGAGCAGCCTCCTAGAGTACGCCACCAATTCGGGCGCGCCAAGCGCGACCAAGGCGGGTCCATCGCCGGCCTCTCCACAATCCGCAATTAGCGCGTCATCAGGAGCATCCGCCGATGTCGCGGAAATCAGCGAGCCACCTCCCAGCGCATCCGATCAAGCCCGGCCGCAGGGGCTCAAAGCGCCGCGCGGTGGTGTTGCTGATGATCTGAAGCGCGTCAGTGGCGTCGGGCCGAAGCTCGAGGAAACTCTGAACGGGCTCGGCATCTATCATTTCGACCAAATCGCCCAGTGGACGCCAGACACTGTCGCTTGGGTTGATAACTATCTCAGTTTCAAAGGCCGTATCGACCGCGAGGAATGGATAGCCCAGGCCAAAGCATTTGTGGCGGAGAAAAACCGCTGATGAACGAGATTGCCACAATTGTCCTCTTGCCGCTCGCCGTCCTGGCGATCGGAGTGTACATGGCGGTCAATACCGGCGACCCGATGTGGCTCGTCTTCGGCGCCGTTCTCGCCATGGCAACGGGCTACCTTGCCCGCCGCATTTTCGGGAGTTGAAGCGAAATGCTCGCTGATAAAGACCGCATCTTCAAAAACGTCTACGGCTTCCAGGACTCGGGCCTGGACGGAGCGCGCGCCCGCGGCGCCTGGGATGGCACCAAGGCACTCATCGACAAAGGCCAGAATTGGATAATTGACGAAGTCAAAGCGTCGGGGTTACGAGGCCGTGGCGGTGCGGGCTTCCCCACGGGGCTCAAGTGGTCGTTCATGCCGAAGAGTGATCCACGGCCCTCTTACCTGGTCATCAACGCCGACGAATCTGAACCTGGTTCCTGCAAGGATCGGGAAATATGCCGCCACGATCCACACCTACTGATCGAGGGCGCCCTGCTCGCCTCCTTCGGCATGCGGGCACACACCTGTTACGTCTACTTCCGCGGCGAATACATCCGCGAGCGTGAACGCTTCCAAGCGGCTGTCGATCAAGCCTATCAGGCAAACTTGATCGGCAAGAACAACGTCCACGGTTGGGACTTCGACCTCTACGTCCACCACGGTGCCGGTGCCTATATCTGCGGCGAGGAAACCGCTCTCCTGGAAAGCCTGGAAGGCAAAAAGGGACAGCCGCGTTTGAAGCCGCCTTTCCCAGCCGGCTGTGGCCTTTACGGGGCCCCGACCACGGTCAACAATGTCGAATCGATCGCCGTTGTACCCGATATTCTGCGGCGTGGCGCCACCTGGTTCTCCGGCCTCGGTAAGCCAAACAACACTGGAACCAAGCTTTTCCAGATCTCGGGTCATGTCGAGCAGCCCTGCGTCGTCGAAGAAGAGATGGGCATTCCACTACGTGAGCTGCTGGAAAAGCACGCCGGCGGTGTGCGTGGCGGTTGGGACAACCTAAAAGCAATCATCCCAGGCGGGTCTTCGGTCCCCTGCATTCCGGCCGAGGATTGCGATGAGCTGACCATGGATTTCGATGCGCTCAGCAAGCACAAGTCGGGGCTGGGCACTGCCGCTGTCATCGTCATGGACAAGTCAACCGACATCATCAAGGCGATCTCCAGGATCTCCTATTTCTACAAGCACGAGAGCTGCGGCCAGTGTACACCTTGTCGAGAGGGCACTGGCTGGATGTGGCGGGTCATGGAGCGCCTTGTGAAAGGTGAAGCCGACAAGCGCGAAATCGATCTACTGTGGGAAGTGACCAAGCAGGTCGAAGGCCACACCATCTGCGCGCTGGGTGATGCCGCCGCTTGGCCAATACAAGGCCTCATCCGTCACTACCGGCACGAGATCGAAGCCAGAATCGACGCCTATCAGGCAAGTCACGCCGAAGCCGCGGAATAGGGACAAGTGGGGTCAGGCACGTCGCACGCAAAGCAGAAATTTCTCACCTACAGTCCAAATGTCGCGCTTTCCTAGTCTGTTGCAACGCGGTAGGAAATCAGAGTGCGGGGCATGACTGTTATATGGCATGCCAATATACTTAGTTTGTCGCCACACTCTGCCGAAGCGTTCCCACCAAAGCCCGGCGCACCGAGCGGACATCTCTCGAAGGAGCGGTAATGCCGAAGAAGCTGATCGTCGACGGCACCGAGATAGAAGTTGAAGACGGGATCACCTTGCTGCAGGCCTGCGAACTGGCCGGCGCGGAGATTCCGCGTTTTTGCTATCATGAACGGCTGTCTATCGCGGGCAACTGCCGCATGTGCCTGGTCGAGGTCGAAGGCGCACCCAAGCCCGTCGCCTCCTGCGCGCAGACCGTCAACGATTTACGTCCCAACAAGGACGGCAGTCCCAACGTCATTCACACCACATCACCGATCGTCAAAAAGGCGCGCGAAGGGGTGATGGAATTCCTGCTGATCAATCACCCGCTGGACTGCCCAATCTGCGATCAGGGCGGCGAGTGCGATCTTCAGGATCAGGCCATGGCCTTTGGCATCGGTGGCTCGCGCTATCAGGAAAACAAACGCGCCGTCGAAGACAAATATATCGGCCCGCTTATCAAGACCATCATGACCCGCTGTATCCATTGCACGCGGTGTGTGCGTTACATGACCGAAATCGCTGGCGTCGAGGAACTAGGCCTCGCCGGCCGTGGCGAAGATGCCGAGATCACGACCTATTTGGAGAACGGCATACTTTCGGAAATGAGCGCCAACGTTGTAGACCTCTGTCCAGTCGGCGCACTCACTCACCGGCCATGGGCGCATAATGCGCGCCCCTGGGAGCTTAAGAAGACAGAGAGCATCGATGTAATGGACGCCGTCGGCGCCAACATCCGCGTCGACACACGCGGCGCCGAGGTTATGCGCATCCTGCCGCGCAACAATGACGCCGTGAACGAAGAGTGGATCTCCGACAAAACCCGTCACGTCTGCGATGGTCTCAAGACGCAACGGCTCGATCAGCCGTACGTCCGCCGCGATGGACGTCTCGTTCCAACCTCTTGGGACGAAGCTCTTGGTCTCGTCGCTGAAAAGCTGACCAGAGCCGCACCGGAACGTATTGGCGCGATCACCGGTGAACTAGCCGGTGCCGAAGAGATGTACGCGCTTAAGGAACTCATGAGTGGTTTAGGCGTCGCCAGTATCGATTGCCGTGCACCAAACGAGATCCTCGATCCCGCATTTGGCCGCTCTAGTTATCTATTCAACTCAACTATCGAGGCGATCGATAGTGCCGACGCGATCCTACTTATCGGCACCAATCCTCGTCTCGAGGCGCCCGTCCTAAACTCCCGCATTCGCAGACGTTGGCGCAACGGTGGTCTTTCCATCGGCGTTATCGGCGAGCAGGCCCCACTGACTTATGCCTATGAGTGGATTGGCGACACTCCCGATAAACTGAATTCACTCGCCGATGGCGATCACATGTTCTGCGGCATCCTGCGCCAAGCTAAGGCCCCAATGGTTATTATTGGCGCCGCCGCGTCTGCCCGGCCCGACGCCACTGCGGTTCTAGCTCAGGTAGCAAAGATCGCATCCGCCGCGCGTGAGGGAATCGACGCTGGACGTTCGGTCTTCAACGTCTTGCACTCATCCGCGGCCCGTGTTGCCGGCCTCGACCTCGGCCTTGTGCCCGCCGTCGGTGGGCGCGATACCGCTTCAATCATCTCTGGCGCTGGCAGCGGTGCCCTCGATGTCGTTTATCTGCTTGGCGCCGACGAAATTGATATGAGTTCCTTGGGCGATACCTTCGTGATCTATCAGGGCACCCACGGCGATGCAGGCGCGCATCGCGCCGACGTTATCCTACCGGGCTCCGCCTACACCGAAAAATCTGCGATCTATCTCAATACCGAGGGTCGCGTTCAGATGACGCAAAAGGCGCTGTTCGCACCCGGCGATGCCAAGGAAGACTGGGCCATTCTACGTGCTCTATCCGGGCCCGTAGGTAAGACCTTGCCATACGACCGTCTTCCGGCGTTGCGTGCTGCCATGTACAAGGCCGCCCCGCACCTACAGCGCCTCGACGAAATCGGCCAACACGGCGATGATTGCCTCGAGAACCTTTCGCGTCTCAGCGGGACGCTGAGTGATGCGCCCTTCGTAAATCGCATCACCGATTTCTACCTCACAAACCCGATCGCTCGAGCCTCCGCCATCATGGCCGAGTTAAGCGCGCTGAAGGCACAGCAGACGTCCACCGGCCAGCTACGCGCCGCCGAATAAGTCCCAGGGGAGCGGGAAGGCATGTTCCAACAAACTGGCAACATCTGGGTCGACTACGCTATTTGGCTGGCGTTCTACGTCGTCGCGAGTGTGGTGGTGATGGTCGTCTTGTTGCTTGTCATCGCCTTCCTCTTGTTGATGGACCGCAAGGTTTGGGCAGCTGTCCAGATGCGCAAGGGACCGAATGTCGTTGGCCCCTTTGGCCTATTTCAGTCCTTTGCCGACCTTTTGAAGTTCGTCTTCAAGGAACCGGTGATCCCAGCCGGTGCTGACAAGACGGTGTTTCTTCTGGCACCTGTCGCCACCGCGACATTCGCGCTCGCCGCCTGGGTTGCGATACCGCTGGACGAAAACAGTTGGGGTCGCTGGGTTATCTCGGACCTCAATGTCGGCATCCTCTACCTGCTGGCAATCTCGTCGCTCGGCGTCTACGGAATTATCATGGGTGGCTGGGCCTCCAACTCAAAATACCCGTTCATGGGGTCGTTGCGGTCGGCGGCCCAGATGGTCTCCTATGAGGTCTCCATCGGCCTCGTCATTATCACCGTCCTGCTCTGCGCCGGCTCCCTCAACCTGACCGAAATCGTCAACGCTCAGAAGGATGGTCTCGGCGTTCGCGTAGGTTTGCCGAACTCGCTGTTCGACTGGTACTGGCTGCCGCTGCTGCCGATGTTCGTGGTTTTCTTCATTTCCGCGTTGGCGGAAACCAACCGGCCGCCGTTCGATCTGGCCGAAGCAGAATCAGAACTCGTCGCGGGCTTTATGGTCGAATACTCGTCGACCCCATACCTCTTGTTCATGCTCGGAGAGTACGTGGCCATCGTTACGATGTGCGCACTCACCACGATTCTGTTCCTCGGGGGCTGGTTGCCGCCGCTTGATATCGCACCGTTCAATTGGATCCCGGGAATCTTCTGGTTCCTGGCGAAGCTCGTCGCGGTGTTCTTTATGTTTGCCATGGTCAAGGCCATGGTGCCACGCTATCGCTACGACCAGCTGATGCGGCTTGGCTGGAAGGTATTCCTGCCTTTGTCCCTGTTAATGGTCGTCGTCGTCGCCGGTGTGTTGCAATACGGGGGCTTTGTATGAGCCCGTTCAGCCCTGCAATGACAGGTGCGCTGATTGGCGCGGTCCTGGGTATAGTCAGCTATATCGGTCTGCGCATCCTCGCCAACCGCATCGAAACGCTGAAAGACGCAAAAGATCCGAAGACGACGGCCAAGGCGCTCCGCATCGCCGCGCTCGCCGATCTGGTGGTCTTTCCGGTGGTGGGCTTTTTCATTGGTCCGGTCTTGGCAAATTAGGGAGACGAACCATGGCCGTTGGCCAGGCTGTCAAATCGCTGTTCCTGACCGAATTTGT
>Ga0209013_10001234_pt1 | contig 23668 bp, 17 predicted proteins | sample Cruoilmetagenom2_FD_187291 | JGI IMG/M metagenome (GOLD analysis project Ga0209013, IMG submission 187291) | Oil polluted marine microbial communities from Coal Oil Point, Santa Barbara, California, USA - Sample 2 (SPAdes) (version 2) | ecosystem: Environmental > Aquatic > Marine > Oil seeps ... | reverse complement strand
ATCCTCTTCGATAATCCCGGTGGCAAAAATGGAACTTTACTGAAGGCGAATCTATCAGGTGAAAATTAAGGAAAACTTAAAGGAAGGGTCAATGGTCGTGATTTTAATGCCGAGTATCGTTCAATTGTATGGTGACTAATTCGTGTGTGACTAAGTTCATCAAACACATAGGGCCTTGTCAGAATAGTCTACAGGTGTTTTTATTTGTTTCTCATGCTGGATGCGTAAATCCAGTGGTTGTGTCGTATTGATATGTACATCACGTTGAGGGAAGGAAACGGAGATGCCAGCTGAGTTGAACTTCTCGTTAATGGCTTCATGCAAATCACCTATGCTGAGCAAACGATAATCAATATTATCGATGAAGTAGCGCAGTACCAGTTTCAGCGAATTGTCATCAAATGATTCAAATGTTACGAAGGGAGCGGGTTCATCAATAGTAAATTTGCTTTCCCGCGCGGCTTCCTCCATTAGTTTCGTGGCAAGTTTTATATCACTTCCATAGTCAATGCCGACTGTTATCATCAGTCGGATAAGGTTGTCTGATAGAGACCAGTTTAATAGCTGGCTATTAATAAATTCCTTGTTGGGCACTAGCAGTTCTTTGTGGTCAAAGTCTTTTATGGTGGTTGCGCGGATTCGAATTCTTGTCACAACACCATTGACATCACCAACTGTTACTACATCACCAACACGTATAGGCCGTTCAAACAGAATGACCAGGCCGCTGATGAAGTTGGCGACGACCTCCTGCAGGCCAAACCCTATGCCTATGCCCAGTGCTGCAAAGACCCACTGTATCTCTGACCAGGTGCCACCCAGTGTGCTGAATATCAGAACAACACCGACAGCAACGACGCCATAACTGATCAGTAACTTGGTAGCATACAGACTGCCCGGTTTGATCGTGGATCGTTGTCGAAGAAGAATCTCAATTAATGCCGGTAAGCGTTTTACGAAAATCAGTAAAATAATGATGGTAATCACAGCCAGGGCAGCATCTGTCAGTGTGATTGGTATAAACCTGACTTCACCGGCGACTTCGACTGTGTGCTGCCACAATGTTACCTGATCGAATATATGAAATGCAGGCAGTATGTCTGACCAGGATGCCCACAGCATAATTACAGCTAATATCACCAGCGAAGCATTAAGTAGCTTGTATATGTCATCGCTGAGCGCATTGATATCGATATTGGGTTTCTCGATGTCCAGTGTGTCCTCACGAGCTACCACTGTTGATTTCTCACGCATGGCCCGCATTGAGTCCTGTTCCTCGCATGCAGCCTGTAGTACCAGACGGCGCCGGGCTATTAGCAACCAGCGCACAACAAACTGATGCAGGATGGCCAGTTCGAGTATAAGCCACAAAGACTGGATCAAATTTCCCAGCAGAGTGCTGGCTGAATACAGAAAGCCAAGCAGGGCCAGTATAGCCGAACCGATCGGTATCACGATGGCGATCAGCAACCATAAGTAGCGGATTCCGGCCATCGCCGGTTTTTTCTGGCGAAGAGAAAATTCACGCAAAGCACCCGTAGCGGGATTCAGTACGCGGTAGAAGAATACCGTCAGGGCGAGTGAAGCGATGATGAATGCCAACCTGCCAAGACTTTCGGCGTGTCCCGGAATACCACTGTTGATAACTATAAGAGCGATGAAGCCCGGAGGCAAAAATGTATAAATGAAAATGTCTATGTCATGCCGTAGCAGCCGGAGGCATGATTCAGGCCATTTGAAGTGCCGTTCTGCAATACCACCCTTCATACAAAGAATGCGGTAGGCGCGCAGGAAGAACAAGGCTTGTGAAGTCAGTAGCAGGCCATGACCGACATTCTTTGTGAATGATGATGATTCCAGCGCCGACAGCAATTGCCAGCCGATGCTCGCCATTAGTAGTGGCCATACAGAAGCAAGCAGAAGGGTCAGTAGCAATCCTCTTACTGTAAACGAGATGTTGTCGCGCATCACGTTACCAACATAGTTTCCGGTTGCAATCAGTTTTTTGCGCATTCTTCTATCTTTCCACAGCAAAATGGTAACAATGATCAGAGTGAAAACCATCCAGGGATTGTTCGTTGTCTGCTTGTACAGCGTGGTAAGAATATTTCGCCAATGCTCCAGTGCGAGCAACTCCTGCAACTGACCTGGCAGCATGTAAATTGAAGAAATATTTATCGGCCGGGCGCTGCGAATCCATAGCAGCCGTTCAGCAAGAAAGATGTCATATTGTTCTGTGGCTTCACGTAAAGAGCGTTGTGCGAAATCGAGCTCAATGAGTGCGCGCAAGTAGGTGTCTTCTGTTTTATATGCCTGTTCAAGAAACTGTTTTCGGTCATTCGTGAGATAGCGCAGTTCATCTTCGATCCGCTGCTTTTCAGACCCTGTAATACCAGCAGTGTAGTCAGCAATGAATTGATCAACCTTGTGAAGCTCTTTCAGTTCTTCTTTATGTTGTATCTGATGAAGACTGACTTCAGCTATTTGTGTTTCTATTTCACTGGATTTACGTCTATATGTCTCCGTATCAGGCAGGACACGGCGCTGCTCCTGTAGAACTTGACCGATTATCTGACTCAGGCCTGCCACCTCGAGTTTCTGTTTGGCGCTTTTAAAGTCATCGCTGATACGTTTCCCTTCAGCACTGATACGATCTTCCTCCAGTTCCACCTTTTTGATATTAAGTATCAGGTCGCTGATTTGTGCACTCAGGTCTGCATTACTGTTTGCCAGTTCTTCCACCAGTGGGTGTGTTCCCTCGGCAAGTGCTTTGGCTGAATCTGCCTTGCTTTTAGTCAGGCGCGCCTGGAACTGTCGACTGTCATCTGTATGCTGTTTAAGCTTTTCGGCCCTGGCTTTGACGAACTGAACGCTGTGTTCTGCTTTCTCTTCCTCAGCTGTGAGCAGATCGAGGCGGGCGGGTTGGCTAAGAAGTTCCTGGTCAAGCATCCTTATCTGTGAGACCAGCATCCGTGCATGACTTTCACGCAGCCAGTACTCGGCCTCTTTCAGTAACTGGTTATCTCCCTCAGCAACTGGCGGATTTAATTCATCTGAAATACCGCTGACCTGTTTTTTAGTATCAATTAATTGTTGCCGTATAGCCTGGGGCCGTCCTGCCTGGTATTTAATAGATTCATGTATCTTTTGCAGGTTGGCTTCAACCGCGGCGAGGTCGGCCCTTTCTTTCAGCAGATGTTGTTCTAATTCTTCAATTGGTGTTGTACTGGTAATTTCAAGGCTGTCCTCGGGTACCAGTTTCTTTTTCTCGACAGTCTTTTTACGCAGGGCGGCTGCCTTGATGGGTGCATCCTGGCTCATCTGAATAAAAGCATCAGCTGCCTGGTCATTTACTAAAGCAGTTTCCAGATTACTGATTGTTTTGCGATACAGGCTTACCAGTTTGGAGATGTCCTCCTTTGAAAGGTCGGTATCGGTTTCGGCCGATTCTATCTTTCTTTCCAGTGTTGTCTTATTGAGTTGGGAAATGGCCTCGGCAGGAGCGGTGTGTTGAGTATCTGTACCGATAGCCGGGTATGCTACAGAAGAAAAAATAGCCAGATAAACGAGCAGTGCAGCCGTAGCGACGTAGTAATCTTTAAATGACATATATATACCTGTTTGAATTGCCACGCGGGCGCGCTTACTGTGGATTTACCAGTTTTTGATAGGAATGTATGAATGGTCAATCGGGCAGACCATCAAAAGGTGGTCTAAGAGGCGCGAGCCTGGGGGATATTAATGCGTATCTCAGGTGAGATTGAATATAAACCGTGTTTCTTAACACTACCTTAAAGCATAGACATTAATATGCGTTTCACCCCTAGGGAGCCTCTGAATATGTCTGGTTGAAATAGCTTGAGATTTAAAATATTCAGATTCGAGGCGAAGACCGCACGTAATAGCTAGCTATTGTGGAGGTATTTAACGAAGAAGCTGGAATTTTTGGGCTCAAGATATTCAGTCTTGACTTGTTCAGAGGCCCCCTAGATTGAGCGGGCGTTTTTTGAATAAAAGGAGTCGGTGACAAATGAGAATAATTACGTTTTGTCACCGTCTTCCAGAGCCACCACTTCTAACACCGAAGACATGGGGCGCATGACAGCTATAGCAATTATCACCTGACTTCTTACCACTACCACTGTGCTCATCGTTATGACATGTCTTGCAGCGGTCAGTATCCACTTTGTAACCAGTAGCGCCAATACCAGGGTAATACCCTGTGAGGTTTGGTTTTTCTAATCCTACTGTCTCGGCTGTGTGTGTGCCATGACAGGCATTACATTTAACCATGGTATGGGTCATTGTTGATGCGGCATATTCATTTACCAGATCCTGGTCAATTTCATGGCAACCACCACCTAAACAGGAGTAGCTGTATTCCACTGCAAAACTGGTATCAAATACCTGAGTAGTAGTTGAGTCACCAGACCCAGACCCAGACCCAGACCCAGACCCACCAGGGCCGCCTTGTCCATGACCTGGACCCGCAAAAGATACCGAAGAACTCAGCGCCAGAATGACCAGGCAGACCAGTACAGGTTTAATGGATTTGTTTAAGTATTTCATCTTCATGCTCCTCCATTAAGCCCTGGCCAGACTAACGGCGCAGTGTTTATAGATTGGTTGTTTACAATCCGGATCGACCCAGTTTATGGTGAGTCGATTGGTTGCAGTTAAACGACCACCATTTTGTGCAACATCCTGTGGATCCAGATCAGCAAAATGCATGGGAACAAACACTTGTCCTTTTTGTACTGTTTCTGTGACCAGTGCTTTAATCACAATTTCACCTCGACGCGTGTTCAGGCGTACCAGATCACCTGAGCTAACATTTAAAGATGCAGCATCATCGGGGTGCAGTTCCACATAATTTTCCGGCACCATTTCATGTAACTGTGGTACACGTTTTGTTTTGGTACGACTGTGGAAGTGCTCGATGACACGTCCGGTGATTAACCAGAACGGGTATTCACTATCGGGCACCTCGGGCGCTTCGATATAATCTTTGGCCCAAAGATAGGCACGGCTCAGATTGTCAGGATCAACCCAGGGTTTGTCTTGAGTGCCACCCTGTGTATCAGCCCAGTTGGTATTGAAGCGGCCATCTGAGTACATGCGGGTGCCACCATAGACATTATCCGGTGTGGATGGCCACTGGATACCATTGTTGTCTTCTATGGCTTCATAGCTCATGCCACTCATGTCACAGATGGTGCCTTCGGTGCATGCTTTCCATTCTTCAAAAGCTTCTTCCGATGTGGTGAAACCAATCAGTGACTTGCCATCTTTGTCTGCAAAGCGGGCATCCATGGAAGCAATTTTATCTGCCACCATTCTGGTGATGTCGAGATCAGAATAGGCACCGTAGCCATCTGTACGTAAATCATAACCCGCAGGTAATACTGCCTGACGACCGAGGTTAACTTTACGTTCCGAACAGGTGTAAACGCCGGTTTTCTCACCCCACATAGCAGCGGGCAGGAACATGTCGGCAAAGTGAGTGCACTCCATGGGCTCATAAATATCCTGTACCACTATGTAGGGGCGATTTGGATTTTTAAAGTCCATATAGGAGTACAGCTTATTCAGGTCCGGCAAAGTTACCGCCGGATTGGTGCACTGAATCCAGAATAAACTCAACTCACCATTACGCATCATCTCCACATGACTATTAAAATCCTGATAGTCACGGTTGGACGTAATCGCCGTGGGTTTACGCGGAGGAATTTTACCTTGTTCTATATTCCAGAAGTCTTCCAGTGCGCCGACATGATCTGGATTGTAATAGTTACGATATCCTGCCAATGCAGATGATGCACCGGCTTCACGATTACTCATGGCAGTAGCCTGACCGGTTATGCTGAAGGGTGATGAACCCGGGCGACCAATCTTGCCCATGATGAGATGCATAGCACAAATCATGCGCACGGTATCGGTAGCCCCCATGGATTGATAGACACCCTGAATAAATAACGACAGCGTTTCAGGTGATTCACCTATCCACCTGGCAGCTAATTCAATATCATGAGCGGAACAACCGGTAATCTCTGACACGTAATCAGGCGTATATTTAGCCACCGTCGCAGCCATTTCACCGTAGTTACGCGTATGTGCGTTTGTGTAATCGCTGTCGGTCCAGTTGTTTGCAATGATCTGCTGCACCAGGCCATTCAATAACGCCAGGTTAGTCCCGGGTTTGAGTGCCAGGTGTAAATCGGCACTGCGGGCAGTTAGTGTTCGGCGTGGATCTACCACAATCATTTTTGGAGCACGACTTTCTCTGCGTGCTTTAGCAATGCGGCGCCAAAGCTGTGGGTGCATCTCTGCCGGGTTCATGCCAACGAGAAAAAAGCAGTCGGTATTTTCTACATCGTCATAGCATCCTGGAGGGCCATCTGATCCAAAGGTGGTTAAGTAACCCACTACGGCAGCGGCCATGCATAAACGTGTATTGGAGTCCATGGTGCCGGTTCCAATGGCACCTTTGCCCAGTTTGCCGAAGGCGTAATATTCTTCCAGTGTCCATTGGCCGGTATTATAAGTTGCAATTGAATCAGCACCTTTATCATCAACACCGTAAATTATTTTCTGGCTGAGAATAGTGGTTGCCTCATCCCAGGTAATTTTTTTCCAGTTTCCATTGTCATCTCTGATTAATGGCCATTTGCCACGGTCCGGGGCATCAAGAATATTATGTTCATATAATCCCTTAACACAGACCCTGCCATCATTGGTCGGGTGTTTGTCGTTACCTCGTACAGCAACTGCCTCACCTGCTGCGTTAACGCCAATGTGGAGTCCGCAACCAAAAGAACAATAGCCGCATACGGAATAAACCCAGCCTGTTACGTTATCAAACGTATCATCGGCCATCGCTGCTTTACTGGTTAATAAATTAAGTACGCCGCCACCAATTACTGCCTGTGATGAAACCAGTGCACTCCATTTCAAAAAGTTGCGGCGACCATAATTGCAGATATTGGGATCTTTTTTCAGGGCATTAATTTCAGATTTGCTAAATACCTTGACGGTACATTCCTGTTCATTTGATGCCATAACATTCCACCACTTTCATTAAAAATTAATGTATTGAAATAGACCACTTCTTTATTTCAATGTGTAAATAATTTTCGCGTATAGAGAAGGGAATGATCAATGAAAAATGTCACCTGTTGAAAAATAATATAAAAATAAATTATTAAACTGTGTGAAATGACACAAAAAATTATTTATTGATGGGAGTTATAACTTAAAAGCAACAGCTGTAGTTTATTCGCACTAGCCACATGCGAAAATGTTTTTACAGGGTGAACAAGTCACCTATGAGATCTGGCTAACTTCCTGAGCTGATTTTTTCCAGAGCTGGTAATTCAAGAATATAAAAGCCGTCCCTGTTGATGTTGATGCAGCCATCAGATTCCAGTTGTTTAATACTTCTAATCAGTGTCCTTTGGGTGACGCCAAGCATGTCAGCCAGTTCGATGCGTGACAATAAATCCTTCAGGTGACTGTTATTTAGGTGTCGTTCATGGTGGGTGCTGTTTAAATAAACAAGGTATGAAGCCAGACGCTGTAGGGCATTTTTCTGCCCAAGATTAGCAATATGCCTGATATAGTAGTTTAAATTACGTGACATGGCCTGCATCAGCGTATCCGATATTTCTTTATAACGTTCTGTGCTGTTATGCAGGTCAACGCATTTCAGGTGACAGACAGTGACATCGTTAAGTGCTTCCGCTGAGCTACCATGAGTTTTCAGGTATAAATCTTCACAGGCAATCAGGTCTCCTGGTATCTGAACCAGTTTATGAATTTGTTGCTTACCATTAAGCATGGTTTTGTAAACTTTTACTTCACCTGATAACAGAATATACAGATATCTGCAGGCGTCGCCTTCCTTGTATAGGGCCTCCTTTTTTTTAAATCGCCTTAGACTCAGACTGGGTTGCAAATCTAGTTTGGCTTCAATGCTTAAATTGGCAAAGTAATGTGAAGTATCCATGATGCAGGAAGCGCATCTGATTTCAGCAGGCTTATCCTGACATGGGCCGGCAATATTATTTTGCGGCGTTTGATATTTTAATATTGTAGCGTTCATTTTAATGTGCCAGATAAAGGCAAAACCTCAATAGCAGATAGACTCAAGGTTTTTAATGAACGAGATGTCACTACGATGAATAGGTGCACGAGGGGAAGGAACATAAAGAGCCCAAAAAATAGCAGAGTTAGAAACTCGTACATCATATGCCCTCCGTGGATTTGAAGTTACGAAAGAGGACTAATCAAGCTCAAATTAATTATATCGCTATGCTAGATCATTGTCTGTGACAATTATCATTTCGCACTGTTTATCAATCAGTCACCACTTATCCCGATCTCATTGGAATGGCACTCAACACAACCAACCGGTGTTCCTCTCGAGATTGATACGGTGTCCTGATCTCGTCCACATAGCGTTCCATCTTCATTTTTACACTCAAAGATCCGATCGGTAGCTGTCCGTGAAAGAACCGTGCCAAGTCCATCGGTACCGTGGCATGCTGCACAGATCCCGTCTGGCGCATCCTCACGAGCTTCCTTGTGTTTCTCGTTCCACATGGAACTGCCAACCGGGTGCATGCCATGAGGCCCTTTCATCAAGCCATTACTATCAAGTTCTCCCTTGAAATCATCAATATTGAAACTGGATGAATGACAGGTGCTGCACTCGGTGATGGTGCCGGTGTGACCCTGCAACTGTTTCGCCGTTACGTTGTCGTTTGCGTTGGGGTTGCCGTTCGGCCAGATACCGTGAGTAGCGCCGTGGCAGGCTTCGCAGAACACACCCTCGTGCCCCTTGCTGACCCGATAAAGCATCGGGTTGCCAATGGCATCATCATGGCCTGGCATATCATCTGCCGTTACAACGTTTTCAGCGAAGCGCTTATTGGTCGGCACGATTGGTGTGGCCTTGGTGTCGCCGATGGTGAAGGCTTGCATCAGGCGGATGCCATCGTCTGGGTGAGTGCCCAGAGTATCGGCATCAGCGTACATGTTATCCATGGCGTCACCAGTGTGGCATGACCCGCAGCCTGGCTCATTGGCCCAGGGAACACGCAGGGTAGCAGCATTCGTGTAGAAATCGGCCGCCAGGTGGAAGTCTCCGGGATTACCGGGTGTGACGTCTTTCGAGAAGTCATTGCCCACTTGATGCATGTCACCATGACAGTCCTGGCACAGCATACCGCCAGTAGCCATGGCACCGCGCAGACAGTCAGTACGACGGCCCGGATGGCACTGGTAGCAGGTGTTCTGCAGGATGTCATTGGCAGCCACCGGGTCGCGAAATACCGGGTTATCAGGATCGGTATTGTCGATTGCCGGGGGCATGATCGGGAACAGCGACTCGCCGTCGGTGCCTTTCACCGTAGCATGGTGGCTGTGCATTACATTGGACATGCTGCGCACGTTGGTTTGTTGGCGCCCGTTGGCATCGGCATCACCGGGGCCCTTGGGGCCGATCTGGGCCAGATCCAGAGCAGGTGTGTAGTGGCAGGACTGGCACACAACGGGTGTCTGACTTTCAAGGTCAGGCGTGTATTTCACACCACCCGGTTTGCCTAAATTGCCGGATCCGTGTTTCAGGTCGTGCAAACGGATCAGGTTCAGATCTGCGGCATACTCCAGACTGATTTCTAAAGGCACGCTATCATCGAACTCGGGATCATCCATCGCTGTGGCTACATTGGGTCCAGGCAATTCCGGGCTCGGGCGATCTCCCAAAATATCTGTAGCCGCACCATTGCCACCGTCAATACGTGCATTGTGGCATGCACCACAGTTGGCCTCCCCTGAGATCGGCAGTACCACATCGGTGGAGGCGAGCACAGTGCCACCTGCGTCATGCGCCTGGAAACGGTAAAGCGGCCAGGGGCTCTCTCTACCGGCATCATCAAATGCGGTCAGCGGCACGCCGGCGGCCTCGTACCAGTTCACATCGTGTGAGGCATAGCCGAAATCAAAGGTAGTGAAGAACGGCTGGTCTACAGTGAATAGTTCAAAGGTCTGCGGGTCATTATTTGTGTAGGGGATAGTGATGCCGGGCATAGACTGCTGCTCGGCAGTCAGCACACCGTCACCCAGCCAGAGCTGTTCGACATTTGGCATCGGCAGTCCCTGATCCGAGAGTGTGCAAAGGCATCCAGAATGCCCGGTGGATAGAAGGGGCCGTAAGCCTCCAGTACGATATCCCAGAAATTGGTTTTGAATACCGTTCCGTTATTTGCCACGCTGGAGAGCACCGGGAATGTTGCAGGGGTAACACCTGGATTAGGGCCGTTGGCGAGGATTGCAGAGCCTGCTGAGTTGATACCGTTGAGTATCGGATCATCCGGGTTGGAGGCCGCGGAATAGACCACACCTATGCCATCATCACGGGTCAGTATTCGCGGCTCGGCACTGCACTGGATGACCTGAGCATGCAACACATTGAATGGTGGCAGGATGCTAGAGACACGCGTATCGAAATCTCCGCAGTGCATGCCGAGGTCATTGGTGCCGAAGATCCTGTAGCTGCTGCTGCCAAGCAGCGGCGGCTCAGCCACATCAGCAGGCCTGCCATTCTGGCTGGTGGAGTTGATTGACTTGGTGCTGCCACCGCCATCGCCACCACCACCTTCTACTATGGTGATATCTGTAGTGCAGGTGTCAGAGCCACTTCTATCGGTAACGGTCAGGGATACACTAAAAGAGCCTGAACTGGCATAAGTGACATCAATCGGGTTTGTAGTTGTTGAGGAGGAAGTGCCAGTCCCGCTGGAGAAATCCCAAAGGTAGTTTTTCCCGCCTTTACCTCTCTGTGTTTCAGCGATAACCACAACAGGTTCACCTGTAGTCGCGGTCACAGGATCAGGAGTAATTGTGCAGGACAATGGGGTCTTTCCACCTCCTTTCCCACCAGTAGGCCTGGCAGCTTCAGCCACAGAAACGTAAATGACTGCAACGACTACGCAAATTATGGCTAAGCCATAGGAATCAAGAAACTTTCTAACCATGACCATATCTTCCTCGATACACACGGTGACATTAAACGGAGCTTTACTTGAGGCGAATGTATCAGGTGATAATTAAGGAAGTCTTAAGGGGTGAATTGGTGGTCGTGGATTTAATACCGGTGATCAGCGCATCGTATTACTTAAACAGTGGTGTGGAGCTTTAATGAGCGGCGACTAGCCCTTTGACACTGATGGCAGTAAGTGAAATGACACTGCAATAGTAAAACCGGGGTCGGCTTTCGTCCGTGTCCGGGTCTCAATACTCGCATCATGCAATTCAGCAATTCTCTTGACGATCGACAAGCCCAGACCACTGCCGTTCTGTCCTGTACCGATGCCACGGTGAAAGCGGTCGAATATACGCTTGAGGCCTTTATCGGAAACCCCTGGACCATTGTCGCTGACCGTCAGGCAGGCATGTGTATTCGTGACATTGACACGGCACAACACTTCGCCACGAGGCGGTGTGTAGCGTATAGCGTTGTCGAGCAGGTTTCTAATCAACACATCGATCAACTGATGCTGGCCAAGGATCAGTGCGCCCTGTGTTTCTGCGGTGATGTGAAATGATATTTGCTTGTCGTCAGCAGCAGTCTTGATGTCGTCAGCAACCTCCCTTAGCAGCACAGTCAGGTCCAGCTTTTCATACTCCTGTACCGAGGCATCCGGATCGACACGCGCCAGGACCAACAATTGTCTGACTAGATGAGAGGCCCTGTCCACACCTGAGATAATATGCTCCACAGCCTGTACCTGCTCACGGCCTTCTGTTGCGCGTAGGGCTACCTGGGCCTGGGTCTTGATTGCAGCCAGTGGCGTACGCAATTCATGTGCGGCATCCATGGTGAAGCGTCGCTCACTTTCCATTGCATACTTGAGTCGTTCAAAAAGCTTGTTCAGAGAATTGATAAGCGGCAGAATTTCCTGCGGAACATTTCTTTGGTCTATAGCTTGCAGAGTTGCCGGCGTCCTGGATGAAATATCATTGGCGGTTGTTCTTAGTGGTCGCAGACCCCGTGTGATGCCTACCCATATCAGTATAGTCATGACGGGCAGCATGAAAATGAATGGCAGCAGGGACTGACGGGCGATATCAGCGATTAATTCGTTGCGAGGTTGATAATGCTGCGCGACTTCAAGTGTAACGCTGTGCTTCAAATCATGGATTACGAAATAGCGCCAGCGATCGCTGTTTTCAGTAATATCACTATATCCAGGAATTGTTGTCAGTGTGCGTATTTTTGGAAAGCTGTCGGACTGCAGCAGAACCTCATTGCTGCGATCCAGTACGCGAAATGCTACCCGGCTTTCATATAAATGGCCTGGTTGATCATAATCCAGCTGTATGCGACCCCCTGGTCGGTTATAGATATTGTCCTCATCCAACTGCAGGTCGACCAATGCATGCAGGACACGTGCAGACTGTGCCAGTTGTGCATCAAACAGTTCTTCTACTTCACGTTTTGCAGCAAGATAGCCTGTAATTGCCATGATCAACCATCCAAGAGTCATGATAGTCAGTAGTACAACCAGCAAGCGGCGCCTGATGGATGACATCAAGTCAACCTGTCTATGGTGTAACCAGCGCCACGTACGGTGCGGATCAAGCTGGAGCCAAGCTTCTTGCGCAGATGATGAATATGTACCTCGATGACATTACTTTCTACTTCCTCGCCCCAGCTGTAAAGCGCTTCTTCAAGAGTGTTGCGTGACATGATTCTGCCGATGTTTTCCAGCAACTTGAGCAACAGCGAGAATTCCTTGTGGGACAAATCTACTGCTACGCAGTCCAGTGTCACCGTATGGCCGGCAGGATCAAGGCGGATTTTGCCGTGCTCAATTATCGGTGTACTACGACCTGTCTGGCGACGTGCCAGGGCACGTACGCGGGCACAGAGTTCCTCGAGATCAAACGGCTTGATCATGTAATCGTCGGCACCGCTATCCAGCCCGGTGACACGATCTGACAATGTATCCCGTGCAGTCAGTACCAGAACGGGAATGCCGTCCTGCCTGCAGCGCAGTATGCGCAATACCTCCAGTCCGTCGATTTCCGGCAGGCCAAGATCAAGTATCATCAGGTCGTAATGGCCAATTGCCGCAGCCGAGAGTGCCTGCTTACCATCCTGGACCCAGTCAACACTGAACCCTTCCTGCACTAATCCTGCCTGCACGCCATTACCCAGCAATGCATCGTCTTCAACAAGTAGAATTTTCATGCTATGCCGCCATGAGGATCTGTCTTCATCTACCGTATTCTCCCTGAATTCTGCCGTTGGTCAGCTTATCAGTATTGTCTTAAGGCTGGATTAAGAATTGCTCATTATATTCAAGCAAGTCAATAACGTGAATGACGCATTGAAATCCCCTGGCTAATCCCCTTGGCCCGCCTCTCGGTGTACTCTCCCATCGATTGGCGGGCAATTTTTTAAGGAGTCTCTGAACAAGTCTGGGTGAAATAAATTGAGATTCAAAATATTCAGATTCAAGGCAAAGGTCGCACGTAATAGCTGGCTATTGCGAAGGCATTTAACGAAGAAGCTGGATGTTTTGGGCTCAAAATATTCAGTCATGACTTGTTCAGAGACTCCTTAACCCAGTTCCTTCCGTAAATCCGTCATATTTTTAAGTGTGTGGCATATCGCACACTCTTGTGTCATATCCCCTGCCTTATGTGCCGCCGCTAAATGCTATGTGTAAGAATTCATTGAATATTTTAATTGGCCCGTTTATTGCTGATAACAGTTAAGTTTGTAGTGCATCGGTTGGGTATATGTCTGACATGGACTGGTACTGATGTGAAATGTAAATAAAGAGGTATTCACAAAAATGAATAAAACATGCCATGGAATCACTGTTGCAGCCGGCACACTTATACTCACCAGCTTTCCCGGATTAGCATTTACCGATGAGGCACCTGAAAAAACTCAGATTGCTTACCATGAGTTGGACACGACGACAGTCACAGCTACCCGAATTGAACGTGGCAGCAGGGAAGTACCCGCTGCAATCAGCGTGATCGATCAGGAAATCATCGATAACGCAACGATGTTCAATGTACTGGATGCCATACGGGGAATCCCCGGCGTTCTGATTGATTCCAAGAATGGCGGCTATGATGTCAGGCTGATTATCCGTGGTGCGGGTCAGAAGGCCAATTACGGCGTCCGTGAAATAAGCGTGTTACGGGACGGTGTCCCAATGACTGATCCAGACAGTTTCTCCCGTTTTGATTTTATCGATACCCAGGACATCGAACGCATTGAGGTCATCCGAGGCCCGGGCTCATTATACGGTGCTGGTTCAACCGGTGGTGTTGTTCACTTCATTTCTAAACCTGTTTTCGACACATCGAGCAACCGGATAAAAGTGGGTGCAGGGAGTTACGACAGTCTCATGCTGAATGCCAAGTACGGCGGTATGGTCAGTAAGAATAACGCACTGTCCATCACTGCTTCACACCGTGAGACATCAAATGACTGGCGAAAATGGAACGAATTCGAGACTGATCAGGTGAGCCTGAAACATGGCTTGAAGCTGGGTGAAGACTCGAGCTGGGAATCCGAGCTTAGCTATACGAAGGCTGATTTACAGCTGCCGGCCTCTATGAATGAGACAGAGTTCGAGGAGTTCGAAGATAGTGGTGAGCAGGGTGATACTACATCTCCCTGGCAGAACAATGGACGCTATTCTGATATCTGGTTCTTCAACTCGCGATTGAAACAGGAATACGGTAACTTCACGTTCAAACCCCGCATCTACGGCAACCACTGGGAGCATTATCACCCTGTGACCGGGTCCATCAATGACACACCCGGTACTGATGTCGTCGGTGCCGATCTCGAGTTTTCGCATGAACATCAACTGGCAGGCCCAAGCACACTGGTTGCCGGCATCACGGGGCGTGTTGACGATTCGCAGGATGCAAAGAAATATAAGTATGCGGATGTCACATACAACCCCTACAGCGGACGTATAGCCTCAACTGAGTCTGATCGCAGTGGCGAACTGATGCAAACTCAGGATGCAACCAATACGCTGTACGGAATATACATGCAGGAAACACTGCGCCCATCAGATGCTATGAACATCGATATTGGTTTCCGCTTCGATAAATCGAATTTCGATATCAACACTGTCCAGTATTCCGAATACAACTGGGGCACGGGTGACTATGTCGACTTCCGTCAGCCAGTAGTTACGGATACCGACAAGACCTTTGATCTCTTCGCACCGAGACTCGGTTTGACCTATGCCATGAATGACCAGTTGAGTATCTATGGGCTGATGGCGCAGGGTATGCAGGTTCCATCAGAAAGCGAAATCCGCGAAAACCCGGATCTCGATGCTGCTACAGCCAGGAATATAGAAGCAGGTCTGAAAGGGCGGACATTGGACTGGTCATTCGATCTTACTGTGTACAGGACCGAGGTTGAAGATGAAATTGTCTCCACATTGAATGGTTATGTTACGGAATTCCAGAATGCCGGAGAGACCTCGAAGAAAGGACTTGAATTTGAAGGCCGTTACTATCTCGGCAAGAATTTCTGGGCGGGCGGCAGTTATGCCTACAGCGATTATACCTTCACGGATTTCCAGGAACCGATACGTGGTGTTGGGAACGTCGATCGATCCGGCAACAGTATCCCTTACATACCTAAAAACCAGTATAGCCTCAGTCTGGATTTCAATAATCCCAATGGTTTCCGTGGCCGTCTGCAGACCGATACATGGGGCTCATACTACATGGATAATGCCAATACTGAGAAGTACGATGGTTATGATTTCCTGACCAGCCTGACGCTGGGCTACGGTAAAGGCCGCCATGGTGTCACTCTGAATTTCGATAACCTGTTCGACCAGCGCTACGCAGCGGAGGTCAAGAAGAATACCAGCGGACTGAAGACCTACTATGCCGGGTCTCCACGCCGCACGATGCTGACCTATACATATTCACTCTGAGGAGATAGCCATGCTGATTCGTTTACCAGTGGCGTCATTGGTATTGCTATTGTCCATGGGTGGTGTGATTGCAACGGCCTCTGCTGCAGAGGAAGCAGTAAAAGAGAGCCCACAACCACCAGCACAGCATCGGCACGGCCGTGGTCCGAAGATGCTGGAAATGGGAATTCCTGATGGATCTACAGTTACTGTGTGGCAGCCCGATCTGGTTATCCGGAAAGTGGATGCCCAACACGGTCATGTCGTGATCCCGAAATCCGGCATGGACAACTACCATGCCGTAGTTGCGGAAAAAGACTCGGGAAAGGTCAAACAGGCAGTGATTCGCTATGAGTACCAGCGTGGCAAGCCCAGTGGGCATAGCACGACAGAATTGACCGCAGTACAAAAGACCGACTTCGAGATTGTTCCGGATCCTGTTCCAAGAGAACACCGTGACTACCAGTCAGGCGAGACCTGGTCTTTCATCCTTCGTTTCCAGGGGGATCCGGTAGCCAATATCCCCGTCAGTCTGAAAACCGTGCATGGCAATATAGTCAGTGGAACCTCGGATAAATCAGGGCAGGTCGCACTGCATATCCCCGACGATTTCCCGAATGTGCAGGAAGGTGAACGTGATGAACGCTCAGCAGCATTCGATGTTACGGCGGAGTATGAAACAGCAGGCATCACTTACAGGACCCGGCTCAACAGTGAATACCGGGTCAATCCGGCTCACTGGAAATCTCTGATGCTAGGCATGCTGGTTGCCGGCTTCGGAATGGTTGCGGGTGGCTTCATCGGCCGCGCTGGTCTGACAAAGAAGAAGGTGCGCTCATGAATCCACTGACAAATCTTTCCGTTATCCGCAAACTGGTTCAGGTAGGCACATTTCTGCTGTTTGTCTACGGCGGTTCCATGGGTGGGTATTACCTGGCCGATAAGTTCAGTATTGCGCTGCCCGCACTGAGCTGTGCCTATGACAGCCAGTCGGCGGATCTGTGTGTTCTAATCCCCTTCCAGCACCAGATGCACCACCGTCTGGGTATGGCCATTGCCGGTGGCGGTAATTTGCTGATGGGTCTGATGCCTACACTGATTACACTGGGACTGTTTGTGCTGCTGTTCGCCATCCTGAACAAGGCTTTCTGCGGCTGGGTATGTCCATTGGGTACCTTTCAGGAGTTTATGCATCTTCTGGGACAGAAGCTTGGCCTGCAGCGGCATGAATCCCTCGATCAATCAATGGTAAAGCGGTATCGCCCCGTCAAGTGGCTGATCCTGGTGTTCCTGGTGTTCGTCGTTCCCCTGCTTGCTGGCATCGGGTTGCTGGGCGATGACTTTGGCGATTCGTATTGTCGAATATGCCCCAGTCGCATCCTGACCTCGCTGGCAACAGGGGACAGCACACAGCTGTTTGTAGATACCGCCAATAACACTACCCTGGTACTTTCACTGATTGGCGTTTTCCTGTTCGGACTGATGACAACCCTGGCATTAACGGTGCGCCAGCCGTTCTGTCGTATCTGTCCCTTGCTGGCCTTGCATGCGGTGTTCCGCAAACTGGGTCTGCTGCGACTGGTAAAGAACGCCACACCAAGGTGTGATCGATGCGGACTGTGTACGAAAGCCTGTCCGATGGACATCAAGGCGATCCATACCGAGATGGAGAAGAAAGACCTCACCACGGAAGATTGCACCCTTTGTGGCCGCTGCGTGGAATTTTGCCCTGACAAGGATGTACTGCAACTTAAATACGCAATGCTACCGGTCTTTTCGGCAGACCCGCAGTATTTCAAGAAGCGCAAGAAAGCGCAGAAGGATTGGGAGGCATCGAACCTTACGACCCTGTCTAAGAAACGAGATGCCTCAACAGATGTGAAGCCAGGATGACGCCTCTGGATCCCGTCACCTTCAGCTTTACTACTGCCTTGCTGTTGGGCCTGAGCTTTGGCTCGGGACCCTGTAACATTGCCTGCCTGCCGTATCTGGGACCGGTATTCCTGGCAACAGGCGGTGGTGTACGTCATGCCTGGCGTACCGTTGTACCGTTTTCCCTGGGACGCATGAGCGGTTACGCTCTGCTTGGCATGTTGGCGGGTTGGGCTGGTTTTCTGATACGAGAGTGGCTGGATACTTCCTGGGTGCGCTGGGTGCTGGGCAGCGCCACCATCCTGGTGGCTATCGCCATCCTGTGGCGCAATAACCGGACTCGTAACTGTGCAGCTTCACATTCCTCAGGCAGCGTCGAGGTGTCCTTTGATCAGCAGGGCGGAGAAGCACCGGTAATGAGCAGCGGACTCTTCTTCATGGGCATGGGCATGGCGCTTAACCCCTGTGCTCCTCTCACAACGATCATCTTCGCTGCAGCTGCAACAGCCAGTGCCATGGCAGGGCTTTCCCTTGGTGTCGGATTCGGTATGGGTGCAGTGTTCGTACCCAGTCTGATATTCGGCTTTGGTGTTGCTCATTTCAGTACACAGATACGGGAGCATCTGGATAAATGGAGCGGTACCCTGGAGAAGGTAAGTGTCGGTATGCTGGTGTTGATGGGTGTCGCTACGATAGCGGGCTGGATCGCTCCCTGAAGTCGTAATTTCAGAAGGAAGCTTGTACACAGGCGTTAATTTTATTTTTTTATAGACAATTATCGCTGCCGCATTTCGAAATTGTATCTGACAAGGCTGTCAGACCCAAAATCCAGGTTTTTATAAATTAATTGCAAGGAATAGTTAATACAGCCTTTGTTCCTCCACCTGGACCAGGAAGTAATTGCACGCTCCAATTATTCGCATCTGCCAGTTGTCGCACTATCGCAAGCCCAAGACCGCTACCACCTGTTTTACTGCCACGAGACTTTTCAAGCCGGTAGAAGGGGCGAAAGACAGCCTCAGCATACTCCGGTGGAATTCCAGGACCTTGATCTATTATCTCTACAATTAGTTCACCAATATTGCAGCAGCAATTTACTTTAATAGGCTTGTTGTCTCCATATCGCACTGCATTGACTAACAGGTTTGTGAGTATTCTACGCAGGGCCAACGGGTGAAGTAACTGACGGCAGGATGTATCCTGAGAGAAATGAATATCTATACCGTTTGTTTGAACCTTATCAATTATCTTCCTCAATTCCTGACCAATATCCGTAAACGCCTCTTCCCCTTCTTCGAGCTCCAGGCTAATACTTAATGTTTCGCCGATAAGGTGATTTATCGCATCGAGATCATTTTGAATGCTTTTCATAAGCTTCGGATCGCCACCATCATCTGGAAGCATGGAAAAGGCAAGCTGAATTTGTGTTAGTGGTGTTCGCAGATCATGAGCAATACCTGCCAGTAATGTTGTCCGGTTTGACAGGAGTTCTCTTACCTGAATATTCATTCGATTAAATTCACGGGCAAGAACAGTCAATTCTTCCGGGCCATCAATCTTAATTGGTTCTGGCCACTGACCTTTACCAACTGCTTGAGCTGCCTGATGAAGACGTTCAATGGGTACGGTCAGGCGTCTTGTCAACACAACAGCAGTTATGACTGTCAGATAAAGCCCTATGGTTATCAGTAAAAAGAAAGCCATTGGTGGGTTAACACCAATACGCGAACGAGAAAATCCAAAACGGACTGTGCTGCCTGAAATGGGGATATCAGCCCAAAACCATTCTTCCCCGTCTTCAGCCATGCTTTGCTTGATCAGGATCTCTTGTCCCAACTGTCTGTGCAATGATTTTTCAAGAAAATAAAGATACGGTAAAAGGTTGCTTCTGACTGCTATTGGTGTATCGCTATCAGTCATTAGCAGATCATGTTGGTTTTTCATCTTTTCTATAAAAGCCTGGCGCATGGGTGCGGATAAAGACTGCCAGGTTTCCGCAGCATGTACTATAACGTTGGCCAGGTCATCCGTTGCTCGTTGACCAAGCGGCACCACCATAAAAAAGGCCAGCGTTGATAACGTTATTATTTGGAACACAACAGACACAACACCGATTGTTGTGAGAATTTTCCAGAAATACTTTTGAGGTTGAATAAACCGCACTAATCGTTTTTATTGTTCAATGGTAAATAGATATCCAGAGCCCCAAATTGTTCGCAGATACACCGGTTCAGAAGGATCGATTTCAATTTTTCGACGTAATCGCCCAACACAAACGTCAACACTTCGGTCAAGTGGTGAATGTTCATAGCCTTTTGTTTTTTCCAGTAATGTATCTCGATTCATAACCCGGTTAGGGTTTTCAAGGAATGTTCTAAGTAAAGTGAATTCACCCTTTGTTAGAGGAATATCCTGGCCGTCTTTAGTGAGTTGATGTTTATCGACATCAAGAAGAAAAGGGCCGAAGGCCATGCTGTGTATTATTTCATTTGTAGGTGAATGGCCGCCAGCGGCGCACCGCCTTAAAACAGAGCGCACTCTGGCCAGAAGCTCTCTGGGATTGAATGGCTTACTCAGATAGTCATCTGCACCCATTTCAAGGCCCACAATTTTATCAAGTTCCTCGCCCCTTGCTGAAAGAATGATAAAAGGAAGATTCTTTTGTTGTTGTAATCGCCGTCCGATAGAGAGACCGTCCTCGCCCGGCAGCATCAGGTCAAGGATAACAAGGTCAACATCATTCCCGGCAAGATATTTATCCATCGCAGCCCCATCTTCAACGGCATCAACCGCATAACCTTCTCTTGAAAGATATTCCTTTACTAACTCCCTTAGTTTGAGTTCGTCATCCACCACCAGTAATCGTTGAGGCAATTTCTTCATTGAAATACCGCATGTATCTTGGCCATTGTTACAGTTTTGAAACAATTTAATAACATATTGTTACAACCTGGTAGTTAAGCAGACAAATCAGATTGTTATTGTCAGCTGCGTTTTCAGAATTCCAGCACGAAGATGTTACAAGCTTGGATATCCGATAACAAGAATCACACACTACATATGGAGAAAAACGATGTCGCAGCAGCATGTCCGAACTAACACTAGTTCTAATAATTTATTTAAGCCTTTTAAGATAACCATAATATCTACCATTGCAGCCGTGTTCTTCGGCAGCAGCATTCTTGTCTCGACTGTTAAAGCTGATGATTCCGGAATGGCGGAATTGAAAGAAGTATTACAGGGTCAGATTGGGTTGATGAAGCCAGAGTTACAAGAGAAGGTAAAAGGGTTGTCAACAGACACCAAGATGTTGCTGATGTCAATTCTGGCTATGCACAGTCGCTACAGTGATAAAGCGACTTTACGTCAGGTTATGCTGGAAGTAATGGCCGATTACCAATCCATGGTAATGGGCATCATGACTGATAGTTCTGAAATGACAGCGGATGCTGCCCGACGCCTGGCCAATCATCGTATACCTGTTGGCGGCCTCCTTCCTTATATGGGTATGGGAAATATCACTGATGATCGCCTGGCTGTACTTGGTGGATTTAATGACAGTGTTGAAGGAAATTCCATAAAACTGGCCGAAGCAGCTGACAAGGGCGACATGAAAACTGCCGCTTCGCTACTGGGAACCATCAGTTCAGGATGTGTTGGCTGCCATGCCGTCTTCCGTCCGGAAATACCAGGAACTTCAGACTTACTGCGTTAAACCAGTCTTAATCAACAGGAGAATATGTATGAATTACAGTTCAATTTTAACAACGGCGAGTATCGCACTGTCTCTTGCAATACCAATGTCATCTTTTGCGGACAGTGAAAGTGATGAAGCCTATGCCAAACGTGCTGCACTATCAAAAAAGATCAAGCAGATGCGTGAAATAAGAAGAGAGATGCCGGTACCTCCACCATCAGGGCTGTTTGGCATTTATCACTTACCTGAAAAAGGCCAGTTTGTTGCCGGAATAAACTTTCAGAATCATAAATTCAGCGGGTTAATTGAGGGTAGTGATTCTGTTTCAGCAGAAACAGTTGTAAAGACTGCACCCAATATATTTTTTGGTGCACCTATGCAACCACCTACCCTGCGGATCGTACCACAAAGTGCAGAAGCTAATATCATATTCCCCTTTATAAACTACACAGTGCATGAAAATTTTTCACTGGTCGCTCTAGCACCATTAATCAGCAAAAAAAACGTATTGGAGACCTTCAATGGCCCAGGCACAGCCAGCCTGGGCACGACCACGGTTAAAGCTGACGGGCTTGGTGATATTAAGTTTGGTTTCTTGTATACACCTTTAAAAGTCCACGACGATAAGGGCGTACGAACACACAATGTGATCCTTGATGTCGTATTGAGTGCTCCTACTGGAAGCATTGATGAAGAAGATAAAATTCTGACGCCTGCGAATACCATGATGAACACCCGTTTACCCTACGGGATGCAACTGGGTTCAGGTACCTGGGATACGCTGCTAGGCGTGGCTTACTGGGGCAAGAGCGATAAATGGGGTTGGGGCGCGCAATACCTGGCAACAATTCCACTTGAAAGTGAAAACAGCGAAGGCTGGAGCTACGGTGATAAACATGAAGGTACGGGCTGGGTCAGTTATGAGTGGAAGCCGCAATTGGCCAGTTCGCTGAGACTTCGCCATGAGTACCAGAACGAGATCGAGGGCATGGATCCAAAAATATACGGTCCGGGTCTGGGTGCTAACCCGGATAATTATGGCGGCACAATAACGGAATTTATGATCGGAACCAACTGGATGTATAAACCTGCACGCAACCTCAGCCTGGAACTATCGAAACCTATTGCTCAAGATCGTAATGGCGTGCAGCTTGAAAAAGACTACAGCATTATGATCAGTTGGAGAAATGCAATATTTTAATCACTAATCCAGACCGATTAAGTAGTAACAAGCAAGGATGCTTTCCAACATACTATATATAAATGAAAGAGGAACAAGCAATGACTGTAGATAAATTTGTAAGATTGTTTGCCGGATTAATGATACTGCTAAGTGTGCTTTTAACAGTTTATGTCCATCCTTACTGGGTAGCCCTGACTATCTTTGTAGGTGTTAATCTGGCGCAAAGTTCACTCACAAACTTATGCCCACTTGCTACTATTTTGAAAAAAATGGGCGTACCAGCAACTGCCACCTCCTGAGGGTAGAGCCATTTTATGAGAAACGCCTGAATCCAGAGTGCATACCTGGTTCAGGCATTATTATCTAATATAAAACTGCGGTATTTACCATATCCGAAGGGAGGATAATTATGAAAAAACTATCATTAATAATTTTGCCGTTGTTATTTATATCATCTCATGCAAATGCAGGTGACAAAATAGGCGTACCCGCAAAAGGAGGACATCCCGAATATCTATTTCTGGAAAAAGTAAATGAAAATGAAGCAAGATCAACTGCTGATATGATCGCCAAGGCACTTGCAAAAGGACGACTGGTAATCTTTGCTCAAATGAAAGTATTAACAGATCCAGAACTAGGTGATAAGGGTTTCACCGGAGATGTTTTTGTCGAGCAGTGGAGAGCATCATTAGAAGAAGATTTTATATCCGCATCACCAACCCAGGAACGTATTATTGATAAATTAGTCTGGGCTGGAAAACAGGCGATGGATAATAACCAGGACAGATTAAACGTCAAAGGTGTGAAATGGAAACATTTTCTTCCTGCAAAATGGGCAAGAGAAACTGGTCTTATGTTCAATTCAAGAACAGGGATTGTAACGAAACAGCCAGCTATAAACTATCGACACCCTAGCAATGCTCCTGATGCTAAAGAAAT
>Ga0209013_10001233_pt1 | contig 23670 bp, 16 predicted proteins | sample Cruoilmetagenom2_FD_187291 | JGI IMG/M metagenome (GOLD analysis project Ga0209013, IMG submission 187291) | Oil polluted marine microbial communities from Coal Oil Point, Santa Barbara, California, USA - Sample 2 (SPAdes) (version 2) | ecosystem: Environmental > Aquatic > Marine > Oil seeps ... | reverse complement strand
ACGCCGGTGACGATCGATATGCCCATACCGATCTCGACATATTTCTTGATAACCTCCCAGCCTCCTGCCTCCAGTGATACATTGAATTCCAGACCACGCTGACTGAATACCAGCTCGACGATACGCCAGGTCGCAAGGTGCCTGGGCGGCAGTATTAGCCCATAGTGGCTGATATCCTCCAGAGAGGGTGTTCGCTTCTCTGCCAGCGAATGCCCATGTGGCGTGATCAGGTAGGGACTATAATCAACCATTGGCTGGTAGACCATATCCTCAGGGACATCGATCATGGAGCCAACAGCGATATCTGCTTCATCGGCGCGCAGCATGGCCATGCCATCACGCCCGGTCACATTATGCAGTTTCAGCCGTATGCCCGGATAAGTCCGGGCAAACTGTTTCATCAGGGCAGGCAGAATATAGAGGATGGTCGACTCACCGGCGGCAATGTTCAACTCACCACTCTCGAGATTGCCCAGGTGGGCATGAAAACTGTCTTCCAGATTGTCCATGCCTTCGACCAGCGGCTGTGCCAGACGGTACAGCACCTCGCCATGAGGCGTTAACTCAATTTGCGGGCCACGCCGTTCGAACAGATGAATATCCATATCGCGCTCCAGCGCCTGTATCTGAAGTGTGACGGTGGGCTGGCTCAGAAACAGGCCTTCGGCCGCCTGGGAGATACTGCCACTCTGTACCACACGGCAGAACGCACGCAATTGCTTGAGACGATTCTGTTTGTAATAAACCGTTGAACTCATATCAGCTTTCCTTCGTAAGCCCGCAAGAACTTTATATTGAATTATACAATACTAGCTATTGAAATAATTAGCTCGCTAAATACTATAACCGCCACTACACTTTCCAAAACTGGCACACTTCGTGTGTCTGCCGCCTATCGCCCCGAACAGAACAGAAAGGGTCTTACCCAGATGGAAGAATTAACGAACATTTTGATCGCAGGGGTTGCCATGACAACCCTGGGCATCTCTCTGTCCGTTGTACTTTCGATTGCCAATCGCAAGCTCTGGGTCTATGAGGATCCGCGCATCGATGAAGTCGAAGAGATGCTGCCGCACAGCAACTGCGGCGCCTGCGGCACGCCCGGCTGCCGCCCGTTTGCCGAAGCGTTGATCAAAGGTGATGTGCAACCTGCGCAATGCACCGTCAACAATAGTGAGGTGAATGGCGATATCGCTGATTATCTGGGTATTGATGCAGGTGACATCGAAAAACGCGTCGCCCGCCTGGCCTGTGCCGGTGGCACACACGTCGCCCGCATGCGCTCCCACTATGCAGGCCTGAACAGCTGCCGCGCCGCCGCTGTCGTCTCCGGTGGCCCCAAAAGCTGCGTCTGGGGCTGTCTCGGTCTCGGTGATTGCGAGGTCGTCTGTGATCTGGACGCCATCCACATGGATAAGCACGGCCTGCCTATCGTCGACGATGACAAATGCACCGCCTGTGAAGATTGCGTAGATGTGTGCCCCAAGGACCTGTTTTCGATCCATCCGGTCAGCCACCGTCTCTGGGTGGCATGCAAGAACCCTCTCGGTGACGAGGCCGAAACCGATTGTGATGTAGCCTGTACCGGCTGTGAACGCTGTGCAAAGGATTCCCCTGAAGGCCTGATCGATATTCGCGACAAACTCGCAGTCATCGACTACTCGAAGAACAGCCTGGCATCCACCGTGGCCATGGAACGCTGCCCTACCGGCGCCATTGTCTGGCTGGACGATAAGCGCGGCACACTGAAAGGCCGCGAATCAAAACGCATCGTTCGTACGGAAGCCTTGCCTCTATAAATCTTACAACTGGACACCTGATCATGTTTGGAAAAAAAGACACCAGCACATTCAAGTACCCCGGCACACGCATGGCCATGGACGGCAATACCGCCGTCATCATGTGTGAGCGCGAAGCCTCGGATGCGGCCGGTGCCTACCCCATCACGCCCTCTACGCAGATGGGCGAGTACTGGGCTGAAGAGACTGCCAAAGGGCATATCAACATATCCGATCGGCCGCTGATCTTTATCGAACCGGAGTCCGAGCACGCCGCCGCCGCAGTGACGGCAGGCATGTCCATGACCGGCCTGCGTGCGACCAATTTTTCATCGGCGCAGGGCATTGCCTTCATGCACGAATCCCTTTACGCCGCAGCCGGCAAGCGTCTGCCTTATGTACTGAATATCGGCTGCCGGGCCATCACCAAGGCCAGCCTCAACGTGCACTGCGGACACGATGACTACCACTGTATCGATGACACCGGATTCTTCCAGGTGTTCGCCAATAATGCCCAGGGTGCTGCCGACCTCAACCTGATTGGACGCAAGATTGCCGAACTCGCCCTGACCCCGGCCGCCATCGCTCAGGACGGTTTCCTCACCACCCACCTGATCGAGCCACTGCAGGTCCCGGAACGTGAACTGATCGCGGAGTTTCTCGGCCGCCCCGATGACATGATCGACTGCCCGACCGAAGCTCAGAAGATGCTGTTCGGCAAACAGCGCCGACGCATACCGGCCATCTGGGACGTCGATAATCCGATGCTGTCGGGTTCGGTGCAGAATCAGGACGCCTACATGCAGACCGTTGCAGCCCAGCGTCCCTATTTCTACGATCACATCGCGGACATTACCGACCAGGTAATGGATGAGTTCTATGCACTGACCGGACGCCGCTACCAGCGCATCGACACATATCAGACCGATAAGGCCGACTACGTCATCGTCGGCATGGGATCGATGATCGTACAGGCGCATGCCGTAGCCGATTACCTGACCAGAACACGCAAGCTTAAGGTCGGTGTGCTCGACATCACCATGTACCGTCCCTTCCCGGGCGACCTCATCGGTCATGTCCTGAAAGGCAAGAAGGGCGTTACCGTCCTTGAGCGTACGGACCAGCCGCTGGCTGAAGATCTGCCACTGATGCGTGAAGTGCGTGCTTCCATCTCCAAGTGTATCGAGAATGGACAGGTCGATGAAAACCACATGCCATACGTTGACTACGCACGCTATTCGAATATCAAAGATGTGCCGCCGCTGTACTCCGGCGCCTACGGCCTCGGCTCGCGCGACCTGCAGCCTGAAGGCATCATTGGTGCCGTTGAGAACATGCTGCCGGATGCCGGGCGACGCAAGTTCTTCTATGTTGGCATCAACTTCAGCAGAAAGGCCTCCAGTCCTCGCCAGGAGATCCATGTACAGAACATCAACGATGCCTACCCGGGCGTTGAAAAGATGGCCATCAACGGCAGCGAGAACCCCAACCTGATGCCGGAAGGCTCGATCACGGTACGCATGCATTCGGTCGGCGGCTGGGGAGCAATCACGACAGGCAAAAACCTGGCCATGACTCTGTACGAACTGCTTGGCTTCGATATCAGGGCCAACCCGAAATATGGCTCGGAGAAAAAAGGACAGCCGACCACCTACTACCTGTCGGCAGCACCGAAGCCGATCCCGCTGAACTGCGAGTACCACTTTGTCGATGTCGTGATGTCCCCAGATCCCAACGTGTTCGGTCACTCCAATCCTGTCTATGGGCTGAAAAAAGGCGGCGTGTTCATAATCCAGTCAAATCAGGATAACGCGCACGATGTCTGGAAGACATTCCCGCGCGAGGCACGCCAGTACATCGTCGCCAATGAAATCCGTGTCTTCTACGTCGACGGATTTCTCATTGCCCGCGAAGAAGCCACGAACCCGGAGCTGCAGCTGCGTATGCAGGGAAATGCCTTCCAGGGCGCGTTCTTCGCCGGCTCACCACTGATGGAGATGTCGGGGCTGGATGAGAACAAACTGTTTGCCACCATTGAAGAGCAGCTCAATGTCAAGTTCGGTGAAAAAGGCCGGCGCGTCGTCGAAGACAATCTGCGCGTTGTGAGGCGCGGCTTCGACGAGATTCATGAAATCACTGACAAGAGCGTCGACATCAGTGCTGAGCAGCAGATGAGGAAGGATGCCGGACTGCCGATCATGCTCAAACACCTGCCGCAGGGTTCTGGCGGAATCTCCGACGTACACCGCTTCTGGGAGCAGACCGGCAGTTTTTACAGCACAGGCAGCGGCGATGACAACCTGGCCGATCCCTACCAGGCGCTGTCACTGATCCCGGCGTCCACCGGTATCTACCGCGATATGACTAATATCCGGTTCGAATACCCGAAATGGCTGGCAGAAAACTGCACCGCCTGTGGCGATTGCTACACTGTCTGCCCGGATTCTTCCATTCCCGGGCTGGTCAATACCGTGGCCGAGGTATTCAACACGGCAATCACTAATATCGAGAAAGACGGCGATGCAACTGTTTATCTGCGCCGTGAAACACGCAAGGTCGAAAAACGCCTGCGGGAACTGCTCAACGGCACTGATGAAACAGCCAATGTGCGCAGCATGCTGGACCAGGCCATACTGGAGACAGTGGCCGCATCAGAACTCGAAGGCGAGGAACGCAGCGCCCTGGAAACCGAGTTCAGTCTGCTGATGGACGCCCTCGGCACATTCGAGTTCTGCATCACAAAACCGTACTGGAGCAATAAAGAGAAGAAAGCCGGCGGCTCCGGTGGTTTATTCTCCATCACTATCAACCCCTACACCTGCAAGGGCTGCATGGAGTGCATCGATGTGTGCGAGGATGATGCCCTGCATGCCGTCACCCAGGATGAAGCCTCTATCACCCGCCTGCGCAATGACTGGGCCTTCTGGCTGGACCTGCCGACCACCAGCCAGCAATTCAGCCGCATCGATGACCTGGACGAAAAGATCGGCGCGCTTGAAACACTGCTGCTCGACAAGCAGGCCTACAATTCCATGGTGTGCGGCGATGGCGCCTGCCTGGGTTGCGGAGAAAAGACCGCAATACACCTGTTTACCGGCACCGTTACTTCGCTGATGCAGCCGAGAGTCAAACAGCAAATTGCCCGTCTCGACAAGCTGATCGAAGACCTGCAGCAGCATATTCGCCTGAAACTGGCCGAAGGTGTAGATCTGAGTGACATCAGCGCCATTACAGCCGCCACCGGTGACGAAGAAGGCGACCTGACCCTGTCCAGTCTCAGCGACCGCGTTGACCCGGGTCACGAACATACCCTGGTGGACCGTGAGTGGCTGAAACGGTTGACCGGCATACTCGACGGTCTGCGTGATCTCAGATGGCGCTACCAGGAAGGGCCGACCCGCAACGGTCGCGCCGAAATGGGCATCACCAACGCTACCGGGTGTACCTCAGTATGGGGTTCCACCTACCCTTACAACCCGTATCCGTTCCCGTGGACCAGCCACCTGTTCCAGGACAGTCCGTCCTTGGCCATGGGTATCTTTGAAGGCCACATGGTGAAGATGGCCGAGGGCTTCAAGAACATTCGCCTGGCCGAGCTGGAACTGGCTGGCAAGTATGAACCCACCGAGCACGACGAGTGGATGCAGCAATTCAACTGGAAAGATTTCAACGACGAGGAGTGGCGACTGTGCCCGCCGGTCGTTTCGATAGGTGGCGATGGGGCCATGTACGATATCGGCTTCCAGAATCTGTCACGCGCCATGGCCTCGGGCATGCCCATCAAGGTGCTGGTGCTGGACACACAGGTCTATTCCAATACCGGCGGTCAGGCCTGTACTTCGGGCTTCATCTCCCAGGTGGCTGACATGAGCCCCTACGGCAAGGCAATGAAAGGCAAGGAGGAGATCCGCAAGGAGATGTCCCTGATTGGTATAGCGCATCGCACGACATTCGTACTGCAGAGCGCTGTCAACAATATCACTCATCTCATTGAAGGCTACATCGACGGCCTCAACAGCCGCCGCCCTGCCCTGTTCAATATCTATGCCGTCTGCCAGCCGGAGCACGGTGTCGCAGATGATGCCACAGACAGGCAGTCGCGCATGGCTGTCGACTCGCGCGCCTACCCGCTGCTGCGCTTCGACCCGGATGCCGGCGAAACGATCGAGGAATGCATCGATCTTGAAGGCAATCCCGTGATGGATCAGGACTGGCCGAGCTACACACTCGAATATGAAGATGAAAAAGGCGACGCGGGCAAACTGGAAGTGCCGATGACCTTCGCCGACTTCGCGGCCACCGAAGGCCGCTTCCGCAAACACTTCCGCAAGGCGCCGCCAGAGACCTGGAACGATGACATGCTGCCGATCAACGAATTCATCGAACTCGATAATGATGATCGTGACGGCCGCTATCCATATATCTGGGGGGTCGACAGCAAGAACCGCCTGATGCGCATCATTTGTTCACAGGAGATCGTCAATTCTACTGAGGAGCGTCGCCAGTTCTGGCATCAGCTCAAGGGGATTGCCGGCGAACTGGGCAAGGTTGATGTGGATGCAGTGGTCGATCAGGCACGCGCAGACATGGCCAACAAGCTTTCCTCGAGCCTGTTGTCACTGGTCGCATCAGGCAATACCGGCGCCCTGGTAGGCAGTATCAGTGACACAGCCCCCGCTGCTGCAGCAGCACCCGGCAACGGCAGCGGAGGCATGCCAGCCGATTATGAGCCGGTCTGGATCGAAACCCCGGAGTGCACGACCTGCGATGAATGTACTGATATTGCACCGGGCATTTTCTCCTATAATGAGGACAAGCTTGCTGAAGTCGTCAATCCGCGCGGCGGCAAGTTCAAGGATATCGTTCGTGCTGCAGAAAAATGTACTGCGGGCTGCCTGCATCCCGGCACGCCGTGGAACATGAAAGAAAAGGATATCGACAAACTGATCAAACGTGCTGAAAAATACCAGTAACGCAGCACTTCACACAGACTGAAATGATTATGGGACTGCTGGATTTTTTCGCGCACGGCACTTTCCAGCACGGGATCCACCCCGCGTATCAAAAGGGAGAAACATCCTGTCTGCCAATCCGCCGGCTGCCGTTTCCCGGGCGTCTGGTATTGCCGCTTGACCAGCATATTGGCAAGCCGGCAACAGCACTGGTCAAAAAGGGTCAGGAAATCGTGCGCGGCGAGCCCATCGCAGCAGCTGATGGATTCATGTCAGTGCCGATACATGCCCCGGCCACCGGGCGGGTGCGCGCCATCGAACTGATGGACACTTCACGTGGCCCCAAGGCCCTGTCCATCGTCATCGATGTTTATGAAAGCGCCAGCCAGGAAGTACTGTGGACCACCCCGCGAGACATGGATGCACTCTCACCCGGCCAGATCATCGAGGCCATACAGCAGACCGGCATGGTCGGGATGGGCGGCGCTGCATTCCCATCCCACGTCAAGCTCACCATTCCTGAAGATCAGAACGTCGATACACTGGTCGTTAACGGCTGCGAATGCGAACCCTATCTCAGCTGCGACCACCGGGTAATGCTCGAGTACACCGAGGACCTGATCCGTGGTGTGCAGTACGCCATGCGTGCAACGCAGACAGAGGTTGCGGTGATCGGTATCGAAGACAACAAGATGGATGCTGTCGAGGCAATCCGCAAACTGCTTCCAGCTGATGGCAATATCCTGGTCAAGGCTGTCAGGACCAAGTATCCGCAGGGATCGGAGAAAATGCTCATCAAGGCCACCCTTGGTCGTGAGGTCCCGGCCGGCGGATTACCATCGCATATTGGTGTCGTGGTCAACAATGTCGGCACCCTCGCCGCACTGGGACGCCTGCTGCCCGCCGGCGAAGGCATGACGGAGCGCGTGGTTACCATAGCCGGTCCTGGTGTGGAGCAGCCCGGCAACTACCTGGTCCCGATCGGCACCACCCTCGGCTTCGTGCTCGATCAGGTCGGCTACCAGGGAACACAGCATGAATTCATTCTCGGTGGTCCCATGATGGGCACCTCGGTATCATCACTGGATACCCCCATAACCAAAGGCACTTCCGGCATCCTGCTGCTCAACGAACCGGATATCGAAAACGAGACGCGCCGCATCTGGCCCTGTATCAAATGCGCCCGCTGTGTCGATGCCTGCCCCATGCACCTCAACCCTTCCATGCTAGGCCAACTGGCGGCCAAGCGTGAATACGAGACCATGGCTGATGAGTATCACCTGAACGACTGCTTCGAATGCGGCTGCTGCTCCTATGTCTGTCCGTCCAGCATCCCGCTGGTGCAGTATTTCCGCATCGCCAAAGCCGTCAACCGGGAAATGGCAGCCTGACAGCATGTTCAAAAAATCCCGCATAGAACTGCGAACCTCGCCCCATGTCAGGGCGGCCGATGATGTCGTCACCATCATGCGCAACGTCGTCTATGCGCTGATGCCGCTGGTCATGTTCAGTATCTGGCTGTTCGGCATCAGTGCACTGGCGCTGACCCTTACTGTCACAGCTAGCTGCCTTGTCACGGAACGTCTGATCAACCGTGCGGGACGGCACGACAGTACACTGGGTGACTGGTCGGCAGCGATAACCGGTCTGCTGCTGGCGCTGACCCTGCCGCCCGGATTCCCATTGTGGATGGGCGCTGTCGCCGGCATCGTCGCAATCGGTCTCGGCAAGGCCCTGTTCGGCGGACTGGGCATGAATGTCTTCAATCCTGCGCTGGTTGGACGGGCCTTCGTCCAAGCTGCCTTCCCGGTCGCAATCACGACCTGGGCGCCATCCATGGCGATGGGCCGTTTCAGTGAATTCATCCCTTCAACCCTGACTGCTCCGATGATGAGCCCACCGGCCATCGACGAGTGGCTCGGTCGAGTCAGCGTAGACGGATTCAGCGGCGCCACGCCGCTGGGGCTGCAGAAATTCGACCAGATCGAGACTTCTGCAATGGAGCTGATGACGGGCATGGTCAGCGGCTCGGCCGGAGAGACCTCTGCTATTCTGATTCTGGCCTGTGGGCTCTATCTCGCGTTCCGGCGTATGCTGGATTGGCGCATACCGCTATGGATCATGGCCGGTACGGTATTCACATCCGGTGTGTTCTATCTGATCGACCCGGTCAGCTATCCCGACCCGCTATTCATGCTGCTGTCCGGAGGACTGATGCTCGGTGCCTGGTTCATGGCCTCTGACATGGTCGGCTCACCGGTAACGCCTGTGGGTGTGGTCGTGTACGGTCTGCTGATCGGTTTTCTGACCGTCATGATCCGCCTGTTCGGCGGTCTCAGCGAGGGTGTCATGTATGCCATCCTGCTGGGCAATGCCGCCACCCCGTTGATCGAACAACTCACCCAGCCCAGGGTATTCGGCCAGCAGCGCCCGTCACAGCAGAAGGAGACGGAATGACGGAAGACCAGCACCAGCAGCCGAATGTTGCTGCCAGCAACCTGATCCGAGTGCTCGGCGGCATCGCCATGCTGTCCGGTTTCCTGGTAGCACTGGTGTTTCAGGTGACCAAACCGGTCATCGCGGAAAACAAGCGCCTGGCGATAGAAAAGGCCGTCCTGCAGGTCGTGCCGGATGCGGCCAGCTACCGGCAGTTCTCGCTCGGCGAACAGGGCATCTCAAGCGACGAAAATCAGCAGGATGGCATACCGGTATATGCGGCTTACGATGAGAATGGGGAACTGACCGGCATTGCACTTGAAGGCAGTGCCTTTGGGTACGCAGGAAAAATCTACCTGCTGTACGGCTACGACCCCACCTGTGAGTGCATCCGCGGCATCAAGGTGCTGAAGATGATCGAGACTCCTGGGCTTGGTGACAAGATCATTACCGACCAGGCGTTCGTCGCCAATTTCAATGCCCTCGATGCAAAACTGACCAGTGACCATATGCAGCTGGCGAACCCGATTGTCACTGTCAAAGCGGGTACGAAGCGCTCGAACTGGGAGATCGATGCCATCTCGGGCGCGACCATCTCCTCCAAAGCTGTCGGCAGGGCTCTGAATGAATCAGCCCAGACGTTGTTGCCAAAACTGGTGCCGGAAATCGATAAACTCAGGCAGCTGCAATCCGCCGAACTGAAGGAAGCTCAGCCATGACACGCAGGCGCGAAGCCCAGTTAGACTGGAACACATTCTCGGAAGGAATCTGGCAGGAAAATCCGGTCTTCGTCATGCTGCTGGGACTGTGTCCGATACTGGCGGTGACGAATTCATCGATCAATGCACTGGCCATGGGTCTGGCGACTGCCTTCGTGCTGATTGCGTCCAGCCTGCTGATTTCGATGCTGCGCAACTACATACCGAAACAGGTACGCATCGCTACCTACATCGTCATCATTGCCACTTTCGTGACCATCGTCGATTACGTCATCCAGGCCATCTCGCTCGACCTGTACAACGCCCTCGGCGCCTTCATACAGCTGATCGTTGTCAACTGCGTCATCCTGGGTCGTGCCGAGGCCTATGCTTCGAAGAACCGGCCATCGGTGGCAGTGCTCAATGCCGTGGGCATGTCCATCGGCTTTGCGCTGGCGCTACTGTCACTGGGTACGGTGCGGGAAATCTTCGGCAACGGCAGCCTGTTCGGCTACGACCTGTTTGGTGACGGCTTCGAACCCTGGGTCGTGATGGTTCTGCCACCCGGCGGCTTCTTCGTGCTCGGCGGCTGGCTGCTGCTGTTCGAGTGGTTCAGGCAGCGCAAGGCTGAAGCACAGGGCGAACTGGCTGCGGAAAGCAGTAAACCGGGAGCATAAGATGCAGGCAGACTCACTGGGTTTCATCTTTCTCAACGCGGTGCTGGTAAACAACTTCGTGCTCGCCCTGTTCCTTGGACTGTGCCCGTTCCTCGGCGTGTCGGGCAAGCTGAATACTGCGCTGCCGATGGGTCTCGCCACCATGTTTGTCATGCTGGTCAGCTCGCTGTGCGCCTACGGCATCAACCTCGTGCTGGTGAACTTCGAAATCGAGTTCCTGCGCCTGATTGCCTATATCGCCGTCATCGCCAGTGCCGTGCAACTGGTGGAAATGGTTCTGAAGAAATTTGTCCCGGCCCTGTTCCGCTCTCTGGGCATCTTTCTGCCATTGATCACGACCAACTGCGCTATCCTCGGCCTTGCCCTGTTCCAGACCTTCAAGGAATATGACTTCCTGCAGTCACTGGTTTACGCCATCGGTGCAGGCACCGGCTTCATACTGGCCATAGTACTGATGGCTGGGCTGCGGGAAAAACTGGATCTGTCCAATGTCCCCAGCGTCAGCCAGGGAGCCGCCATGAGCCTGATGCTGGGCGGCCTGTTGTCACTGGCATTCATGGGTTTTGCCGGCATGGGTGGGCATTGAGTGTGATGTACAGGAGTAGCGAACATGATTAGCAATTTCCTGATCGCCATGCTGGCAGTTCCCTTACTGCTGACAGGCTGGCTCGTTGTGCAGTCCATTGCACGCCTGTTCGCACGCAGGCACCCGGAGTTCGGACCGGCCCGGGAAGAAGGCGGCGGCTGCGGCAGCAGCTGCCTGTGCAGCAAGGGTCATTGCAGGAACCGGTCGACTGGGGGGCAGAAATGAGCCGACGGGCTGTTTTTTCATCTAACTCATTATCAAAAGGGGCAGACAACGTGAGCAAAAACATCATCTGGTTCGAAGACCTGGGCATGAATGACGTGGAACGCGTCGGTGGTAAAAATGCATCACTGGGCGAAATGATCAGCAATCTGGCCGGCTCCGGTGTCGAAGTGCCCGGCGGATTTGCCACCACGGCGCATGCCTACCGGGAGTTCAGCCGCCACAACGATCTCGACAGGCGCATCGATGAGCAACTCGACAAACTCGACATCGAGGACGTCGTGGAACTGGCCCGCACCGGTTCGGCCATCCGCAGCTGGATCATGGAAACACCCTTTCCGGAAACACTGGAAAAAGAGATAGTCCAGGCCTGGCAGCAGCTCACGGAACGCTTTCCGGGCAATCTGTCCGTAGCCGTGCGTTCATCGGCCACAGCCGAGGATCTGCCCGATGCCTCGTTTGCCGGCCAGCAGGAGACGTTCCTGAATGTTCACGGCCTCGACAATGTACTGAGGGCCGTCAAAGAGGTCTTTGCGTCCCTCTACAACGACCGCGCCATTGCCTATCGTGTACACCAGGGCTTCGATCACAAGCAGGTGGCGCTGTCAGCAGGCATCCAGAAGATGGTTCGCTCCGACATCGGCGCCGCCGGTGTGGCCTTCACACTGGATACAGAATCGGGCTTCCGCGACGTGGTCTTCGTCACCAGCTCCTACGGTCTCGGCGAAACAGTCGTGCAGGGAGCCGTCAATCCGGACGAGTTCTACATCCACAAAGACAACCTGCGTGCAGGGAGGCCTGCGATCCTGCGTCGTTCGCGCGGCGACAAGGCCATCAAGATGATCTACAGCTCGGACACCGGTAATGCGGTCAGCACAGTCGATGTGCCTGATGAACAGCGCCTGGCATTTTCACTGAATGACGAGCAGATCGAGACGCTGGCCCGGCATACGCTGACCATCGAACAGCATTATGACCGCCCGATGGATATCGAGTGGGCGCTGGATGGCGAAGACGGCCGCATTTACATCGTGCAGGCTCGCCCGGAAACGGTAGAAAGCCGCGCCAGCATGACCACACTGGAACGCTATCAACTCAAATCCCGTGGTCGTGTTCTTGCCCAGGGACGCTCCATCGGTCAGCGCATCGGCGCCGGAACGGTCAAGATCATCAAGGACGTCGGCCACATGGACCGCGTTGAGAAAGGCGATGTACTGGTCACCGACATGACCGACCCCGACTGGGAGCCGGTCATGAAACGCGCCGCAGCGATCGTCACCAACCGTGGCGGACGCACCTGCCATGCGGCTATTATCGCGCGCGAACTCGGAATCCCGGCCGTGGTCGGCTGCGGGGATGCGACGGATTCTCTGCAGGATGGCATGGCTGTGACTGTCTCCTGTGCCGAGGGTGATGACGGCTACATCTACGAGGGTGATTTGGGTTTTGACGTAATCAGCACCAATGTAGGCGATATGCCGGAGCTGCCGGTAAAGATCATGATGAACATCGGCAATCCCGGGCGCGCCTTCAGCTTCAGCCGACTGCCCAACCACGGCGTCGGCCTGGCGCGTCTGGAGTTTGTCATCAGCACCACCATCGGTGTTCACCCTCGCGCATTGCTGGAATTCGACAGCCTGCCTGCCGATCTGCAGCAGGAGATCAGCACGCGCTGTGCCGGTTACGCGGATCCCGTCAGCTTTTATGTCGACAAGCTGACCGAAGGTATCGCCACGCTCGCCGCGAGCTTCAAGGATAAACCCGTTATCGTGCGCCTGTCGGATTTCAAATCCAACGAGTACTACAATCTGATCGGCGGCAGCCGCTATGAGCCGAGAGAGGAAAATCCGATGATCGGCTTCCGCGGCGCCTCGCGCTACATCTCACCGGATTTCAGACCCTGTTTTGAACTCGAATGCCGTGCCATAAAGAAAGTACGCGAGGAGATGGGCTTCACGAATGTCGAAATCATGATCCCCTTTGTGCGCACTTTCGGAGTAGCTGAACAGGTGATCCAGCTGCTGGCTGAAAACGGGCTGCACCGCGGCGAGCAGGGATTGCGCATCATCATGATGTGCGAGCTACCTTCCAACGCAGTCCAGGCCGAGGGCTTCCTCGAATACTTCGACGGTTTCTCGATCGGTTCCAACGACATGACCCAGCTGACGCTGGGTCTGGACCGCGACTCAGGTCTTGTCGCCCATGAATTCGACGAACGTGATCCGGCCGTTAAATCCATGCTGATGCTGGCCATCAGCGCAGCCAGGAAGCAAGGCAAATACATCGGCATCTGTGGACAGGGACCCTCCGACTACCCGGACCTGGCGGAATGGCTTATGCAACAGGGTATAGGCAGCATCTCGCTCAACCCGGATACGATTGTGGATACTTGGCTCAGTCTTGCCGGCCAGTCAAACTGAATTCGACGTGCAGACAAAAAAAAACAGGGCAGTACTGGTTATCACAGACGGCATTGGCCACAACCCGGACAATGACCACAATGCCTTCGCACAGGCTAAAAAACCAACCTATGACAATCTGTTTGCAAGTGTGCCTTACAGCCTGATCAGTACATCCGGACCGGATGTGGGGTTGCCGCCGGAGCAGATGGGCAATAGCGAGGTCGGCCACATGACATTGGGCAGCGGCCGGGTACTGGAGCAGAACCTGGTCAGAATTACACATGCCCTGGAGGACGGCAGCCTGGCCGAAAACGACAAGCTGAAAACACTTTTCTATATCAGCAACAGCATTCACGTGATCGGCCTGCTCAGCGACGGCGGGGTACATTCACACATCGATCACATTATCAGTCTCGCTCGTCTGGCATCAGACGCCGGCAGGCATGTGTACATCCATGTCATCACTGATGGCCGCGACGTTGCACCCTCTTCGGCCTTACAGTATTTGTCGCAACTGGATCAGAGCCTCGATGAGAATATGACTATCGCCACCATCAGCGGCCGTTACTACACTATGGACCGCGACAAGCGCTGGGACAGGGTCGAGCTGGGCTATCGTGCCATTGCCGAAGCCTGCCCATGCACCCATATGAATCCAGCCGCCTACATCGATTCGATGTACGAAAAGGGCATAACTGACGAGTTCATCGAGCCCTCGGCGCTGGGTAATTATGACGGTTTCAAGCGTGGCGATGGCGTAATCTTTGCCAATTTCAGAAGCGACCGCATGCGTGAGATCGTCGATGCAGTGGGGAGCGTGAAGTTCGAACCGTTCGGTCGCACCAGCAACACGCTCAGGGTGCTGACCATGACGGAATACGACAAAACATTCACCTTTCCGATCATATTCAAACCCATGCATCCGGCCAATACCCTGAGTCAGGTGATCAGTGATGCCGGACTGTCACAGTTCCATACCGCAGAGACGGAGAAATATGCCCATGTCACCTTTTTCTTCAATGGCGGCATCGAGGAACCCTGTATCAACGAGACTCGCAAACTGATCCCCAGTCCTGCAGTAAAAACCTATGACCTGCAGCCAGGGATGAGTGCAGCCGAGGTTGGTGATGCAACGGTCAAGGCAATACACGACGGATACGATTTCGTACTGGTGAATTTTGCCAATGGCGACATGGTCGGCCATACCGGGAACTTCGATGCCAGTGTCGAGGCCGTCGAAACCGTCGACAAACAGCTTGGACGGGTCCTCGAAGCAGCAGACAACGAAGGCTACTCAGTCGTCATCACCAGCGACCACGGCAATGTTGAAGAGATGTGCAAGTCATCGGGCGAAACGATCACCAGCCATACGACCCGCGATGTCTACTGTTTCGTAATCAATGAGGCAGTTACCGGGCTTGAAGATGGGGGCCTGGCCAACATTGCGCCAACCATCCTGCGTCTCATGCATCTGCCGATACCCGAAGAGATGGAGCAGCCGCTGAACTGGCCGGCAGAAAATATCAGTATGCATCAGCTGCGCCGGTGATATGCTGCACAGACAAAAAAGCCCCTGAAAGACAGGGGCTTGTGGTGTGCTCTGTACAGGGGAACGGGTTATGGTGTCGCCGTGTTACCGCTGACAGCCAGATCCGGTTTGCTTACCCTGACATGTCCATCATAAACCGTCACATAGGCACCCGGCTTTGAAAAGTCGTGCTCTTTGGCATCAAACAACTCGTTCAGGTCCACGTTCTCATCGGCTGCGGTATAGACAGTCCCCTGCGCCCCAATTTCGGCTTTGGCAGTCTGGATACTGAAGGCCTGTGGATTGCTCTGACCGATTTCACCAGCCTTGACCTGAACGTCTCCGTTGACCAGTTTCGCATCGAAGCGATTATTGTTCTTCGAATCAGCGTCGTAGGCATAATCATTAAGCACCAGTTCGCTGCCGGACATCATCGCCAGACGCGTGTTATCACGGAATACCAGTAAAGTGCTGGCACCGGATTGAGTGGCCAGATTGTCTCCTGCATAGATGGGACCTCCGTCTGACAGGCGACGGGTATTGCCCTCCGGGTCCGTGGCTATGACAGTGCCTTCAAGATTCGCGGTACGGCCAACCACAAGGCTGGTAAGCACCTTTACGCCACTCTTCTGCTGTTGTTCAGCGACACAATCGGCATCGCAGAGACGAACATCATACGAAGTGCCGCGAATGCCCATAGTGGCATAAGCAGTCTTGACCTTGATTGCATCCGGGTTGTTCTTGCCCATCAGGCCAGTCAGCGCTCGCATGCCGCCCTTGACGAGCTCATACTCGGCTTCTTCCGTACCTTCTTCAAAAGTGTATTTTTTAATGCCCAGCTGGGAATCCGGGCGGACAGTGATGCGTGTGCCGTCCTTCAGCTTGATGACTGCGAAGCTTTTGGCACCCGTCTTGATCTGGTCGGTTTCGAAAATAGGCGAGGCCTTTTCCAGAGTTCGTACTTCCTGCTCAGCCAGTTCGGCAGTAACAGAGCCGCGAATCATCTGGGCATTGCCGACCTCCTTGAACGCTGCACTGGCCGTCAATGGCAGCGCCGCCAGCAGGGTGATACTGAGCAATCCCGTGAAAATAGCCGTACACGACGATCTGTTAATTTTCTTGTTCATTGCAAACCCTCTCTCTTTCCTTCTATACAGCCTGTAATGCGGTGATTATTACTTTTTTGCAGCGATAGGCGATATTGTACTTAGGTACCACGTCGCGATTTCTGTCGAGGAAAGGTCTTCCTGTATACGCCTTTATTACTGATAATTCAAAGAGTTTCAGACGAAATGCATCCTTTTCTCATGAATCAGTCCTGCGTGTATACTCGGTTCGCATGAGGAAAAAGACCGCACAGTCCGGCCATAAACGAAACTGGCTGAAACATAACTGGCTGCGTGTTTCGCTTAGCCTGTTCATCGTCGGACTGTTCGCGCTCGACACAACAGGCAGTACTCCCCTGCCATTGATGGATCGTTTCGAGAACATTTCCTACGATGCGCGCATGCGGGCCACCTCGCAAGCCAAAGTCGACGAGCGCATCGTCATCATCGACCTCGATGAACGCAGCCTGACCATGGAAGGGCACTGGCCCTGGTCGCGCGCCAAGATGGCTCGGCTGGTGGATAAACTATTCAACGAGTATGGCATTCTGCTATTGGCCATGGACGTCGTCTTTGCCGAGCGTGATGAGACAGAATCACTTTCACGCCTGGACCAGGTCATCGAGACGCAGGACGTTGCGGCCATTGCAAACGCATTGAGGACGATCCGCAGCGACCTCGACAATGACAGTGTCTTTGCCGATTCCATACGCGATATGCCGGTGGTGCTTGGCTACTATTTCACCCACGACCCGCGGAGCAAGATCACGAAAGGCAAGCTGCCGACACCTGTGATGACATCCGAGGCCCTGAAAGGTATCGATGTAGGGTTTGTCGAAGCGGAAGGCTACGGCGCAAATATTCCATTGCTTGAAGAAGCTTCGATGTCTTCGGGTTACTTTGAGAACCCGCTTCAGGATGATGACGGCGTTATTCGCCGGGCTCCGATTTTACAGATGTACAAGGGAGACCTATACGAATCTCTGGCAATGGCAGCCGCACGCATCTATGTAGGCGGTGAACTGGAGCTCGACGTCGTCGGCACACCAGACAGCGACTACAAGGCGATAGAAAACATCAAGTTGGGGCGCCAGACCATACCCGTCGATCACAATGCGGCTGCACTGGTTCCCTACCGGGGCAAGCGAGGCAGCTTCCGCTACATCTCGGCAACGGACATCCTCAATGACACCATTGAAAATCCAGATGTACTTATCGGTGCCGCGGCATTTCTCGGCACCACGGCCCCCGGTCTGGTCGATTTGCGTGCAACACCGGTTGCCAGCGTGTTCCCCGGTGTCGAGATACATGCCAACCTGCTGGCAGGCATTCTCGACAATACTTTCAAGCACCGGCCTGCCTGGGTTTTAGGTGCTGAACTGCTGTTTATCCTGTTAATCGGTGTATTGCTGTCGTTTATGCTGCCGGACCTGGATGCCATCTGGGCGACATTGATGACAATAGCAATGCTCGGAATGACGATCATCTCTAATCTATATTTCTGGACAGACCAGAACATCGTCTTTCCTCTCGCACCTTCAGTACTACTGATCACAGCATTGTTCCTGTTCAATATGAGTTACGGATTCCTGGTGGAATCACGCTCACGCAACATGCTCGGTTCTCTGTTCGGGCAGTATGTACCGGAGGAACTGGTCAATGATATGGCTAGCGATCCCTCCCATTTCAGCATGAAGGGCGATAGCCGGGATATGACCGTGCTGTTTTCAGACATCAGAAGTTTCACGAACCTGTCCGAGGGACTGAAGCCTGAAGAGCTATCGAAGCTGCTCAACATCTACCTGACGCCCATGACCGCCACGGTACATGAGCATAGAGGCACTATCGACAAATACATCGGTGATGCGATGATGGCGTTCTGGGGTGCGCCAGTCAAAGATCCGAAACATGCCAATGACGCGCTTGCTGCGGCGTTGGAAATGATGGAGAAGCTCAAATACATCAACCGCCAGTTCAAGGCCCGCGGCTGGCCGGATGTCAAAATCGGCATCGGCATCAATTCGGGCGTTATGAACGTGGGCAACATGGGCTCTGAATTTCGCATGGCCTATACCGTGCTGGGTGATGAGGTAAATCTGGCATCGCGCCTGGAAGGTTTAACGAAACAATACAACACCAACATCATCATCGGAGAAAAAACGCGCGACAGAATTACCAATTATTATTTCCGCGAATTGGATCGGGTGCGCGTCAAGGGCAAGGACAAGCCAGTCAAGATTTTCGAACCCTACTGCAGCGGTGACGAGATTGATCATTTCCGGCTTGAGGTACTGGAGCAGTATTATGATGCACTGCAGCACTACCGGAGGCAGCAATGGGATGCTGCAATGCATCTGTTTGCTCGTCTGCAGCAACGCGAACCCGACTGCCTGTTATACGGCATGTACATAAAGCGCATCGAGCTATATCGCGAAGACCCGCCCGGCGATGACTGGGACGGCGTGTTTACACACACCACCAAGTAAGCCAGCCCCTCCTATTCCGAGATGGAGAAGTGCGCCTTCTCACTCATCGAACCCATGTGAAAATCACCCAACAGGATATGCTCATTGGTGTCCCGTGAGTGAATTGTCCAGGAGTAGTAGCCTCCCGGTTCGAGCTTGCTTGCGGGAACTCCGACGAATGTCTGGGGCTGCAGCCTGGATTGAAACACCAGCTTGTCAGTCCACACATCACGTATATAAATCCTGTACCAATTCGCACCGGGTACGGCAGCCCATTTCAGGATAACCGGCAGAGCAACATCTTCTGCATCATCTGATGGTGACATGCCACTGGCTCGCTGCAAGCGCGACATGACCACGTAATCCTGCGCACGATATTCCTGCCCCTTGTTGTCGTGCACCTTGATGCTGTACCAACCGGTTGTAGCTGTATCCGGAACATCGAGATTAAGCATGAAGACACGCTTGTCAGGTTTTTTCTTGCGTTGTAGATGCATAAACTTATTCTTATCCAGAACCGTCAGCGACTCGCCTTCGGGCGTGAATATTTCCATGCTGGCAACGTCGTTAAATTTTGTCGTAGAGAACAGTATCTTGAAAAAATGATTACGATCTGGCCAGTTGCACAGATGCATATCGAAGAAGCCCATCTCATTGATATGCGGATCTTTGTGCAGAATTGTCGCATCTTCTGCAGAAGCTGAAGCGGACATAGCAAGGCTTAAAAAGAGAACAGAAGCAATTGTAGATTTCATGTCATACACTCACTGGTTCAATTTCTGGTTGACCTGTCTTAGGCGCAAACTGAGACCCTTCAGCATTCCTAGCGACAATTCAGGGTAATTGATTACAAGCCCCCGAAGGCGTGATTTTTCAAGTGACAGCAGAGTCGTATCTTCCAGCACATGGGCTGTGGCCGAACGTGGCAGTTCATCGATCAGATTCATTTCGCCAAAACATTCTCCTGCCCCCAGCTCGGTGATGAAATCCTGACTGCTGCTGTCCGTATGCAGTGAGATGCCGATACGTCCGCTCGCCACAATATACATGCGATCACCATATTCGTTGATGTCGAACACGCGGTCGCCCTTGAAATATCGCTCTTCCTCGAGGCTTTGTGCCACAACGCGCAGGTCCTCTGTTTTCACCTCAGCGAATACCGGTGAGCGCTTGAGCAGCAGAATACGTTCAAAAAGATCAGACATGGGACCTGGTAGTTAAAGTTTCACGTAAATATGTATGGACGTCATTCAGCCATGGATCCGAGCGATCATCTATCCATGCAAGCACATGATCAACGTCTCTGAAGTAAGGTTGCTTACTTGCATGTTTGCCCGAATGCTCCTCGAACAACGGCATCAGTATACCTGACAGACTTTCATTACTGATCATTGACAGCAATTCACGCGCATTAGACAAGTGGCGCCGGTCACGACTCTGCAGACCAGCCCTGATAAGCGCCATGTCCTCATCATGTTCGGATGACTGGCTGGCCAGCAGGGCAAGATCGATAAACTCGTGTATACGTTCCTGCAGCGTATTATCAAGCAAGTTTCGACCGGAAAATAAATCCTCACCGGATGCCAGTAAGGTATTGCGCGCTTCATTCATCAAGCCGGCCTCCCTGGCCAGCGCAATACTGATTGCGCCCAGCGTTTGTGAATCTGTACCGATCTGAATCAGGTATTCGAGCATCGCCTGCCTTGCACGCGGAGAACCAAGCTGGTGATCGATCAACAACTGTTCAAAATATGCAACCGGGTCGGGTTGTGTGGCAACCAGACATTCGCATGCCGTTGCACGAACCTGCGGGTGACCATCCTCGAGCGATTCCAGCAGAAGACGTTCACGTTCAATATGAGAAAGTAAGTGTGATGCCTTGAGACTGTCATTACGCACACGCCAGTCAGCATGAGAAGTCAGCTCCATGATGCTCTGCCCGGCTGCCTTGAATTCATCAGTGGGCCAGTTGGACAGAATCTCCAGTGCTATACAAATAAAACGGATGTTGCTCTGATTCAGCAGCTGGACAAGGTCCTGCTGTATCGCACTGAACACTGGCTCTTCCAGATAGTGCTGCTCCATACCCCGTGTAATCAGCTCGATGCCAGGTATATAGCCTTCCGGCCTGCTGTCGTTAAGCAGGTCCAGCCATACTGTTCTTGCCTTTCCCTGTAATGCCTCAACTGGATAGTGGAAAGCGCCATACACACCAACAGCACGTAATCGCGCTGAATCATGCGCGAGGAGTACATCGATCCTTGTACGGGTGTTTTCATCATGAGATTCAATGAGGGCCCTGTACAGGGTGGCATCAAGATGTGTATCACCCTTTCCTATCCCCTGCCACAGGTACGAACGCAAAGTTGTAGAATGTACTGGCTGCAGCATTTTGATCATCTGATCACGCGCAGCTACCGATGCGTCAGACATACGCTCCGGGATCAGCTCTGCAGCGCGCTTTGGACTGGATTTACACAACACTCTGGCGTAGGCAAGGCTGACATCTTCATCTTCACTCATTACCCCCTGCTCAAGGTCTCTTACCAGAGTTGCGTCGTGTGTTTCGTGCAGGCCAAAAACCTTTTTGTCAGGCACAAACAGACGTTGCTTCAGGTTACTGACAATCTCCCCACCATATGCCTGGTTCATCTTGCGATTAAAAAACAGGTACACCATCGCCGCCAGTAAGCCTGGCACCAGAAACCATGATGGATTCTCCACGCCTTGAGCGATATAAAGAAATATTCCAGCAGATGCCAGCGCCAGCGGCAGGACCAGCACAATGGACATCGCACGCGCCCGACCCTGGATTTGCATGGGCAGGGCCTGCATGAGCAGGGTTCGCGCAGGTTTTCGGAAAGCCGGCATCATGGCATCCTTGTTGAAACTGCCAACGATAGCTGCAGGCAGGCTGAAACTCAGCAGCAGCCCGGCATAACTGGCAATGCTGGTTATCGGAAAGATCAGGTTGATGCGCTTGACGCCGAAGCGATTGATAGCGCGATTGCTGATGAATATCTGTATCAGCAATGCGATGCTGCTGTTTACGGCAGCCAGGATGCCAAAGAATGCGGTCAATGAGGCTTCGTCCTCAAACGTTCGTGTATAGATCAGATTGACCGTGTAACTCAGGATATATGTCGACAGCACCATGAAAAACAGAGCGAATGAAGACATACGCAATAAACGTGATGACTTCATCAGCCGTACGCCGCGAGTGACCTGGTTGACTGACTGGCGTAGACGCGAACGCTCCTTGCGCCCGGCACGGAAATAAGGCGATACCCCATGCCTTTTATGCCACCAGGAAATAATCAGGAAACTCATCACCAGCATAAACGCCCATATGAGCAGCATATTCTGTACGCCAACCGATCTGGACATAGTGGCCAGAAACAGGCCGCCGATGATGATGCCGATCTGGTAGCCTGCAAAAATTATTGGCGTCAAACGCTTCGACTGAGTCTGGACAAGGTTCTGGCTCAGGTATAGCGCGCAGTGTACGAGAAAAAGCTCGGAAGTCACTTCGTATATAAGATAGTAGGCGGGATACACAAGACTGCTTGAGTCATTGACGATCAGCAGCCAGTTTCCGATCAGCAGGACGATCAAAACAGAAAAAATGATACGGAAGGATCGCTCCGCGGGTTGCGCATCAACGAATGCTGCATAAGTGATACTAACCAGGCTCAGCAGAATACTGACCAGCACGAACATGACGGGCAGGTATTCAATGCCGTAACGCTTGAAGAACAGGGCATCGGCGGTTCCCCTGCCCATTGCCATGCCGGTGCCTATAACCACGAACAACAGTAGCAGATAGGCAACCTGGGGGACTTCGGCGCGTCTTATCAGCAGCAGATCTGTGATGCGATTAATCATTTCACAGCAGTCAGGCAGGTCGAGATGGCTCTCCTGCGGCATGGCAATGCCGTCGCCTGTACTGCTACATCCTCCTCATGAAGACCACTACTATTCTTATATTTTTATAACAAGGCACCCCAACAGCCGCCCGGTTTCTGAACAGTATAACGTAGATCTGGACTGCCATGATGCAGGAGACCACACCCGTTGTCTGTTAAAAATTCACACATTACTGTAATTTTTATTGCGAGAGCGTCTATAAAACTTGCATCCTGATTGGGATTGTTACAATGTAGTAAGTTCCCGGTGCTACAGACGTACAGCAAGGCACCGACGGATTCTATGATTTCAGACTAAGGAGAATTCAAAATGAAAAAGATTGCAGGCTTTGTAGCAGTAGCCAGCCTCATCGGTGGTCTTACGCTTGCCCCCGTCGATGATGCAGAAGCATGGTTTGGGATGAGCGGTCCCTGGAATAATGGTTATGGCAACAACTGGGGCGGTGGTCCCTGGGGCGGTGGCAACCCATGGAACAGAGGATGGGGCGGTGGTGGTCCCTGGGGTGGCGGTGGCCCATGGAACAGTGGATGGGGCGGCGCTCCCTGGGGCGGCGGCTATCCGGGCTACGGTGGTGGATACAATCCCGGTTATGGTGGCGGTTATGGCGGTGGTTATGCACCCAACTACGGTGGAGGCTACGCGCCGGATTATTACGGTGGTGGCTATGCAGCACCTGAGTTAGCTCCTGTTCCAGCGGCTGAGTAGTATTACACCAGCTTAGCTGTTCGATTAAAAGGCCTCGCTATGCGGGGCCTTTTTTATTTCTCCAGCCAGCTATTAACACGTTCGAGGTCGGCTACTTCCAGCTGACCAGCAACCTGCTTGAGTTGCAGAGTACTCAAGATAAACTGATATTTGGCGCTGATGTAGTCACGCTCTGATCCGTACAGATC
>Ga0209013_10001232_pt1 | contig 23677 bp, 17 predicted proteins | sample Cruoilmetagenom2_FD_187291 | JGI IMG/M metagenome (GOLD analysis project Ga0209013, IMG submission 187291) | Oil polluted marine microbial communities from Coal Oil Point, Santa Barbara, California, USA - Sample 2 (SPAdes) (version 2) | ecosystem: Environmental > Aquatic > Marine > Oil seeps ... | reverse complement strand
CCTCTCCGGAAAGGTCGGAGAAGACCGCATCCAGTTGCTCCCTGCTCTCAACCTTTAATTTAACAGCTTCCTCAAGAACACGGTGCACAAAACTCCCGAGGTTCATCGCTCCGGTCGGGCTTTCCATTGCCCGGGTCGGCATGTTCAGCACGTTACGCAGTTCATACATTTTGGGGCAGCTGAGGTACGTGTTGATGGACGTGACGCTGAATGTGATCCCCGCAGGAACCGGCATCCCAACGTTGCTTCTGTTTCTTTCGATGATCTCTCTGACATGGGGGCACGGGTCCAGTTCCGAGTGGTTGCGGGCTATGATCTCGAAATAGTCTGGCTCATTGCCCGGATCGCCACCTCCACCAATACCACCACTGCCTCTGCCACTACCGCCACCACCCCTGAGCGCATGGTACGCCATCAGATGCCCCAGACTCTCCCCAATCGAACCCGCGTCAAGGGATTCTGTGATCAGCCGTTTCCTGCGTGCTTTCTCTCGTTCCAGCTCGCTATCCTGCACGTTCTCCACGGATTTGATCTGCTCATCATGCAGGTAAGTAATATTTGGCATATTCAGTCGGGAAGCGTCCGTTGCCCTCCAGTTGTCGTATCCGATCTCCTTAAGGAACATGGACGGCAGCCGCTCCCGTCCGTTGTACTGGGTTGCGAGTGTCAGCCAGAGGTGCTCCCTTGCCCTGGTCATAGCCACGTAGCAGAGCCTGCGTTCTTCTTCCAGCTTGATCTCCCGCTTCCGATCCCTGATCGCGGCTGCTAATTTTGATCTTGAACCGTGGTCCTGCTCAAAGATGTTGCGGTAGTGTTCCATGAGCTCGACAGGTATCAGGGGCTCCACGCCGCCTCTGGATAGCGGGAATTTGTCTTTAGCCATGTTGGTCACGAAGACCACCTTAAATTCCAGACCCTTTGAGGCGTGAATCGTCATGAGGCTTATCGCATCATCCGCAACGATCCTTGCGCTGGCTGGATTCTTCCCCATCTCGTCCAGTACCTCCAGGTATGTGATGAACTCGCCAAGATCCTTGCCGTGAGCAGCCTCGAACCGTTCAGCCATCTCATGCAGGTCTCGCAGGTTCATCATGGCTTCCCTGCTCCGCCTGGTGCGCTCAAGCGTGAACTGGCGTGATAGTCCTGATGCGTCCAGAACCTCAAGCACGATATCAGAGACGTCCAGCACGAGTTTCTCTTTCAGGCGGTCTATGCGATCCCTCGTCTGCCGGACGATCTGCACGCCCCCCGTCGAGAGATTCAGAAGCTCCAGGTTGTTGTAGATCGCATCCTGGAATGTTATCCTGTGTTTTTTGAGGTATTCGCCGATACGGATTGAGTCTGCCGTATCGAGGGCATGATTGTAATGGAACAGCCGCCACCAGCCTTCGGTGCCTCTGGCTTTTGGGTGTGCAACGTTGTCAAGCACGTACAGATAGGAAAGTGCGGTCTTGATCTCGGGTTGTTTCAGGAAATCGGTGTCGTCCTTCACGCGGATGCTGTGACCCTTCTGTTCCAGTGCCTGCCGGATCTTCCTGCCCTGTGCGTGTGTGCGGTAGAGTACGGCGATATCGGACCGGTTCATCCCGCTCTCAAGGTACGCCTCGATCTGCTCTACAATATACCTTGCTTCCTCATCTTCATCCACGCACTCGGCGATGTTGACGTTTTCGCCTTCTACGCCCTCAAAGTTCCTGAGCTGGACACACAACCCCGCATCGCCAGCAGTGCCCGCATCACCGACACCACCCGTATCATCGGCAGCACTGGCACCACCATCGGCATCAACACCCGTACCATCCGCATCGACACCATCTTCCGGATAATTGTGCATGATAAGGTCGTGGGATACATCGAGGATCTTGCCTGTGGATCTGAAACTCACATCAAGGTCTACGCGGTCATCCGGCTGAATATCGAAGTATCGTACAAACTCCTGGATATTATTAGTATATGCGCCTCTAAAGGCGTAGATTGTCTGATTGGGATCCGCGACAACGGTTATATTCCGGTCTTTCCCTGCAAGCAGCTTGATCAGTTCAAACTGGACATAGTTGGTGTCCTGGAACTCGTCAATTATGATGTACCGGTACATCTCGTCGATCCATCCAGAACCGTAGGCGTTTAAGAACTGTAGCGCTTTCTCGTTCAGGTCGCCGTAGTCCAGGGCATTCCTCTGTCTTTTCCGGGTCTCGTACTGTGTCCACGCCTGCACGAAGTCCCGGTATTTGCTATATTCCAGATACAGGTCGTTGAAGGCGGTCCAGTGCTTTTTATCCACCTTTTGTTCCTTCTGCCCAGGCTTATCCAGCAGGTGAAATGTATTGAGCAATGTTGCGTTCTCGCGGAATATCTCTTCCCAACGGTCACAATCAGGTTCCACCGGGATGATCGCCTCTTTCTTCTGCTGCACAAACTCTTCAAGCATCTCGATTGTGATGTTCAAGTCCTTCGCCTTTGAGATCGATGACGTATACAAGAGCGCATCCCTGATGCCCACGCCCAGGTCCCTGTGCAGTATGACCGCGGTATCCACATCCTCGAGGATCGAGAAGTCCTGATGCACTCCGCACTTATCCGCATTATCCCGGATGACTCCGGCACAGAACGAATGAAACGTGCTAACCTGCACCGCGGATGTCTCGTTGAGTAACTCACCGACCTGCGCTCGCATGTTGGCTGCGGCTGCTCTGGAGAAGGTCAGCGCAAGTATCTGCTCCGGGTTGATCCCGAGTTTCTGCACCATATACGCGATCTTTACGGTGATTGTGGTGGTCTTGCCGGTGCCTGCACCAGCCAGGATCAGAAGCGGACCGCTGGTGTGTGTCACGGCATCCTGCTGGCGGTCTACGAGTCCTGATAGTAGTGTTTTTTCCGACATGATTACCCCGGTTCGCGAAGTTGCCGGACATCTTCGATGGGAAATGTGGTTGTGGCGTTCACATCAGCGTTCTCCTGCCCCGTGATTGCTGATAACACGAAATATCCGGACACGTCCTGAGCACTCATAACCAACTCTGTTTTTCTCATCAGCCCTCCACCTGCACGCCACCCGCTACACATTAGATCGTACATGAATTTCTGTTCGCATGATATAAGAAATGCGATGCAACTTGAGACGATTCAGTGCGTAGGCGGCTGCCAGTCAAACAAAACGCAAACATCCATCGTAACTATAAAAGTACCTAAAAACACCATCATGCGACTTCGCTATATGGGCACTGCTTGACCCGGAACGCAACCTGAACCAAACCGGGAATTTAACCGCGGAGTATGCAGAGGGCGCAGAGGAGGAATAATCGGTTAACAGCTCTTGCGTTCCTCCGTGCACTCGGTGGTTATTTTTCCTGCCAGAGATTGCATGATCGAGCACTGTCTGAAAATCAATTGATGTACCACCGCGAAGAACGCGGATGGCGCAGAGTTTTGAGACCGTTTCCAACCCTCTGCGGTAGAATCCAATGGCATGGCGATCTCACTGAAAAAACCGACTGTGCCACCAATGCGCATACAACAAGAGCGGTCTTGAACGCCCCCCCCCGGTCCCGGTTCGCCCCCTGCCGATGCGCTACTGATCTATCAGTCTATGCACTCAAAAGTCGCGCCGGCATCACATTCTTTGCAATCAGGTCCCCATAATCCTCCCGCTTGCGCACCACATCCACCCTGCCGTCATTAACCAGTATTTCGGTGCACCTCACCCGCCCGTTGTACTGGGAACTCATCGAGAACCCGTAAGCACCGGAATCGAGTACAGCAATCACGTCGCCCGGTTCAATTGCCGGCAGCATGCGTTCCTTTGCAACGATATCGCCTGATTCGCAGATCGGTCCCACGACATCGTACAGCTCCTCCATCATAAGGTCCGCCTTGTTTGCAACGACCACTTCATGGTACGCATCATACATTGCCTGGCGGATTAAGAGGTTGAGACCGGCGTCAACACCAACAAAGTTCTTTGCCGACCGCTTCACCGTGTTAACGCCTGTAAGAAGGATTCCTGTGTCGCCAACGATGTATCTGCCGGGTTCGAGCACGAGTCTCGGTGAGATTCCGATAGCCGATGAGCGTTCCTCAAATATCGGAAGGATCATATCTGCAAGATCAGCCGGCGTTGGCGCTTTCAGATCTTCCTGGTACGGGATTCCGAGCCCGCCACCGAGATCAACGAATTCGAGATCGATTTCGAGCCTTGTTATCTGTTCGACGAGATCCATCATCTTCCCCACAGCCTCGCCAAATGGTGAGACATCAAGAATCTGCGATCCGATGTGGCAGTGTATCCCGACCGGATTCACTCCTGAAAGTTCCTTTGCTACCTCGTACGCCTGCAACACGTCCTTATACCCGATACCGAACTTCGAGGTCGCAAGACCCGTTGCAATCTTCGGGTGGGTGTCAGGCGAAACATCGGGATTGACCCGAAATGCAATATCAACAATCCTCCCGGATTCCTCTGCGAGCTCGGACAACGCATGCAACTCATCGATCGAGTCCACAGATACGCGGACCCCTGCATCGATTGCCATCTGGAGTTCGTGTCTGGTCTTTGAGTTGCCATTGAAGAGGATTCTCTCGGCAGGAATTCCTGCGAGGAGCGCAACATAGAGTTCGCCGTCAGAGAAGACGTCTGCGCCCGCGCCCTCTGATGCGAGAATTCGCAGGACGGAAAGATTCCAGTTCGCCTTTGCTGCGTAGTAGATGTCTGCGCCCGGGAACGCTCCCGCGAACGTGCGGAAGTTCTCACGCAGACGCTGTTCATCGGTTACGTACAGCGGCGTTCCAAATTCCTGTGCAAGCGTGACCGTGTCAACGCTGCCGATTCTGAGGTGGTGCTCCTGTATATCGATATGAGGTCTTGAGGAGGGCATGAAGTTAATTAACCTCGCCATTTTTCATAAATGTTGTTGCGTGTTGCGTCATGACTGCCGCATCCCGCAGCACAACCAGCGCATCAACCGATGTCACACGGCAATCACAGTCCATATCAGCCCCCGGTGCTGAAGATTCGGAACCAGCCGCCATTTGCAGAGCGATTACCGCATCTGTCGCGCTGATTTCCCCATCGTAATCGAGATCGCCTCTTCTTCCGATGCAATAGACATATCCACCACCGGTTCCAAAATAGACCATGCCATCAGAGATCGCTGCCCCCTGAAGTATGTATCCGGAGTCGGGCGGGTTGTACGCCCATGCAAGCTCTGCAGACGCGCCGCAATCCCGCAGGCAATAGAGCGAGCCATTCGCAGTCGCCGTTGTGAAATAGATGTGCACATCACCACCACTATTACCACCACTATTACCACCACTATCACTATCAGAATCTGATATCGAGAGAACCGGCGACGATTTGACGCCAGCGGGCACCGGATACGACCAGAGAACGTCCCCTGTCGAGTCATTCAGACAGACGAGGTTTCCGGAGCACCCGTGCTCGCCCACTCCGACGTACACACGTCCGTCATGGACAACAGGTGTTGACGTCGAGAATCCGATCTCTGTGCTCCAGCCGGAATCGATGAATCTGCCGCAATCGAGCCTGATCTTCCAGATGTAGCCTTGCTCCTGTGAATACTCTGACGCAACATAGAGATACCCCCTATGGTGCGAGACCGACGCCCGGATCCTGCCCACGTCAGAACGTGCAAACGAGATGTTCTGATCATCTGCGAGACTAATTATGTCCCTCATTGTTCCGTTCTCACGAAATAGACTCACCAGATTCCCGGAACTGATTGGGTGGATGAGGTACTGATCCACAACGCATGCGCCGCACCACTCGTATGCGCCCGCCACCCCTGTGGAACTGCTCCAGACCATGGTCCCGTTCTCATCGTAACAGAAGTATCTGGCGGGCGCTCTGCAATAGGATTCTCCAACATATACCCGGTGATCATGGTACGTTACCGGGCATGCGAGCGCATGATCAGTGGCATGCGCCTTCCAGAGACGCTCGCCGGTCGCGGCATCAAACGCATGCAGATCGCCGTCTCGCTCTGCCGCGAATATCATATCATCCCCGTAAGCGGGTGTTGATGACTGGATAAACCATGGCGAGGTTTCGTTTCTCCAGACCATGCTACCGCATCTCCGGTCAAACGCCCACATCGTGCCGTTTGCGTCGTACACGTACACGAGATCGCCCGCGACAAGCGGGGGGACGTTGATTGCGCCGGTCTGCATGCTCCACAAGAGAACAGGGTCGCTTCCGGGTGCGGCGTCCGATGTTGTGCCGGTGTTCGGGGAGTCTTTCTGAAACTGGTGCCAGCCAGAGACGCTCGCAGCAGCAGGGATTCCGGTGAGACAGACCAGAGCAAAGAGCACGACGATTACACGATTACTTTGATTGTAGATGGATCATACCCCCGCCCACACTCGTATAGATCGTCCAACCCGGCAATCGCGAGTGCAAGCCATTCGATCTTGCAATAAGCAGAAGGAGTCGGTACGGTTTTGCGTGTGGTTTCTATCCTGCGCATTGGTCTGGATGTAGCGGCATATCATGGTTTTCACATTTTTTTGTCTTGATGCAGACAAACTTGATTTATCATGATGACTACCCAACCATATATACAGCTTTCGCAGAATCGAAGGAGACTTCAGGGGCATACGGCTTATCACAACCATATCCGGCATCGCAACATTTAATAGTAGTAATCTGCATTACTATAATCGTGATTACTAAATTCATCGACCGTGAAAAGGATCTCAGTTTCCTTGAGAAGCGATACGAGGAAGCATCCGCACAGGTGATTGTCCTGTACGGACGGCGAAGAGTCGGCAAGAGTCGCCTGATACAAGAGTTTATCAGAAACAAGAGATCTGTATACCACCTTGCATCAAGAACGGTACCTCATCTCCAGATAAGCGACTTTATGGCGTCGGCAGCGCGAGAACTGGATGATAACCGGATACCCGACCTGAAGTCGGATTGGGAGGTTGTATTCAAACATCTGACTGAATCAGAAGACAGAACCGTAATCGCGATTGATGAGTTTCCATATCTGATCGAATCGGATAAGGGAGTACCCGCAACGTTTCAGCGAATAATCGACCTGCACATAGCCAACTCCAACCTGTTCCTGATCTTATGCGGCTCAAGCATTGGTATGATGGAAACAAAGGTTCTCGGACACAAAAGTCCGATGTACGGGCGCAGAACCGGGCAGTGGAAACTTGAACCGATGAGATTCAGACAGATAGCAGAATTTCTTCCGGAATATTCCTGCGAGGAACTTGTAAACGCATACTCGGCTGTGGGTGGCGTCCCCTTCTACATAAACAGATTCGACGATTCACGGGATGTCTTCGAAAACATTCTCGAAAAGATTCTTGAGAAGGGAGAAGTACTTAACGAAGAAGGAGAGTTTCTGCTAAGAGAAGAACTTAGAGAGCCGAAAACATATTTTTCGATACTGCGAGCCATCAGTTTCGGTAACACAAAGTTTTCCAACATAACGAACTACACCGGACTTAACAGGAACTCGATGACACGGTATCTGGATATCCTGCGAACGCTCGGGTTTGTGCGAAGGGACGTCCCTGTAACAGAGAAATCGCCTGAAAAAAGCAAGAAGGGGTTGTATTATGTGGATGACAACTATCTGAACTTCTGGTTCAGGTTCGTATTCCCACACAGAAGCGAGATCGAAGAAGACCCAGCCGAGGTGCTGGAAACGTTGATAAAACCGTATCATAACCAGTTTGTGGGCAGGTCTTTCGAGAATATCTCAAAACAGTTCTTGCAGGACTTAAATAGAGAAGACGTGCTTCCGTTCAAGTTTCTGAGGATCGGCAGGTGGTGGCACAGGGATATGGAGATAGATATCGTGGCGCTGAATCAGGAAACAAAGGAGATTCTGCTGGTGGAATGTAAATGGAAGAAACTTGGGGAAAACGATGCATTGGGAGTTCTTCACAGACTTAAGGAGAAATCGAAGCATGTCCAGTGGCACAATGGTAGTCGTAGTGAGTATTACGGGATAATAGCAAAGGAGATGGCAGGGAAGGAAGATATGGGGCAGAAGGAGGGGTTTGTGGCGTTTGATCTTGATGACTTTTTCAGTCGTTAATGGACGTTGAAGGGCGGCGGGGCGGTTTCACCCACCTACCCACTCGGCACATAAATCATGCCTCCGCCCTTCGTCTTATAGATCGTCCCGACCGTACCCACAACATCCTCCTCAATCGCAGTCTCACTCATATTCAGCGTCGTAATCTCATGACCGCTTTCGCAAGCATATACCCGCAATATGTTGCGAGCATCAAAGACACTATTGCAGATTCGCCCGCATCACAATCAGCGCATCAACCGAGGTCACCGCACCGTCACAATTCATGTCAGCCCCATCGACAGCAGGAACCGCTCCGACAGCCATTTCGAGCGCAACCATAGCGTCCGCCGCAGTTATCGCTCCATCGCAATTGAGATCACCCAACAACGGTGGATCGCTGAACGCATACAGAAAGCCGCTGTCCGATCCGATTATGAGGATTCCGTCCGATACTGCTGGCTGTGCGATATTGTAGTCCGCAGTACCGCCGCTCCACACAATGGTTCCGCAGTCGGAATCGAACCCATAGAGCGTGCCTTTGTACTCGGCAGCATACACCATGCCGCCTGCAATAACAGGCGAGGATTGAATCTTACTTCCAACCGGCGCAGTCCATATCGTGCTTCCGTTTCCGGAGTCGAGGCAGTTCAGGTGTTTGTCCAGATCGCCGATATACACCCTGCCATGCGCAACCGCAGGCGAGGAGAGCCTGCATGGGATCGAGCGGTTCCAGACCTCCGCTCCGTTGAGATGTAGGGCGTACACCCGAGTCTCTGTTCCGAAGTAGACAATATCGTAATCGATTGCGGGCGTGGTTGAGACCATCCCCTCCGTGCTCACGTTCCAGACCTCTTTCTGCGTTGTGATATTCACGCAGTAGAGCGCAGGTCCGGCGCCACCGAAGAAGATATTTCCGTCGTATGCAGCTGGCGAGATGTAGTATGCCGCACTGGAACCATAGCTTCCGGTTGTCGTTGCAATCTTCCACAACTCGTTTCCATTGAGATCATAAGCGAAGAGGGCGCCATCAGACGCCGTGTTCACAAAGACCGTGTCATCGTAGATGAGCGGGCATGAGCCTGCGCCCCAGTATGTTGGATTTGGCTCAATTGTCCTGTTCCAGATCGTGCCCCCATCTGCGGTGTTCACACAGTACAGTTCACCTGTGAGCGAACCAACGAAGAGACGGTCTCCTGATTCTGATATCGCCGGGGTCGAGATGCCGCCACTGCCGCCGATCGGATTACTCCAGATGACTTCGCCTGTGGTCTCATTCAAGCAGTACAAGCCGAGCGTGCCTGATCCGCCGATCCGGTTCGCAACATACACCTGCCTATCCGCAATCGATGCGCCGCTGTTGATGAAACAACCAATATCTGTCTTCCAGAGCAGATCGCCGGTAACGGGCGCAGGTCCGCTCACGTTTCCTGTGCGCTGCGGGTCGCAATGGAACTGGGGGTAGTCGGCAACTGCGATCGTTGCTGTGAGTGCAAGCACCATTGCGGTTAAGGCTACTGTTTTGATCATGGTCTTTGGATTCATGGCTACATCGTATAGATTGTCTTAACTTAAAGATATCTGGCTTGCGTGCTGACACCGAACGGCTACCAACAACAGAAGGCTCATTCTGTAATTTGCGTTGCAATATCTTGGCTCTTTGACAATTCGCGTATGCCGGGCATCGCGTAGATGAATCCTGTCTGTGTGGCGTTAAGTGATTAGGGATCACGAATAACACGTTTGAACGAATTTTACGAATGCTGAACCAAAATAAATCCGTATAATTTGTCCATTCGTGAAATTCATGTGCATACTTAATATTGTGTGGATATCAACATATAAAACCACGAGATTACACAAGATTACACGAGATTAACACAGAAATCTTGTGAAAATCTGTGCAATCTCGTGGTTCCTATCACAAGTTATTGAGCATGTTCAATTCGTGATAAAAACTGTTGGAAATAGACCAAATTCTCGATAAACTCCTCGAAACCAGAGTAGATGTAGGCGATTTGTCCGGACTCGTTTTTTGGAAAGGTTTACGATGCCATAAATTCCAGGGGATTGTGGCGTGGCAACAGAGTGATAAACACGTGCACAATATTTATGACACGACAAGCATATTACACAGGCATGGACGCAACCGAGCCTGTCGAAACATCTGCCGAACCAGCAACCGATTTTCTGCGAACCTTATCAAGAGAAGAAGCGAATCTCAGGAACATACGCAAAGCCATCCGTGCCGTTGAGAGGCATACGGAAAACGAACCGTCAAGCAAGATCTATAAGATAAAACAAGAGATTGCGAGGATTGAAAAGATATTGAAGCAGACCCAACTGGTTGATTTTGTCGAAGAAGATGTAGAGCAGCGCATGCAGCCAGTGAAATCAAGGATGCCTGATTGGGAGGAGCAGGCGCAGAAGAGTTTTGGCCAGAGGCTCGAAGACGCGCTGAAAGAGGTGGATTTCGAATTGAGTGGGCACTACCCATTGCTCAAGACAATGTTCTACACACTGGAGGTGACACTGGAGGCTGACAGCGTTATAATCTGGTATGGTCCACAGCAAGAGCGTTTAGACGCATGTAAACCCGTTCCCGACGTAGCTGCAAAAAAACTGGCAGCAAGTCACAAGAAGATCACCGGGCGTGGTCTGGATTATGAAACATTTCTCTCAAACCTGTATGCTGCCTATAAGACAACAGCTCGCAACAGCGAAAAGAAAATCGGGGAGTCGCTTCCGGTGTCAGATGTTCTTCTGGAGTATGCGCTCCTGGTCCAGAGCAAAAAGTTCAGAACGAACCCGGTCAAGAGCAGTTACAGAGAGTATGGGCGCGTCTTCTTCAGTTACGATCTGTATCAATTAAAGGAGCGGACTGTGGATGGTCATGAACTGAGCCTTGTTACTGCCACAAGAGCGTATACGAGGCGGAGATCCGGGTTTCTATGGGTCCCGTCCAATGAGCGGGGCGACGGCACGTATATCTCACACATACGGTTCAGGGAAGTGTGATGATGGAGTCGGAGCGTCTGCCATACAATGATTACGAGAGTGGTGAGGGTGGCGGGGGTATAGGCATAGATTTGGACCCGATCTCGGCAAGAAAAATCATAGAGATCGTCGGTGGGCAGGGGAATCCCCCGGAATATGGGTTCCAATACTTCACATCGGGTCTGGACAGCTATCTCAGAACAATCGACGAGGATTATCTCGGGAGTTTCATAAAAGACGGTGGTTCGGCGTTTAAAATGGTGATTGGGGTATACGGAGGTGGGAAAACCCATTTTCTCTATTGCATCAGGGAAGTTGCGTGGAACTACAACTATATCGCGTCATACATAGTTTTAAGTCCAGAACAGACGCCGTTTTACAAATTGGAGCAGGTATACAAGACCCTCGCCGCAAATCTCATCTATCCGCAGACCCCGGAAGAACTGCTGTCAGGATATGACCGTGGAATCGAGGCGGTCATCAAGGCGTGGTACAACCGGAAATATCAGGAGATGGTAGCAAAACTCCCTGGCGACGATGGTCTCGTGCACAGGGAACTCGCCACTTATGTGTCTGCACTTGGTCCGTATGAGAGCACGAGCTTCAGAAACGCAGTAAGAGAGGCTTTTTTGAGTCTTGCCGAGCGACGCGACGATGATTTCACGTTGATCATCCAGTGGTTGGAAGGAGAGAACCCTCCCAAGAACCTGCTCAAGAATCAAGGGGTATTTGAAAAGATAGATAAAAGCACGGCGTTCAAGATGATCCGTTCCCTTGTCCAGTGGGTGCGAGACCTGGGCTACGCAGGGATCGTTGTTCTCATGGACGAGGCTGAACAGACCCCGAGCATGACCACAAAGCAAAAAGCAGCCCTTTTGAGCAATATGCGGGAATTAATAGATGAATGCGGGCATTCCAACTTCAGGAATGCGATGTGGTTCTATGCGGTTCCTGATGAGAACTTCCTCGAGGGCAGAACGCAGGTGTATGAGGCTCTGCGGCAGAGGCTCTCCGCAGTATTCGATGCAGAGGTGAATCCAACCGGAGTCAAGATATATCTTGAAGAATCGTCCGAAGATCCGATAAAATTATTATCGGATATTGGAAGAAAACTATCTGCGATTTATGAGGTTGCATACAGCGTAAAGTTTGAAACAAGTGCACTTGATGAGACGATAGCCGATATTGCGAAAGCTGCGTATGAACGGAAGCTGGAAATCGGATACAAGAGAGAATTTGTCAAAAATATCATCGGAGCGCTGCACAGATTGCGTAAAACAGAAACCGAGGAGTGAGCGATGCGATCTGTGAAACACGCCCTATACGGGATTGGAGAGGTGCGAGAGACCAGATTTGGTGGGTTTGAGCTATCAGTCAGGTTTGAGGATGGCATCTTGCGATGGGTCAGACAGGATGAGCTTGAATTTCTGCCAGGGTCCGCATCGGTGCCAGATGTCGAGATCGCCAGACCCGTGGAACCCGTAGAGCCAATACTGCCAACGTTACCAGAAGAGCGGTTCAGGGCACGAGAAATCATAGAAGCGCTCAGATTGGGCATCGTTTCTCATGGGCAGGTAGACGAGTTCACGTTCGGACGGGATTATGCGATAACGCAGATAAACGAGTGGTTGAGCCCGCAGGGCGGCGGACCTCTGATAATTTCCGGAGAGTATGGGGTGGGAAAGACGCATCTTCTGGATTATGTCTACTCGTCTACCCTTAAAAGAAACTGGGCGGTTGCAATGGTTGCGCTTGACCCTGATGAACTGCCTCTGCACAAACCAAAGGCGATATACGAGGCGGTAGTCAGTTCATTCAAGTTCAGGACGCATAACGGCGGTTTCAGGGAATTTCTGCGGGAGATTGCAGCAAGCCCGAAGTGGCATGAGTTGCAGGAACACGAGTACCTCGGGACGGTGATTGCGAAGATACGAACCGGCGAGGATGATGAGCAGATATACGAGTGGATAGAAGGCGAATCCAGATACCACCCGCAGATGTATAATTATTCGACATGCGGAAATATTTATTGCTACATATTGAGTGGGCTGGGCTGGGCTGCAAAGAACATTCTCGGGCTTGATGGGCTCCTAATCCTGTTCGATGAGGCTGAGAGTGTGGACTCGTTCTGGCATACATCATACCAGAATAATAAAAGCTGGAATTTCTTGAATGGGCTTGTTCTGGCAGGTAACGATGATTCGGTGTCATTAAAAGAAGTCAGCATGAATAAATTTTATAAGCATTATCTCTACAAAGGCTGGTGGGGCTATTACAGCAATTTGCAGTATTGCGGACGTTTTAGGTTGCCGTTTACATGGAGAGTCCCGTGCAACTTAAAACTCCTGTTTGCATTCACCCCGGACGATGAAATATTCAAGATAGAGCCGCTGAAGAGCGCCCGGAAATTTGAGATTGGATCCATTGGTACGGAATATTTTGAGAATATCTCGGAGAAGATCATCTCGTTGTACGATCTGGCTTATAACTCCCAGGCAGACCCGCGTCTTTTTGAGTACGTGCCAAAGGATAATACCCGCAGATTCATCAAAGGTCTGATAGAAGCTCTTGACCTCACTCGTTTCCATCCTGATAAGCCAATAGGAGAATTGCTGGATGGACTCTAATAGACGCAGGCTCCGGCGTACGTGGGTGACTTTTTTCAGCAGATACGGCAGGCTCCTTCCGGTTCAATCGCGAACCATTCCGGTGGTCCTTGCCGGGAAGAACGCAATCATCGTCTCTGCCACCGCCAGCGGAAAGACCGAAGCCGTGATTGCGCCGCTAATTGAGCGGTATCTGAAAGAAGGGTGGGGTGTGGGGGGTGTGCGTGGCAGAGATCATAAGAGGAGCCTTGCGATTCTCTACATCTCTCCGACGAAGGCACTGGTCAACGATATGCACGACCGCCTCAAGGGACAGCTGGACGAACTCGGGGTCTCGGTATCGATAAAGACCGGCGACACGCCACGATTTAACCCGAACAAGTCCCCGGATGTCCTGATCACCACGCCTGAATCGTTTGATTCGATGATTTGCAGACATCTCGGCGCGTTCAAGAGCATAAGAGCGGTCATACTCGATGAGATACATCTCATAGACAACACATATCGAGGGGATCAACTCAGGCTGCTCTTGAAAAGGTTAAAACTCATTTCGGCTACGGATTTTAGTACTTATGCCCTCTCCGCAACCATTGCGTGTCCCGAGGATGTGGGAAGCAGATATCTCGGGGATTTTGAGGTGATCACCGACTCTGGTAAGCGAGAAATTGATTACACGCTTGTTGAATCGGCTGAAGAACTATACGACTGTGTAAGAAAAGAGAACATCCGGAAGTTGTTGATCTTTTGCAATAAGAGAGCTACAGTGGAGGAATTTTCCAGGGAATGCGTTGATCTGTGGGGTTCTGACCACGCGGTGGTCCATCACGGCAGCTTAAGCAAATCGATTCGTGGAGAAGCCGAGAGCTTCATGAAGGACGCACAGTACGGGGTCTGCGTGGCTACCATGACGCTTGAAATAGGGATTGATATCGGGGATATCGACGCCATCGTGCTTGCAGAAGTCCCGTGGAGCATATCCTCGCTACTACAGCGAATCGGGCGAGGCAGCAGGCGTATGCCGCGAAATCGGGTCTTTGCCATCTACGCTTCTGCGGATGAGCAGATGCTGCTCGAACGGATGTTTCACGTTGCAATTGCAGGATACATCGAATCGGTCGACTATTCACACGATCCATCCGTTGTGGTGCAGCAGGTCTTCTCCTCGCTCTATGCCAGCCCGGGCGGGCTTACCGATCACCATCTTCGGAATCTTTTCGAAGGGTTCTGTTCGGAAGACGAACTGAAAGATATCCTGAAGCACCTTGTGAAGAGCGAATGGATCGGGAAATGGCATGAAAAATGGAGTGCGATGACCAAATTGATGGATCTTGGAGCAAAGGGCGAGGTTCATTCGAATATCCCCTCAAACAAAGTGGTTGCGGTCATCAACGTTGATTCCAAGCAAACGATCGGCGAGGTGCAGTATCCGATCGATGAGATCTTTGTGCTTGGCGGAAGGGTGTGGCGGATCGTCAGGGAATCCTTTGATCGGGTGTATGTAAAACCAGCGAAAACGAGGGTAGCTGCTGCAAAGTTCAAAAGCCATGCGTCGGAAGGCGCCTTTAGCTATCTGCTTCCAGCACACCTTATGGAGTCCAAATCAAAGAAGTGGTACACGCCGGATTTAAGCGAGATTGCGGATGTTGCGGATGTTGGGGAGGGCATGGAGTGAGAGCGTCTCGAAAACGGATCGTGATAGATGATCACGAGAATGATTCAGTCTCTGGCGTTGCAAACCCACTCGACGCTAGCATACGTTTAGGTGATGCCGCACCATACAGACGTTTGAGATAATATGATTGTGAGGTGAGCATATACTGAACGTAACCCCGCTCGCTTTCGACAGCTTCGGCGCCAGATCGATGGCGACCTTCATCGAAACAGACGATCTCCGCATCTTGATTGACCCAGGCGTGGCGCTCGGTCCGAGCAGATACAGGCTGCCCCCGCATCCGCTGGAAATAGGAAGGAACCTGGAACTGTGGGGGAGTATCAGGGATCATGCAGCCCACGCAGACGTTCTCGTGGTCTCGCACTACCATTACGATCATCACAACCCGGAAGAACCCATGCTGTATGGAGATAAAATTTTATACATAAAACATATCCTGAAGAGCAGATAAACAAGAGCCAGACTAAAAGGGCATCGTATTTCCTGAAAAAGTTAAAAGACATCTCGAAATCCATAAAAACTGCGGATGGAAATGAATTCGTGCATGGAAAGACCCGAATCCGGTTTTCAGATGCGGTGTGCCACGGAACGAACCCGAGACTTGGCTATGTGGTACAGACATCAATCGAATGCGGCGGCGAGAAGTTCATCCATACAAGCGATGTCGAGGGTCCGGCGATGCCGGATCAGATACGATTCATAATCGAGGAGCAGCCGGATGTTGTCATACTGGACGGACCGATGACGTACATGCTCGGGTTCAGATACTCGAAGAAAAGCCTTGAATCGAGCATCAAAAACATGATACGGATCGTAACCGAGACGCCAGCGCACACGATCCTCCCCGATCATTGTTTTATGCGTGATTTGAGGTACAGAGAGAGGATCGCACCGGTGTATGGGGCAGCAGACGATGCCGGAAAGAGGGTCATAACCGCTGCGGAGTATGCAGGGCGCAATATCGAGAATTTCGAAGCGAGGCGGAAGGAACTGTACGGGGCACGCTTGTGATATCCGAATGGTGCGACGACGACGTGACAGCCCCACCATCCCGGCTACCATGCCGGAGACCAGAACCAACAGCCATAGAGAGCAAAGCATTGAAGTATCAACCCCGCCCATAAAACAATATGCCAGCGATGGATTCGAGAATCTACACCATTGGAACACCGCAGCCAAAGCAAAAAACCCACATTCGAATCAGTGGCATCGAATTACAACACCTCTCAATCGCATGGATTGCGATATCGTTTGCGTTTGCGTTCGTACTATCGGATAGTGCACGAGCCCACCCATTTAGCGAAACCGCGATCAATTTTTTCCTCGTATCCCTCTTTACAGTCGGGATCGGATTCATATTGCACGAACTTGCGCATAAGGTCGTTGCGCAGCGGTATGGTCTATGGGCAGAGTTTCGGATGAGTCCCACGTTTCTGATGCTCGCAGTCGGGATGGCGTATCTGCTGGGATTTTTATTTGCAGCGCCCGGTGCCGTGTACATATCCGGATCATACATCACCAGTGAGCAGAACGGACGCATTGCTGCTGCCGGTCCGCTCATGAACGTCCTGCTGGCGGTTATTTTTCTACTCATCTCCATGCAAAGCGGCTTTGTTGAAGGATTCGGGGCATACGGGGAGCTTGCCATATTTCTTGGAGTGCGGATCAACCTCTGGCTTGCTGCATTCAATATGCTACCATTCAGCGTTCTCGACGGCAGAAAAGTGCTCACATGGAGCAAACCTGCGTTCGCCGGGATGTTTCTCCTGATTTTTCTGGTGTGGCAGATTTAAGGAGTTATGCTCTTTTCTGGGGCTGAGCCGCGACCATGAAGCAGGGTCACACGTACATGCGCAATAACTTGTTGATGAACCACGTACGTGTTTATACTTCACACCGCCACAACTTGAGCTTTTTCAAATCTCTGTAACTGCAGTGTGAGCAAGGCGCTGAGTCATTGTTTGGTGGATTATATCAGTTTGGTTCCACCAATAAAAAATCGCAGTTTATGACGGTGCCGAGTATAGCTAACCATGAGATTCATGGATTTCCACAAGTTTTCTGTGTCAATCTCATGAAATCTCGTGGTTTTTCGTCTCAGCTAAACACATGCGGATGTCCACTCAATATTGAGTACGTACTCACAGACCACGCAGGCTCGCAGCATGTCTGACCCGCTGATCCACGAGCGCTGCGGTCCCGATGTCAGATCTCACATGCAGATCTCCGCGTATTCCGGATAGTCCCGCTGATGCGATCTTTTCAGCCTCTGCAATCGTGGGCGCGATCCCAACAACCGCAATTGCACGCGATCCGGTGGTGTATACCTGCCCGTCCTTCTCGTAAACACTCGAGTAGAATATGAGAGCATTTCCGGTGCCTGCGTCATCAATATCGACAATCGAGTCCTTTGTAGGACTCTCAGGGTATCCTGCCGGCACTGCGTACTTGCAGACGGTTGCGAGGCGTTCGAATTCGACATCGAGATTTGAGAGTGACTCGTCTGCGATTGCGGAGAGGATGTCCACAAAATCAGTTTTGAGCAGCGGAATCACGTTCATTGCCTCAGGGTCCCCAAATCGTGCGTTGAACTCGATTACCTTGATCCCAGTTGCCGTTAGCATGAATTGACCATAGAGAATGCCTTTGTAGGCTCCCACGTCCTTCTTGATGCTTCTCACAGTATCCTGCATGATTCTCTTCGCAGCCTCGTAGTCCTCCCCACGCATGAACGGAAGCAGATCTCCCGCATCCGAGTATGAGCCCATACCCCCGGTGTTCGGTCCCTTATCGCCGTCGTAAGCGCGTTTGTGGTCCTGCACAGCTGGTGCGAACGCAAGCGTCTCGCCATCACTGAATGCCTGCACAGTAAACTCCTCTCCTTTGAGATTCTCCTCGATAACAACGGATCCGGTATCCAGAAGCTCGGATACGTACTCCTTTGCGCCTTCGAGATCGAAATGGTCGCCCATCACCTTGACACCTTTCCCTCCTGTGAGTCCGGTCGGTTTTATGGCGACATCGCCGAGTTCGTCGATCGCCGCGTGCGCACTTGCAGTCTCGCCACGATCGAAGACCTCGAATGCCGGGCACCCCTCAATATTGTGTCTTCGCATGAATGTGCGAGCCCATGCCTTGTCCAGTTCGATCTGTGCCGGAGCACATCTCGGTCCGAGGCACGGAATCCCTTTTTCCTCGAGCTTATCAGCGAGGCTGCGCCCGAGCGGCGCCTCCGGACCGATCACCGCGAAATCGATCTTTTTCAATTCCGCGTACGGGAGTACCGACTCCACGTCTTCGTTTGCGATCAGGAAATCCTTGCACAATCTCGCAATTCCCGGGTTCTTTCTGCTCATCACCGCATACAGTTCCGGATTACGCGTGCTACGTGCGACCGCCTCTGCAATCACGTGCTCTCTGCCGCCACCGCCTACGAGTAGTATCTTCATTATTGGGACTGTCGCAAAAGAGTGTTATAAGAGTTTTGCCGGATGGCTGGGAGCGGTCAATTGGAGCATGTGTAATATCGTAGCGGGAACCACAAGATTACACAGTCTGCGAAACAGCGGCACAGCCATCTCCACAAGATTTCTGTGTCAATCTTGTGCAATCTCGTGGTGTATGGCGGATATCCACACACAATTGAATAAGTACAGAAACCGGAAGTTTTAGCAAAATTACGGACTGCGACTACACGTACCTAGCCGTTTCCCGATCAAGAAGCTGCATCGCCAGGTTTACCCGTTCAGAGCGACGATTGTGCAAAACCCGATCCGCGTCCAGTTTCTCCTCGAAGATTGCAATCACCCGCGTCACATCATCCGGTGCAGGACCGCCTCCTGTGTGAGTGCGGACAGATGCCATCGGATCGAGCGCACTTGATACCGCAGTCTCATCCAGACCGAGATCGCTGAGCCGAATGTTCGCAATCGAGACCGCGATCTCATCGATTGCTTTGAGTGATGGGGGTACGCCCGTTCGTACGAGTCTTCCAACGATCTGATGCGCCGTCCGAAACGAGATTCCGCACGATCGCACCAGTGTATCCGCAAGTTCGGTTGCCATGGCAAACCCCGCGGTCGCTTGCCGTGCGAGATTCTCCTCGTGAATTGTGATCGTGTCGATCATGCCCGCAGTCATACGGACGCTTGCGAGCGTGTCCTGTGCGGCACTCCAGAGATGTGGGGTTGCGTCCTGCAGGTCACGGTTGTAACTCATGGGAAGCGCTTTTGCAATCGTGAGTATGCCGGTAGCAGCAGCGATCACACTGCCGGTTTTCCCACGTATTAGCTCTGCAACATCCGGATTCTTCTTCTGCGGCATAATCGAGGACGTGGACGCATACCTGTCATCGATTGTGATGTAATCGAATTCGGAAGTGGACCAGAGGATGAGTTCTGCTGCGATTCTGCTCAGATCGGTCATGAGATTGGCAAACGCAGCCACCGACTCGATCATGAAGTCTCGTGCGGCAACAGCATCCATCGAGTTCTCAATTGTATCGTTGAATCCGAGAAGCTCGCATGTCCGCATCCGGTTTACCGGAAAACCCGTTCCCGCAAATGCAGCCGCGCCCAGCGGACTCTGGTTCACGCGTGTGTACGCGCCGCCCAGCCGATCAAAGTCTCGCGCCAGCGCGCCCGCATGCGCAAGCAGATGGTGTGCAAGCGTCGTGGGCTGGGCATGCTGCGTGTGCGTGAATCCGGGAATCAGCGTCTCGATATGCTCTTTCGCATGTGTTATCAGGACTTGCCTGAGACCGATCAATTCACGCATCATCTTTAAGAGCTCGTCGCGCAGCCGCATGCGGATGCATGTTGCGACCTCGTCGTTGCGACTGCGTCCGGTGTGCATGCGCCCGCCAGTGTCCTCGCCGACCATTTCGATGAGTTTTGACTCGATTGCGGCGTGGATATCCTCCTCTGGCGGAAGCGCTGAGATGCCCTCGGCCCGGATCACACTAAGCGCAGAGAGTATAAGAGAGGATGTTTCAGCCGTGATTATGCCTTCTTCAGTCAGCATCACGACGTGCGCACGGTCAACATTGACGTCTGCGTCAAATATCCATTTATCGGAATCAATAGAAGATGTGAATCTAAGAACATCTGCGGGTTGCGCAGAAAGACGTGCTTTACGCATAAATGCGCCGGTCGGGATTCGAACCCGAGTTCGAGCGTTGGCAACGCCCGGTGATAACCACTACACTACCGGCGCGCGTGGTTGTTGTGAGATGAACATGCCGTGACCCGGATTTGAACCGGGGACAACTGCGTCTTCAGCGCAGCGCTCTCCCGGGCTGAGCTATCACGGCGCAAATAACAATTCAAACACATATCATTTAAAACCATCGGAAAATGTCGGCAGAATGATCGGAATGATGGGCCCGCTGCGATTCGAACGCAGGACCTCACGGTTATCAGCCGTGCGCTCCACCTGGCTAAGCTACGGGCCCGACAGATAACATGGTGAACCGTATTCTACTTTAATATATCGGGTGCATGGGGGCTGGCATCTTGCGGCGGGGCCGAGTGGGTGGAAGGACTGCCGGGATATTGCGCGGATTCGGCAGCAATGGGTGGTGATTGAATAAAGCAGAAGATGAGCTTTACCATACTTTTTGGAGCGGATACCTCGTAGTTTTATATGCAGATATCCACACAATATTGAGTAAGTACCAGTAATCGATGCAACACCAGCGTTCGTGGAATGTGGAATTTCGATACTGAAGAACAAGTCACGAAACACGAGGAAACGAGGAAACGATGAAAATCCAGGAGAAGAAACTGAAGAGGGGGCATGGCACAATCAAGCTGGTTCCGGAATCGCTTGACGATCTCTGGCACCTGAAGTACATAATCGAGCGCGGGGACTTCGTAACAGCGTTCACAAAGCGGAGGGTGGAGGGGGCGACCGACAAGATACGCCCGGAATCATCGGAGAAGAAGGCTGTGCACCTCACAATCGAGGTCGAAGAGACCGAGTTTCATCGTTTTTCGAACCGGCTCCGTGTGCGTGGCATCATCAGGAAGGGGATCGACACCGGGGAGTACCATACCATCAACATCGAGCTAAAATCGGCAATCAAGATCACAAAGGACTGGAAACGTGATCAGCTCGAACGGCTCGACGATGCAGCGGCTGCATCAGCCCGCCCACGCGTGACGATCGTCACAATTGAGTCAGGGGAGGCAACAATCGGGCTTGTGCGCCAGTTTGGAGTGGATCTGGTGACCCAGATCACGCAGCCAGCCGGAAAACGGGGTGGTGACTTCACGAACGAGTTATATTCCTCACTGGCATCCGCTATCGAGCAGACTCCGGATCAGAGTGAGCAGCATGCAATCATCGTTGCGGGACCCGGATTCATAAAAGAAGATTTTATGGATTATCTGCGATCAGTAAAGCCGGATATTGCCTCACGTGCAGTTTTAGAGGACACCGTCTCGACAGGCATGCCCGGGTTTATAGAGGTTTTGCGGCGTGGCGCAGTCGATAGAATCGTGCAGGAATCAAGAATCGGGAGAGAGGCTGAGCTTCTGGACTCGCTGATGGCGGAGATTGCAAAAGATGGCGTGTGCGCTTACGGATGGGTTGAAGTTATGGGTGCGCTCGAACTCGGCGCAATCGATGTGCTGCTGATCGTGGATGAGACACTGCGGAACTTCAGAGAAGAGGGTGCGGAATACGATGCCGATTTACTGCTGCGAAGGGTTGAGCAGATGCAGGGCAGGGTCGTTGTCTTCAGTTCCGAGTTTGAGCCGGGGCAGCGGCTGAGTGCACTCGGCGGAGTCGCTGCACTGCTCAGGTTCAGGATGACTTAGAGACGTCGCCCATCACGCACCAACCCAAAATCATATCCCCAAACCCGGCAAATCACACATCTCCATGATCTTACTATCAGGCGGAACCGGAACACCAAAGCTCCTTGCCGGAATGAGAGAAGTCATTCCCGAAGAGGAGATCACCGTAATCGTAAATACGGCAGAGGATACGATAGTTTCAGGAAACCTCGTCTGCCCTGACATTGATACAGTCATGTACCTCCTTTCCGGCGCAATCGATGCCGCAAAGTGGTGGGGCATCCGCGATGACACCTTTGTGACACACGAATACCTGAAAGAAATCGGGCACCACGAGATCATGCAGATCGGCGACATGGATCGTGCAACCCATATTCTGCGATCGGATCTGATCCGCAGCGGCTGCACGCTCACAGAGGCGATCTGCGAACTGACACACCGCTTCGGAATCAGAGCCACGGTCCTGCCAATGACTGACAACGAGGTTGCGACGCACATCGCAACGTCTGACGGGGTGATACACTTCCAGGAGTACTGGATCACGCATCAGGGCGAGCCGGATGCGCTTGATGTTCAGATCCGCGGAATCGAAGACGCGAAACCATCTGATGCAGTGCTCGCCGCTTTGGATGGCGAGGATCAGGTCGTGATCGGTCCGAGCAATCCGATCACGAGCATCGGTCCGATAATTGCGCTTCAGGGAATGCGGGAGATTATGAAAAGGAAGAGAGTGGTTGCGATAAGCCCGATCATCGGCGGTGCGCCTGTGAGCGGACCCGCCGGGAAGCTGATGCGGGCGTGCGGATACGCTGTGTCGTCCACAGGCGTTCTCAAGTGCTATGGCGACATTCTGGACACATTCATAGTCGATCAGATGGATGTCGAGATCGACGAGGAAACTGACGCCGGTGGTGTCCGGATCGTCCGGGCAGATACGATGATGTCGTCAGTTGATAAGAGTAAAGCGTTATCGCAGGTGGTTGTTGACGCGTTCGATGGTTTGGGCGGCGTTTGCTGATAACAGCCATGACCTGCGGCTCTGCATCCGAATTTAACGAACTCACGAAGAGTCTCGAGGAAGAACCTCAAAATGAAGCGCGGAATAGGTATGAAATATAGTCAAAATGGGGGATCGGGGACGAACGCCCGTGGTAGTAGAGTAGGAAATTTAGAGAGTTCTGAGGTGAAATTATTTTTTACTATGTATGTGTTTAGCTGAGGCAGAAAAACCACGAGACCAAGACAGAAATCTTGTGGAAATCAGTGTAATCTCGTGGTTAGCTAAACACATACTCAATAGCAGATAGAGCGGCGAGAAACGACCTGAAATCATTGCTTGACATGAAGATACCGGTTCAAAGAGGGAGTAGCAAGAGATCGACATATTATGAACTATTTGTTTAACGGAAATCTTTCCGATAGATCGTGGGGTCTGTTTTGCGAAAGGAAAATAAAACTTCCCGTGGACCCAGCCCCATGGACCCGCGGGCTCATAACTCCGGCATTAGCCCTACGCTGCTGCAACCATTTTCTCGAGGTCCAGCAGAATCA
>Ga0209013_10001231_pt1 | contig 23694 bp, 19 predicted proteins | sample Cruoilmetagenom2_FD_187291 | JGI IMG/M metagenome (GOLD analysis project Ga0209013, IMG submission 187291) | Oil polluted marine microbial communities from Coal Oil Point, Santa Barbara, California, USA - Sample 2 (SPAdes) (version 2) | ecosystem: Environmental > Aquatic > Marine > Oil seeps ... | reverse complement strand
TACCCAGGCTCAATGCATACTATCTGGGACAATTACTCTACTTTTTCGAGAATGCCTGCGGTATAAGTGGATACATGCTGGGTATTAATCCATTCAATCAACCTGGTGTTGAAGCCTATAAAAAGAATATGTTTGCCCTGCTGGAGAAACCTGGATTTGAGACAGAAACTGCACAAATCAAATCCAGGCTATAAACATTTCAGCGCCACCAATGTTAAAGAACCGGGGTTATCCCCGGTTTTTTTTGTCATTAAAATGAAAGATCTATTTCCCAATATAATCCAACCACCATCTCTTTCCTTTCCAACCTCAAACTAACCAACTTCACTAACTAATCTCAATCTGCTTTGGAGCTTTCTCTACCATTTCTTCTTTTTTGGGAAGCTGGATGGAGAGGATCCCTGCGTCATGACTGGCCTTAATATTATCGATGTCAACGGATTCGGGAAGCTGGAAACTTCTTTTAAAAGTACTGTAGCTAAACTCCCGGCGCATATAATTGTGCCCTTTATCATCTCTCTTCTCCTTGTCTTCAGAAGAGACAGTTAGTACATCTTTTTCCAGGTTAATCCGGAAATCTTCCTTCGCCAGGCCAGGAACAGCGAAATCGATCCTGAACTCCCTCTCTTCTTCAACAACGTTTACTGCAGGGGATGTCCCTTTGTAATTAGCTGTTTTATAATTATTGAAGAAAGTGTCATTGAAAAAGTCATCCCAATAAGCGGGAACATAACCTCTGTTGATTCTTGCTAACATTTTTAATCCTCCTATATTTTTTTGTTTATAATTGTTTTTATACCCTGACCACCATATGTCAAAGCACATGCCACTCCAAATAATCCGACAATATGTCAGGTTACCCAGGCTATAATATGCCATTATGTCGCTTATCGCATGGTTGTTAAGTGACAAAATGGGAATTATGAAAGAGATTAGATGATTATCTGGCCGCCTGCACAGCCTCAGCCAACCGACCGACCCCTTCTTTCAGCACCTCCGCAGGGGTGGCAATGTTCAACCGTTGATGCCGTTCTCCACCAGGTCCGAACATTGGACCATCATTTAAACCCAGTCCGGCCTTATGGATTATAAACTCCTTCAGTTCTGTATCACTCATATCCAGGAAGGAGAAGTCAAGCCAGGTAAGGTAAGTAGCTTGCAGGGGCGAAATTGTGATCTCCGGAATGGAAGTTTCCAACAGACTGGTTAGCATTTGAAAGTTCTTCTCCAGATAGACAATTAGCTGGTTAAGCCAATCATCACCATGCGTATAGGCTGCCTCCATGGCTACCTGTCCAAAAAGACTACCTCCTCCCACATGGACTACATCCAGGATCCTTTCGTACTTCCTATACAACTCGGGATTGGGAATGATTACTGCTGAAGTGTAAAGTCCGGCCAGGTTAAAGGTTTTGCTGGGGGCAACACAGGTGATGCTTAGATCTGCTATCTCCTTGCCCAGAGAGGCCAGTGGGATGTGTCCGTTACCGAAAAGGATCAGATCTGAGTGAACTTCGTCACTGATGACAAGCACATTGTAACGGACACAAAGGTTTGCCAGTTGCTCCAGCTCTTCCCTGCTCCATACCCTTCCAACCGGATTGTGGGGATGGCAGAAAAAAAACATTTTTACCCCTTTCCTGAACTGTTCCTCCAGGTGGTCAAAGTCCATTTCGTATTTCCCGTTATCCTCTACCAGCTGGTTATATAACAGTTCTCTGTTGTGGTTTGTGACGGCAGAAAAAAAAGGGAAATATACCGGCGGTTGAACCATAATTTTATCACCCGGTTCCGTCATCCCCATGACACAAAGATTTAATGCCGGAACAATCCCCGGACTAAAGTTGATGGTGTTGACTTTGATCTCCCAACCATGCCTCCGAAAGGTCCATGATGCCAGAGCCTCATAAAACCGTTTTGGCCGGTAGGTGTAACCATAGATCGGATGATTTACCCTCTCCTTGAGTGCATCCCTGATAAAATCGGCCACCTCAAAATCCATGTCTGCCACCCACATTGGAAGTACATCTTCATTTCTGAACATCAATCCATTCAGATCATATTTTACACTATCAGTACCTTTTCTGTCTATGACCTTATCAAAATTGTATTGCATGTAAAACTCCTCCAAATATTAATACAGATTAAAGATGGAGATTCATTAATAGAATGATTTCTTACCTGGAAAATGCATCTCCTTTTCAGCTTTTAACCTGGGCAGTACAAAATAATCCACCAAACTTTCGGAACACGCATGATCCTCTCCATCCAATAAGGTAACTTCTATGGAGGCTATACGTCGCTGCTGTTGTACCAGTTTTGCATGGAGCGTGACAGAACCTTTGGAGATTCTGACCGGCTTCCGGTAGGTGGTCGTCATGCGGTAGGTAACTCCGGCAGTATCCAGCTTCATAAAGACGACCCAGCTGGCAATCTCATCCATCATGGTGGCCTGGATCCCACCATGCAGAATGTCATGGAATCCCTGGTAATTAGTCCCCGGAGTCCATCTACTCACGATTTCATCTCCCTCCTCAAAAAAATTCATTTTCAATCCTATGGGGTTCGTGGGACTGCACCCAAAACAGTTGTATTCCTTATAATCTGCATAAGGATTCTTTAATTTGATCATAGCAATGGTATTATTCAATTTCAAAAATACCTAAATCCTTTTAACTTTGGATACCAATGGTACGTCCCAAAAAACATCTCGGACAACATTTCCTGACCGATCCCTCCATCGCAGAGAGGATTGTCGGTGCGCTGGATACAAAGCCAGGTGATACCGTCATTGAGATTGGTCCGGGTACAGGGGTTCTGACCGGTCCACTTCTGGAAAAGGATATACGACTGCTGCCTGTAGAGATAGATCCGGAATCGGCCATCCACCTGAAAAAAAGATGGCCCAACCTTGAAAAGCTCCTCATTGAAGAGGACTTCCTGAAACTCAACATAGATGCTTACACCACCGATCCCTTTCATCTGATCGGTAACCTTCCATACAATATTTCCAGTCAGATCTTTTTCCGGGTACTGGAGTACCGCCAGCGAATCCCTTCCGTGGTTTGTATGCTCCAGAAAGAGGTGGCAACCCGGATTGCATCCCCGCCGGGATCTAAAGAGTATGGCATTCTGAGTGTATTGCTACAGGCATATTTTGAAATTCAGTATCTGTTTACAGTGAAACCGGGCTCCTTTTTCCCCCCACCCAAAGTCACCTCCGGTGTAATCAGGCTCACCCGCAACAGCACCTTTAGCCTTCAATGTGACGAGAAACTGTTTTTCCTGGTGGTAAAAAGCACATTTAATCATCGCAGGAAAATGATCAGGAACTCGTTAAAATCTATTTTACTAAATTTGGACAGCGATTTTGAACTCCTTTCAAAACGACCTGAACAACTGAGCGTTCCTGAGTTCATTGAATTGACACGCTGGGTTGAATCGCAGCAAAAGGCAAACAGGCTTGGTAATTTTTAAAACCACAAGGCCATGAGTACGAAACTGACCCGTGAATATATAAGTGAACTGAGGTCCATCATTGAAGTCAGGGATGACAGGGCAGTTTTGGAGAAACTGGAAGCCCTGCATCCGGCCGATATTGCTGAAATCTATGAGGGCCTCTCCATTGATGAAGCCAGATACCTCTACCTCCTGCTTGATCCGGAAAAAGCCTCCGATGTTTTGGTGGAGCTGGAAGAAGATGACCGTGAAAAATTCCTCGAAGCCCTTCCATCGGACGTAATTGCCAGTCAGTTCATCCACCACATGGACTCCGATGATGCAGCCGATGTGATCGGGGATCTTACCGAAGAGAAGAAGCAGGAAGTGTTGCTCCATATCGATGATGTGGAACAGGCAGGTGATATCGTCGATCTGCTGAGTTATAATGAAGATACTGCTGGCGGCTTGATGGCCAAGGAGTTGATACGGGTTAATGAGAATTGGGGAGTGGCAACCTGCATCAGGGAGATGAGAAAGCAGGCCAAGGACCTTGACGAGATCTATTACATATACGTCGTAAGCGATGAGAATGTGCTCCTGGGGATCCTTTCTCTCAAAGTATTGTTGCTGGCCAGTGCCTCCACCCGGATCAAGGATATTTTTGATGCTGAAGTCAGATCGGTACAGGCCGATACCCCCTCTGAGGAGGTGGCTCAGATCATGGGAAAATATGACCTTATTGTACTGCCGGTTATCGATTCCATCGGTCGATTGATGGGACGGATCACCATTGATGACGTAGTCGACGTTATAAGGGATGAGGCAGAAAGAGACTACCAGTTGGCCTCGGGTATCACCACAGATGTGGAGACCACTGACTCACCTGCCAGACTTTCCAGAGCACGACTACCCTGGCTTATCATTGGCTTGCTCGGGGGAATCGTTGTTGCAGCAGTCATTGGTCGCTTTGAAGATGATATCAAGATCAATCCTGAAATGGCATTTTTCATTCCGCTTATTGCTGCCATGGCTGGAAACGTGGGGATCCAATCATCGGCCATTATCGTACAGGGCATTGCCAGCAACAGCCTGGGCCTGGAGAGTACTTTCCGCAAACTGGCTAAAGAGTTTTTAGTGGCACTACTCAATGGTTTGATCCTTTCAGGCCTGCTATTTCTGTACAACTTCTTTATCAGTAAAAACCTGGCCCTCACCTTTACTGTTAGTTCCTCACTGTTTGTGGTAATTATTTTTGCAGCACTTTTCGGAACTCTGATCCCCCTTCTGTTAAACAGGATGAAGATTGATCCTGCCCTGGCCACTGGCCCTTTCATCACAACAATGAACGATATCATGGGATTGTTCATCTACTTCCTGGTGGGAAGGATCCTCTACAGTGTGTTTATTTGAATTGAAGGGGGTTAAAATGTGGTGTTGATGGCTACCACCGGATCCATCCTGGCTCCCTGCCATGCAGGAAAAATACCGCTGATAAGACCGATTATACTGGAAATCCCGATACCCAGCAGGATATTATTCATGGTAAGATAGACTGAAAAATCACTGGTCAGTGTGATTGCCATTGCCCCCAGAAAGATAATCAAGAGTCCAATGACTCCACCGGCTATTGACAGCATCACCGATTCGAACAGAAACTGCAGCAGGATAAAATACCTTTTGGCCCCCAGGGCTTTCTGAATTCCTATAATATGCGTGCGTTCTTTTACCGAGACAAACATAATATTGGCAATCCCGAATCCTCCGACGATGATGGAGAATATCCCAATAAAGAATCCTGCTATTTTCAACACTGAAAAGAATTGATCCAGTTGGTTATTGATGATGCTGGTCTGGTTCAGCGCAAAATTATCCTCATCAGATGGTTTCAGTCTACGGTATGACCGCAATAATTGCTGGATCTCAAAGGTCATCTCCTCGACACTCACATTGCGCCTGGATTGCACCCAGATCTCGGGGCCGGACCTCTCGCTACGGATATCGATAAATCCCTTATAATACTGGATGGGGAGGATGGCCACTTCATCCAGGTTAAAGATATCAAATGAACTTTTACCCTCCTTCTCTATCACCCCAATCACCATCACTTTTCTCCCCAGCATCTCTACATACTTCCCGACTGGTTCTGATCCCTGGAACAGATCTTTAGCAATCTTATTTCCGATAACAACCACATTCCTTCCCGCGTTGCCCTCCAGGGGGCTGAAATACCTGCCCCTTTCCAACTCAAAGGATCGAATGTCCTGGAACCCCTCTGAAACGCCAAAAAGGTAAGCCCCATCCACGTTGTTGTTGCCATATTCGATCCTTCGTCCCACTGCAGAAACAAAGCAAACTTCCTCAGTACTCCGGCTTTTCTGCCTGAGGTATTCATATTCATCGAAGGATGGCAGGGGTCTGTTCATATATTTCCACCAGGCCCATTCCTCTCCGTCCTCGGGAGCCCATGGCCATTTTCCCACATATACAATATCACTTCCAAGGCTGTTTACACTCTCCCGGATGTTGGTCTCAAGGGAGTCAACGATGGTAAACACGGCAATAATGGCAAAGATCCCGATGGTGATTCCCAGCAGCGAAAGCATCGCACGAAGACGATTTACTGTAACAGCCTGAATGGCCATATTAAGACTCTCCCAGATCAACCGAATAAGACCCATGAATAAATTGTTGCCTTCATTAATAAATTGTTGCCTTTCCGTTTCGTAATGTCACCGGAAACAGCTTCTTTTGCAAAGAAAGATAAAAATAGCCAGATATATCAAGAAAAACCAATGACCTCCCAGAAACAAATTTCCAGTGCGCTTGTATCTGTATACTCAAAAAAAGGTCTTGACAGGATTGTGAAAAAGCTTCATAATCTGGGAATCTCTTTATATTCAACCGGAGGAACCCAAAAATTTATTAAGGACCTTGGAATTCCAGTCACAGCGGTAGAGGATCTCACTACATACCCGTCAATTCTGGGTGGCAGGGTTAAAACACTTCATCCCAAAGTTTTTGGAGGAATCCTGGCCCGCCGTGAAATAGAGGATGACCTTGCCCAGCTATCTGAATACCAGATCCCTCAGATCGATCTCGTGATTGTGGACCTGTACCCCTTTGAGGATACTGTCAAATCGGGGGCACCTGACCAGGAGATCATTGAAAAGATTGATATCGGAGGCATTTCCCTGATACGGGCTGCTGCAAAAAACTACAAGGATGTTCTTGTTGTGGCATCCAGAGATCGATACGAACCACTGCTTTCTCTCCTTGAAGCGGACAATGGTGAGACTTCACTGGAAACAAGAAGGGAATTTGCGAGCGACGCTTTCAATGTGTCTTCCCACTATGATTCAGAGATTTTTAAATATTTTGACGGGGAGAAAAAAAGTGCCCTGAAGGTGAGTGAAAGACAGGTAAAAAAACTCAGGTATGGTGAGAATCCGCACCAGGAGGGGCTTTTCTACGGGAATCTCCATGAACTGTTTGAGCAGTTGCATGGCAAAGAGATCTCTTACAACAACCTGCTGGATATTGATGCTGCGGTGGGACTGATCAACGAATTTGAAGAGACCACATTTGTCATCATGAAACATAACAATGCCTGTGGACTTGCTACCAGGGATCGTCTGGTGGATGCCTGGAACGCAGCCCTGGCCGGAGATCCGGTCTCTGCCTTCGGAGGTGTATTGATCACCAACAGGACCATCGATGTGAAAACTGCCGAAGAGATGAATAAGATCTTTTTCGAAGTAGTGATTGCGCCCGGTTACGATGAAGATGCCCTCCATGTACTGAAACAGAAGAAAAACAGAATCATTCTACTTCAGCGGGAGATTAAAATGAGTGGTAATATCATGCGTACCCTTCTGAATGGTGTAATCCTGCAGGAGCGTGACCAGTCCACAGAATCTGAAACAGAGATGAAAACAGCAACCTCAGAAGAAGCCTCCCCTGAACAACTGGCAGATTTGATTTTTGCAAACAAAATCGTGAAGCATACCAAATCTAACGCCATTGTACTGGCCAAAGACAAACAACTGGTAGCTTCAGGAGTGGGACAGACCTCACGGGTAGATGCCTTGAAACAGAGCATTGAAAAAGCACGCCATTTCAAATTTGACCTGAAGGGTGCCGTGATGGCTTCCGATGCTTTTTTTCCGTTTGCCGACAGCGTGGAAATTGCTGGGAAAGCAGGCATAACCGCAGTCGTTCAACCCGGAGGTTCGGTACGTGACCAGGAATCCATCGATTATTGTAATACTCATGGCATCTCCATGGTTTTCACAGGAATCAGACATTTTAAGCATTGACAATTTAACACTTGAATTATATGGGATTTTTTTCATTCCAGCAGGAACTTGCCATTGACCTGGGTACAGCAAATACCATCATCATTCACAATGAAAAAGTTGTGGTCAATGAACCATCTATTGTAGCCATCGAACGTCATTCAGGAAAATTGATAGCCATTGGAGAGAAAGCCAGACAGATGCACGGCAAAACCCATGAAGATATCAAGACTATCAGGCCCCTGAGGGATGGTGTTATCGCTGATTTTCAGGCTGCCGAACTGATGATCAGGGGAATGATTAAGATGATTAATACCAAACGCAGGTTGTTCTCTCCCTCCTTGAAAATGGTAGTATGTATTCCATCGGGCAGTACAGAGGTGGAGCGCAGGGCAGTCCGGGATTCATCTGAGCATGCAGGGGGCAGGGATGTATATTTGATATTTGAACCCATGGCCGCTGCCATCGGTATCGGATTGGATGTGGAGGCCCCGGAAGGTTGCATGGTGGTAGATATTGGTGGTGGTACCACCGAAATTGCCGTGATTGCACTGGGCGGTATTGTATGCAATCAGTCAATCCGTATGGCCGGAGACGGTTTCACAAGTGATATTCAGACCTATATGAGGCACCAACATAATATTAAGATTGGGGAACGTACGGCTGAAGAGATTAAATTCCAGGTGGGATCAGCACTTCCGGAGCTGGATGACCCTCCACAGGATTTCTATGTCAGGGGACCAAATCTGATGACTGCCCTTCCCATCGAGATCCCTATCTCTTACCAGGAGATCGGACACTGCCTTGACAAATCAATTTCGAAAATTGAGACTGCCATTCTATCGGTACTGGAACAGACCCCACCCGAACTTTATGCCGATATTGTAACCAAAGGGATATATCTGGCAGGTGGAGGCGGATTACTAAGGGGACTCGACAGAAGGCTGGCAGAAAAGATTTCCATTCCATTCCATGTGGCTGAAGATCCATTGCAGGCAGTAGCCCGTGGAACAGGAATTGCCCTCAGAAACGTGGACAAGTACCCCTTCCTTATGCGTTAGGAACGGGATCGCATATAGATTATGAGGACGCTGATCAGGTTTATTCAGAAGTATTCCAACCTCCTGTTGTTTCTCCTGCTGGAAATAATTGCTATTGTCTTTATTGTCCAGAGCAGCAACTTCCAAAGATCAAAGCTTGTTGGATTGAACAGGCAGGTTACCGGGTATCTTTTCAGCAAAGTTGATGGTGCCAGGGAGTATTTTTCCCTGAAAGAGGTAAATCAGCAACTTGCATACGAGAACGTTGAACTGAGGAACAAGCTGGGCCAGATCTCCGAGCTCATGGACAGTGCCACAGTTGTTAGTGATGTTCAACAATCAATTCACTATTTCTATGTGCCGTCCCGTATCGTACATAACAGTATATCTAAGCAACTCAACTACATCACCCTGGATAAGGGAAATAAACATGGAGTATTCAGAGACATGGGGGTTATATCGGACCAGGGGCTGGTGGGTATCGTGCTTGAAAGTTCCCATAACTTTGCTACAGTAATCCCTGTCATCAACAGAGACTTCAGGTTAAGTGTGAAGATCAAATCCAACAACTATGCAGGCATTCTTCAATGGGAAGGAGTGTCACCCCAACAAGCCATTCTTACAGAAATCCCTTTTCATGTGAATATTCTGGAAAGTGATACCGTTCTGACAAGTGGATTCTCTTCCATATTCCCCGAGGGTATCAGGGTGGGTACCATTGAATCTTTTTCTCTTGAAAAAGGGAATTTTTATGATATCAAGATCAAACTATCCACAGATTTTCAGAGCCTGTTCCATGTGAATGTGATACGAAATTACAGGCAGGAGGAACAACTAAACCTGGAGGACCGAACCAGATAATGTATATCATATCCAGAAATATTGTCCGTTTTATTGTGGTGATCATATTTCAGGTTATGGTCATGGACAATGTGATGATCAATGGCTATATGGTCCCTTATCTCTATCTTTTGTTTATCCTCCTCATGCCCTTTGAAACTCCGCGATGGATGCAACTACTTTCAGGATTTGCTCTTGGGATGGGTATTGACCTCTTTGAGAACACGCCGGGAATGCATACTTCAGCAACCGTTCTTGTGGCATTTATCAGACCATACTTGCTTAACCTGCTTGCTCCACGTGATGGGTATGAACCCGAAACTTTCCCCCGAATCCACTATTATGGTTTCGTCTGGTTCCTGAAGTATACCTTTATCATCGTCGTGATTCACCACTTCATGCTCTTCTATCTGGAGGTATTCCAGTTGAAAGATTTTTTCAGTACCTTGCTCAGGGTGATCCTGAGTTCAGTCCTGTCAGCCTCAACCATTGTACTGAGCCAATATTTTGTTTTCCGGAAATAGATGAACCAGTTTACTGACAGAAGGTATATTTTTACTGTTGCAATCATTCTGGTGGGTCTGGTTTTCATTATCCGTCTGTTTCAAATACAGGTACTTGACAAATCCTATGAGCAATATGCCTTGAGCAATGCCCAGAGTGCCAGGGTTATCTACCCCGCCAGGGGATTGATTTTTGATCGCAACGGGGAAATCATGGTATTCAATCAGGCTGCTTATGATATCATAGTGACTCCCCGGCTTCTGGAACCATTCGATACCACCGAATTGAGCCGGATCCTGGAGATTACCAGGGAAGGAGTAAAAGAACGGCTTCATACTGCCCGGACATATTCAATCAGGGTCCCTTCAGTCTTCATGAAACAGGTCAATTATGAAAACGCAGCCCTGCTTCAGGAGAAGATGTACCAATATCCGGGTTTCTATGTACAAACCCGTACCCTGAGAAAATATACCAGGCCCATTGCCTCTCACGCCCTGGGTTATGTGGGGGAAGTGGATCAGAAAATCCTCGACAATGATCCCTATTATCAGTTGGGAGATTACATTGGAGTTTCAGGAGTTGAAAAGGCCTATGAATCCCAGTTACGTGGACAAAAAGGGAAGAATGTATTCCTTAAAGATGTACATAATCAGACCATTGAATCCTACCAGGGGGGCAGACTTGATGTTCCGGTAGAGGTGGGTAACAACCTGACTGTAACGCTGGATGCGGAACTCCAGGAATATGGTGAAAAACTAATGGCACCCTATGTGGGAAGTATAGTAGCCCTGGAACCTTCCACAGGTGAAGTACTGACGCTGGTAAGTGCACCCAGTTATGCTCCTGACCTGCTGGTGGGCAGGAACCTGAGAACACAGTTTGGGAACCTGGCATCAGATACCCTGAATCCCCTGTTCAACCGGGCACTTATGGCACAATACCCGCCCGGTTCCACCTTCAAGACAATCATGGCCCTCATTGGTCTTCAGGAGAAGGTTATTTCCGTATCCACCGAACACAGCTGTTTTTACGGATTTTACGTGGGAAATATCCATACCGCGTGCCATCTGCACGACACTCCCTTGAATCTTATTGAAGCCATCCAGAACTCCTGCAACACATATTTCATTAACGTATTGAAAAGCATTCTTACGGATGTGAAATTCAACAATACTGCAAATGCCTATGACAACTGGCGACGGCACCTGCTTTCACTGGGTTGTACAACTCCTCTGGGTATTGAACTGACCAATGAGCTGAATGGCAATATCCCGGAATCAGGTTATTACAACAGAATCTATGGAGAGGAACACTGGAATTATCTTACAATACGGTCACTGGCCATCGGTCAGGGCGAATTGCTGGTCACTCCGATCCAGATGGCCAATATGACTGCTGCCATTGCCAACCGCGGTTACTATATCACCCCCCATCTGGTCAAAGCGATAGAAGAGGTAGATGCCATCGATCCCTCATATACTGAAAAACATATCACTTCCATTGACTCGGCCAACTATGAGCCTGTTGTAGAGGGTATGGATCTGGTTATCAACGGAGGTGCTGGTTCTACTGCTCGTAATGCAAAGATTCAGGGCATCACTGTATGCGGGAAAACAGGAACTGCTGAAAATCCACATGGAAACGACCACTCAATTTTCATCGCCTTCGCCCCCAAAGAAAATCCACAGATTGCCATTGCTGTTTATGTTGAGAACCAGGGATTCGGCACCACCTATGCTGCACCCATTGCAAGCCTGATGATTGAAAAATACCTCACCGGTGAAGTCAAACGAACCTGGTATGAAAACTGGGTTATGCAACTAACACAGCCGGTTGTGAATACCAGGAGATCCGATACAACACAAGCTGTAAATACTACGAATGATGGTACGCAGGAATAATATATTCGCCAATCTCGACTGGATCTCCATTCTCATGTGGTTGGTGATGCTAACATTTGGATGGATGAATATCTATTCGGCCAACATTATGGAAGCTGATTCGGGTATATTCGACCTTTCACAACGATTCGGGAAGCAGTTGCTCTGGATCGGGGCCTCCATCCTGTTTGCCGTATTACTTCTTGTACTTGATGCAAAATTTTACACATATTTTGCTTATTTCCTTTATGCCGTGCTCATTGTGGTTCTCATAGGGGTTTTGGTGTTTGGAAAAGAGATCAATGGTGCCAAAAGCTGGTTTGTGATTGGTGGATTCCAGCTTCAACCCTCGGAGTTTGCCAAACCCATCACAGCCCTTGCTCTGGCCAATTTGCTCACCTCTCACAATTATAACCTGAGAAAATTCTGGCATCTGTTACAGGCCGGGGCAATCATTATATCACCCCCGATGTTAATCTTGCTACAACCAGATCTTGGCTCAGCACTGGTCTATTTTGCATTCATTTTTGTCCTATTCAGGGAGGGGTTTTCGGCCCATACCATGCTCATGCTTGCAGCTCTGGGATTCCTATTCTTTGCAACACTCATCATGGACAAAGTGCTCCTTTTGCTCATCCTGGTCATTGCAGGCACCCTTATCTACATGATCGTGTCACGATCTTTTAAGAAAGGAGCCATCAATTTAGCCTGGACTGCAGGATTGTTTGGGGCTCTTTTCGGGATCAATTATCTGTTTGATCTCGGTTTCTCCTTGTTCATACTGGGACTGGTCACCCTGGTGCCAATTTCTATAGGATTGACTATCAAGGGCTTTAAGGTCAAAGACTACACAAATATGAAGATCCTGGCAGGTGTAATAATCGCAATCGCTTTTACGATCGCAGTGAACTATGCCATGAATAACATCCTCAAACCACATCAGCAACACAGGATCTATGTAACATTGGGACTGGAAGATGACCCGCAGGGTGTAGGATACAATGTGAACCAGTCTAAAATTGCCATCGGTTCGGGTGGATTTTCCGGTAAAGGTTATCTGAATGGCACCCAGACCAAACTCCATTTTGTACCGGAACAGAGTACCGATTTCATTTTCTGCACCGTTGGTGAAGAGTGGGGATTCCTGGGCACAACCTTCGTCATTCTACTATATATTGGTTTCCTTCTAAGGATGATTATGATGGCAGAGAGACAACGTTCTTCGTTCAGCAGGATCTTCGGATACGGGTTTATATCAATCCTTTTTATCCACATTCTGATCAATATTGGCATGACCATCGGTCTCCTGCCTGTGATCGGGATTCCTTTGCCTTTTTTCAGTTACGGGGGGTCCTCCCTCTGGGCATTTACAATGTTCCTGTTCATCTTCCTCAGGCTGGATGCCAGCCGTCTTGAATTGCTCCGATAAGGCAAGGTTTCCGCAGCTATCACCAGTCACAGGATGTTCTGTGGCAGGGCCAACTCTTTTAATCCTCACCATTTTTTCGTATCTTTGCAATCCGCCGGAAAAAGCCTCCAGCTAAACCAGGAAGGAGTTCTTCATGAAATATCAAGCATACGCACGACATAATTTCCATTCAATTCCTTCATATGGACGGTTAAGTCAGAGCCAGATCCATACCATTAAAATTATTTCCGAAGTACTTCCTTTTAAGACCAACAACTATGTTGTTAATGAGTTGATTGATTGGGATAATTATCAAGAAGATCCCATGTTCATCCTTAACTTTCCGCAAAAGTCGATGTTAAAACCGGCTCAATTCAATGCCCTTTCGGAAATGGTTGAAAATAATACCAATAAAACTGAGCTGGCCAAGTATGTAAATGAATTAAGGCTCACTCTGAATCCTCACCCGGCCGGACAGCTTGAACATAATGTACCCACCCTCCTGGGTGAAAAGTTAACCGGGATACAGCACAAATACCGCGAGACCATGCTCTTCTTTCCTACCCAGGGTCAGACTTGTCATGCCTATTGTACATTTTGCTTCAGGTGGCCCCAGTTCACCGGACTCAATGAGATGAAGTTTGCAATGAAACAACCTAATCTGGTGGTCTCATTTCTGAAAGACAATCCATCCATCACAGATATCTTATTTACCGGTGGCGACCCTATGGTTATGAAGGCCTCCGTTTTTGAAAAATACATAAATGCCATTCTGGATGCTGATCTACCACAATTAAAGACCATCCGCATTGGTACCAAATCCCTGTCATTCTGGCCATACCGTTATCTTACTGATCCGGATTCAGAGCAGCTGCTCCATATATTTCGCAGGATAACGGACCGGGGGATTCACCTGGCCTTCATGGCACATGTTAATCACTACAGGGAACTGGAAACAGATACTGTTCGGGAAGCGACCACTAAAATATTGAAAACCGGTGCACAGATTCGCACCCAATCTCCCTTGCTAAAACATGTTAATGATGATCCCCAGGTGTGGTCCACCATGTGGCGCAAGCAGGTGGAAATGGGAATGATTCCATACTATATGTTTGTGGCCAGGGATACCGGAGCACAATCCTATTTTGGAGTAACCCTTGAACAGGCACACCATATATTCAACAAAGCTTATCAGCAGGTGAGCGGCATTTGCCGCACGGTAAGAGGTCCCAGCATGTCTGCAGGACCTGGTAAAGTTCGTATTGTAGGCATGACCGAGGTGAAGGGTGAAAAGGTATTCGCACTTGAATTTCTGCAGGGCAGGGATCCGGAGTGGGTAGGGAAACCGTTTTTTGCCGCTTACGATCCCAAAGCACAATGGCTGGATGACTTAATACCTGCCTTTGGGGAATCTGAGTTTTTCTTTGAAAAGGAGTACAACAAACTGCTAAAGATTGAGAAACTTCCAGGCCCTACACTGAAAACTGATAATAAGCAATATGCTTAACAATTGGGGTACCCGTCTCTCTGTGTAGTAATTTCGATCTCGTATTTCTCTTCCAGAAATTGAATAATCAACGGGAAGAATTCAAGGAAATCATCCTTAAAACTCTCATACTGGTCACTTAATACTTCCACTGCGTATCCAGCGTGATTGGGCAATGATGTATTCTCTGCCATGCGCTCCAAAACCAGTTCTATCCCATCGATAGTCTGGTACGCCATCATCCAATTATTTTCAAGAAAAGTAGGGAACCACGTCTTAATGGCTTCCGGCAATACTTTATAGTTCCTTTTCAACAGATCATAGCTCCTGTTTACAAACTCATCAAGCGACAGTGTAGAAAAATTATCCCAGAGTGAAGCCAGGAAATGGTCATAAAAAATATCGATAATGATCCCTGCATATTTATGATACTTTGCAGCAACCCTCAGTTTGCTGCGTCTGGTAATGGGATGCATATCAGTGAAGGTGTCAATATCCCGGTGAATCAGAATCCCCTTCTTCACAAGTTCGGGGAAAAGCAGATAATTTCTTCCTTTTACATAATCACCCATGAAGTTCCCAACAATGATCTCTTCACTGCAACCTGACAGGTATGTATGTGCCAAAAAATTCACCTTCCAATACTTTAATTTTCGAATTTCGATATAATTATTCGAAAAATCCTATTTATTAATACGTAATAGTAAACAAGTTGTTCAATAAATAATTTCGGTGAAGCTATTATACAGCATATTCGGTATCCCTGGTCAAATATTCGTATAAATTTGATGATCTCAAATCTCAAAAAAGAACAGATCTTATGACCAGAAAAAACATCATTATTATTGGAGCAGCAGGAAGGGATTTTCATAATTTCAATACATTTTTCAGGGACAATACTGAGTACAGAGTAGTGGCCTTTACAGCCGCACAAATTCCGGATATCGACGGGCGTAAATACCCCGCTGAGCTTGCCGGGTCACTTTATCCCGAGGGAATCCCCATTCATTCGGAGGATCAACTTCCCCGATTGATCGAAGAGCTGCAAGCCAAAACATGTGTTTTTTCATATAGTGACCTTCCATACCAGAAGGTGATGAGTATTGGGGCAGTGGTTAATGCTGCAGGCGCCAATTTTACAATGTTGGGGACCAGCGATACCACGATTGAGAGTACCAAACCGGTCATTGCTGTCTGTGCTGTAAGAACAGGCTGTGGAAAGAGCCAGACCTCACGCAAAGTGATTGAGCAACTAATGGAAAGGGGTCTGAAGGTAGTGGCCATCAGGCACCCCATGCCCTACGGAGACCTGGTTGCTCAGAAGGTTCAACGATTTGCTTCCATTGATGACCTAAACATACATAAATGTACCATCGAAGAGATGGAGGAGTATGAACCTCATGTAGTCAGGGGAAATGTGATCTATGCTGGTGTGGACTATGAAGCAATTTTGCGGGCAGCAGAAAACGATCCTGATGGATGTGACGTCATCCTCTGGGATGGAGGGAACAATGATTTTCCATTTTACAAATCTGACCTCACAATCGGAGTGGTGGATCCACACAGGGCCGGTCATGAGCTAAGCTATTATCCGGGAGAAGTTGTATTGAGGATTTCAGATACAGTGGTCATTAATAAAATGGATACCGCACCTCCGGAAGGCATACAAATAGTACGTGAGAGCATTGCAAAAGTAAATCCCACAGCTACCGTAATCGATGGTGCCTCGCCCATCAGGGTAGATAACCCTGAAGTGATCAAAGGCAAAAGGGTGCTGGTGGTAGAAGATGGTCCCACCTTAACCCATGGTGAAATGAAGATCGGGGCCGGTGTGGTGGCAGCACGAAAATTCGGAGCTTCAGAGCTTGTGGATCCAAGACCTTTCATTGTTGGAAAACTATCCGAAACTTTTGAAATCTATCCTGAAATCGGGACCTTGCTACCAGCCATGGGATATGGAGAAGAACAATTAAAAGACCTGGAAAGCACCATAAATAGTTGCGATTGTGATTCGGTTGTGATCGGGACTCCCATCGATCTGAACCGCCTGATAGACATCAAGAAACCAAACACCCGGGTCTATTATGACCTGCAGGAATTAGGTGAACCCAACCTGGCAGGTGTATTGAAAGAGTTTATTGAGAAACATAGCCTGGCATAGATATTCTAAGCTCCTTCTGGTGCTGATGCTGTAAGGTTTAGTTTGGTTTTTTTTTGAGAGTCTGTACTAATTCTAATCACATACCTTATTCATTAGTCCGTTGGCCTCTGTTTCCCAACAATGCCATTGGGAATCTTCAAATTTAACCAGGTCCATGACGCGACCTTCCCTGGTGGTGGTATTCCACTCAATATATGTATCACCGGCTGCCAGAGAAATGGTATAAGCTGCATCATAGAATTCTTCAGGCATGTAAGCCAGCATGATGTAACTGCCGGTCTCATTCTGTCCAGGTTCTACGTATGTATAGGTGAGGTCTGCATCTTCAGTTTCAAAGTCCTTGTTCCATTCGGCTTCAAATACTTTTAATGATCCATCCTTATAAAGGTTCCAGGTAGCATGAGTATGATCGTACCTGACTACCCCATCAAACCATTTTATACCCAGCTCGGGAGTTAATGCAAAGGCAATGACCATCTCCATGGAGAACTCCTCATTGTTTATCCTTGAACCAGTGAGTGTGGCCGTATAATTCTGGTTATTGAATGGAACAACAAAAGACCACTCCCAGGTATTGTCACCCATGTAAACCGGATCCTGCTGAAGTGCAATCCCATAAGCAGTCACTGGTAAAGCCAGGGTCACAGTTGAAGCCACATTCCAGAAAAACACCGACAGATAGGAATGGAGGAAATTCTCATAGGATGAATCAGTACTTTTCTGTCCACCGGGTTGTTCATCGAAATCGGAAAAATCCATCACCAGGCTCTCCACAGGGGGAAGATCAGGACGATCATTTACGGGTTCTTTATCACACGACGTGAATGCAAATAGAAGTAATACGGTCAGAGATATCGATACGAATGCCCTGAAATGTAAGTGCTTTTTCATTTTTTTACTATTATATTCATAATAAGACCTTATATACGGTTCCTTGAACATTTTTGTTTCATAGCTAAAATATTATATTTATACCCCAGGTGTGATACAATTTGTCATATGATAAGAATCCAACCACCATCACTTGAAAAGCTCTCCCTGGGGTACAAGTTTGAAAGTGACAGAGAAATCGTCTCCCTGATTTTCATCAATTATTTCCTTATCTTTTTATTCAGTGCCATCGTCGTTATCCTGCACACTGCCGATGAAGAACTCCTCCCGGTCACCTACCGGTACCACTCATTCATTCTGTTCTCAATTATTAGTCTCCTTCTAATAAGAGTACGGCAAATCAACCTGGCCAGGGTACTGTTACTGACCTTCACACCTATTATCATTCTTATACTCCCACCCCTGTTCGGTGTGATAGATAATGAGTTCTATTTTTGGTTCCCATATATCCCCATCGCCTTATCGCTGCTCCCCCATTTTATTCTCCAAACGGTGAGGCACCGAACTGCATTGATTATTACCCTTACTGTATATTTCCTATTGGCCCTGCTAATCGACAATTATTTGATCTTATTTAGCGATGGCAGTGAATCAATCATTCCGATTGTCCAAGAGCACAGGTTCTATTACAACCTCATACCTCTTATCATCTATATTTTTGTGAATTTGGCACTCGGTCTGCTATTTGCAAAGAATTTCAGGTATGAGATGATCATGCAAAAACAGCAAAATGATCTTCTTCAGGCTGAAAAAATGGCATCACTGGGCACCCTTACAGCTGGAATCGCCCATGAGATCAACAATCCATTGAATTTTATTTCAGGAAGCCTCCATGCACTCAATACACTGAAAAGTGAGTGGTTTAAGCTGGAGGAGGGGTTAACCCCGGAACAGGAAAAACTTGTCCCACAGATCAATCAGATCATGGAATCTTCTTTTGAGGGAGTAAGGAGGGCTACTGGTATCATTTCCAGTCTCAGATTTGTCGCCACTACGGGTCAGGAGAAGAAGAAAGTACATGATCTGGATCAGATCTTTTATTCCGTATTGCCTGAAGTTGCATCAAAACTTTCCGATCATATCACTCTGACGAAAAAGATCCAACCCGGAGTAAAGGTCTTATGTTCTGAGGAGCCGCTCCAACAGGTTTTTTCAAATGTACTGGATAACGCCATTGATGCCATCAACAGCAAAGAACCAGGAGAGAAGGGAAGAATCCATGTTTCTGTAGCTGAAGAAAAAACAGGACAACATCCAGTTGCCAGGATCTCCTTCAGCAACACCGGTCCGGTCATACCAGAGGAGGATATCAGGCAGGTATTCGATCCGTTCTTCACCTCCAAGAAGGTGGGTCAGGGAAAGGGGCTGGGGATGACCATCAGTTACATGATCGTGGATGAGCACGATGGCAGCATTGAGGTGCGGAATGAGGATGGAGAAGTGGTCGTAGATATAATCCTGCCCCTGGCAACCAGCCGATAGACGGGGTACTGTACAGGTCAGCGGCGAAATGCTTCCAGAATTGATTCTTCCAATTCTTCCCGGTTAAACGGTTTCATTATATACCTGAATATCAATTCTTTATTAAATCCCTCGAGCATTATCTCCGATACCATGAATCCGGTGAGCAATATGCATACTTTCTGCTCATGCCTTCTCTTTATCTCCTTAATAAAATCCAGGCCATTCATATCCGGCATCTTCAGATCGGAAATGATCACATGGATATCGGGATGTAACTCCAAAAGTGCAAGACCCTCCGATGCAGATTCAGCAGCGATTATCTCAAATTCATTCATGTAGGTAATTTTCAGCAATTCCAGGTTGATTGCTTCATCATCCACATATAAGACCCTGGGTAATGCCATGATCCTTCCTTAAGCCTGCTTCATGTGCTCCTCAACGGTGACCACCTGGTAGGACTTATCCACAATCAGGTCTGCCATGGGCTTGAGTGTTGCTACTGCCTGGTGCTCCTTTTCCAGGATTCCCAGCCGGAAGTCACTCATGGCCTCCTTCATCCTTATAATCTGGTTGATCTTGGTCTCGTGGTAGGTGAGGTCGATAAAAACCCGAAGATCAATATCCGGGGCATTAATGGCATAAAGTCCATCGACGATCAGCAAATCAATCTTGCTGAAATCAGTGATCAATTTATCTACCTGTTCAGGGATCAGGTCAATACATGGGATCATGCACTCCTGTTCCTCTTTGAAATCCCGAATGGTTTTCTTGATCTTGATCCAGTCATATTCATCGAGGCCTATCATATCAAATCCTTTGTTGCGGCGCCACTCCTCCCTAAGAAGCGGCTGGATTTTATAATAATTATCGGTATGGATCACCTTAACCCTGATATTGTTTTCCTTTAACAGCTTTCCCAGGGAATGGGCAAGTTCCGATTTTCCTGATCCGGACTCACCGGAAATGCCAACAATGCAACGGTATCGCTCACCTTTGCTACTGCAGTTATCCTTAAGCCGCTCGAAAATAGCCTGGGCAGCCTCCTTATGCATATCATTGATCAGAAGAATATCTCCTAACATCGATCGTGAGATTTTAATTTATTGCTACTGAAACAGGCTCATCCTGTGACAGTTCAATTTCATTTCCGCAAAGATGTACTTTTATTTTATCCTTTCCTGCATTTTTTCCCGAAATTTTCAGACTGGATTCAGATACTGATACCTTGAAAAACGTTCCTCTGAAATTAAATCTGAAATCCAACCCTTTCCAGTGCCCGGGCAGGGATGGATTTAGTTCCGGGACAGTTCCCTTCAGATTCAACCCTGCATAGGTCGATATCACATCATAAACCGTCCCGGCCATTACACCACAATGTATCCCTTCACCGGTAGTGCCGCCCTGGATATCTACCAGATCACTTCGCAATGCATCCAGATATAAACCCCATCCAATATCGTGTAATCCCGTCTGCCAGGCCAGCCTTGCATGTACCAGCCTGCTCAGTGTGGACCCATGGGAGGTCCGGTCGATATAATAATTGAAGTTGATTTTCTCATAATCTTCGGGAAGGGTGTATCCAAGTGAGTCTATGATACGTGTAACCTCAGATGCTCCAATGTTATAAAAGCCCATTAGAAAATCAGGTTGCTTGGACAATTTGTAGTCATCGGGTGATTTGCCTTCCGCTTTTAGAATACGGTCGAGCCGGTGAATATCTTCGTATTGCTCCCGGTAATGATCCCAGTCAAGTTCCCCCAAACCAAAATACCCTCTGAATTGCTCTATCACACCCTCTTTAGAAAGATGCAATGACAGTCCATGCATAATCCTCGCCCAGCGATCAAGATCCTCCTTTGTGAGAGAAAGTATATTGAGGATCCGCTCCCTCTGTTCGGGTTTCAAATGATCCATAAGTATGAAAGCCTTGTCCATCATCCAGCTCACCATGATATTGCTGTACGCGTTATCTGTCAGACCACCCGCCTTTGAACCTGGCAATTTCTCATGAAATTCATCGGGCCCCATAACCCTGTCGATATGATACCGTCCATCGCTTTCATCAAGCTTCGATTTGCTGGCCCAAAATTTACAGATATCCAGTAAAATCTCCGCTCCGTAATTGCCCATAAAATCCAGGTCGCCTGTCGCGTGATAGTAATTCCAAACATTATAAGCTATGGCCAGGGAGATGTGTCTCTGTAGTGAACTATAATCATCGCCCCACTCGCCTGAAAGGGGATTCAGGTGAATGATCTGTGTCTCCTCCCGACCGTCACTTCCACTCTGCCAGGGAAACATGGCCCCTTCAAAACCATACTCCTTTGCATAGGCCCTTGCAGCGTCGAGACGGCGATAACGGTACATGAGTACCGATTTGACCACCTCGGGAAAATGAAGGTTATAAAGGGGCAGAATGTACAACTCATCCCAGAAAATATGTCCCCGGTAAGCCTCACCATGCAGCCCCCTGGGCGGTATTCCCGAATCAAGTCCGGCATGGTGCGGTGATGCAGCCACCATCATATGGAACAGGTGCAACCTCACCAGGCGTTGTGCTTCACGGTCACCCGAAATAGTTACATCCATCCGATCCCAGAGTTCTCTCCACCTTCCAGCGGATAGTTTCAGTTCCAGGTCATAGGAGGAGATCTGCTCCAGGGTGTTTAGCGCCTCCTCAAGCGGATCCTCCACTTCCGGATCCCTTGAGGTGTAGATAGAAACCATTTTTTCCAGAGTAATTTCCTGGTCCCTGCTTGCTGCAACCTCAAATTCCTGACTGATCCATCCTCTCCCCGACCGGGTTTTTGATTCAACCTGCTCTCCTCCATTTAAAATTTTGTTCCCGGCACATACAGCTACCAGGATATCCGATTGGGTGGTTTTCACCACAAGTTTTAATTTATCGACCGAAAACTCTTCCGCCACCGGTGAGAGATGTCCCTGATTCAAAGTATTGTACCGCTCCACACCCGCATTGCTATGATCTCCCCTTAACTCGGTTTTGATGTCAATCCTGCCATCGTAATTGAGGGGTGTAACTGCATAGCGCAGAGCTGCACGATGAGGATCGGCCATGCCGGCAAATCGTGATGATCTGACCCTGGTGATCCTCCCCTGTTGATCCTCCAGGATCATCTCTCTGTGTAACTCACCATTTTTAAAATTCAACGTGCGATGAATGCTCTTGATGGTGAAGGTAGGTTCCGGGTTGATTTCAAACCAGCTTCCCCCGTCGATGCGGAAAGTGACGGGTAACCAGTTGGAGATGTTGACGAAATCTTCATTTTCAATATCCCTGTCCCCCACCCTGGACACAAGCCTGTTAAATAACCCGGTAATATAGGTGCCCGGATAATTGACCTTATTGGCACTGCTCTCTTCCATGGCCCCACGGGTTCCAAAATATCCGTTACCTACAGCCAGTAGAGCTTCCCTGGACCGCTCCATCCCCTGCTCATAATCATGATAGTGAAGCAACCATCCATCCCATTCCATCCCTTTCCCGAACCACTCATTGATCCCTTCCAAACCAATCTCTCCCAGATCCTCCACCACAATATCAGCTCCACCCACAAACAACTCCCGGGTATTCTCTTCCCGTGCTACACCCAATACAAACCCGAAATTTCCTTTGCGTCCGGCCTCTACTCCCGAAACAGCATCCTCAATCACCACAGATCGGTGATACTCCACACCCAGGTTGTCACAAGCTGTAGTGAAAATATCGGGTTCAGGTTTCCCGTTAAGGCCAATTTCCGCAGAGACCACCCCGTCAACACGTGTTTCAAAAAAATGGAGCAACCCTGCCTTCTCAAGCACAGGCTTGCAATTCTTGCTGGACGACGCCACTCCGATCCTGACTCCGGCTTCTTTCAGCCCATGAAGCATTTCTACGCTGGACTCATATACCTCTACACCCTCCTCATCAAGCACCTTATTGAACATAATATTCTTCTTGTTCCCCAATCCACAGACACTCTCCTGTTCAGGATCATCGGCCGGATCCCCGAATGGAATATCTATCCCCCTGGACTCCAGAAATGAAGCCACTCCCTTATACCTGGGTTTCCCATCCACATAGGGTAGGTAGTCCCCCTGATGGGTAAATTCCCTGAATGGTTCGCCCAATCGCTCTTCTCGAATTTTCATATAATCATCGAACATCTTTTTCCATGCAGAAGCATGCACAAGGGCAGTTTTGGTGATCACTCCATCCAGGTCGAAAATCACCGCATCAAATTTGGGTTGAAATGCCATTTTGTTGATATTAATAATTGGTAT
>Ga0209013_10001230_pt1 | contig 23699 bp, 24 predicted proteins | sample Cruoilmetagenom2_FD_187291 | JGI IMG/M metagenome (GOLD analysis project Ga0209013, IMG submission 187291) | Oil polluted marine microbial communities from Coal Oil Point, Santa Barbara, California, USA - Sample 2 (SPAdes) (version 2) | ecosystem: Environmental > Aquatic > Marine > Oil seeps ... | reverse complement strand
CTTTCTATCAATACAACAGGATATACAAAATCCATAGACAATCTTTTTTCTGCAATTTACCATCGTTTTGTATTTTTGAATTTAGATAAAGATGAGATAGGTTTTGGTGTTTTCTCAACCAAGAAAAAAAGAAAAATAAAACGTGCCTATGTCTATGATATAGGTTCATCACGTGTTTCAGAACTTTGCAAAAGATCATTTTCTATGGCAAATGGTGTCTATTATATGAAAAATATTTGTAAGCAAAGTTCCAAAATGATACCTAAGTCACTTTTTGAAGAAAAAAAAGATAAAGTACGACGAAAAAACAGAGATATGATACTCTATCCTTATGCTGGTCAAACCCAGGTATGGCCTGCTTTTTATAATGAGTCTCCAGATCCTCTCCCTGGCTATAAAGTGAGTGGTTTCCCGATTTCTGTACAGTTTAACCCTGCAAATTATAAAAATGTAAAGTTGAAATCTTTTCGCTTATATGATGCAGAGGGAAAAGAGATAAAAAAAACCAAGATCATTCAACACAACAATGATCATAACCATCTTTTGACCAAACTGGAATTCGCACTTATGCCACTTAAGAGGCTAGAGTTTGACACGACCTATACTGCAGTATTTGAAGCTATTTCAGATGGTACTAAGGTGAAAAAACGTTGGTCCTTTACAACAGACAAGCCTCAAGAAAAAGTATATAGAATTACTGAAAAAAAGACAAAGTTGAAAGTACCGCCAGCTTCAACAGCCTTGTTATATATCGTACCGGATTCAGGAAAAGATATTCTACATAGCTACAGGTCCAGAGGGGGTATAAAAGTCTCTTTTCTTGATCAAAATACGTTAAAAGTTACGTTCCCGAAGAGACGCTCTTCAGGGAGGGTAAGTTTAGATCTCGGTAAGAAAAAAGTTTTCTTTGATGTTCAGTAGTTAGAAGGTAGATTTTAATCCATAAAAGTAATTTTGTAACTGCATCATACTTTTAGTGGTAAACTGCTCCATAAAGCTCTCCAGTTTATCTTTTTCTTTCCATGATGGATTTGTGACCTTCGCGAGTTTTTCTACTTCTGCTTTAGCTTGACTTTTGACACCGACACGATCTATGAGTCCTGCATCTTTTGCTCTTTTGGCTGAAAATATATGTGCATCTGCATACTCTTTTGAATGGTTGATATCTAAACCTCTCGCATTGGCTACATCATTGACAAAAAGATCATAAGTATCTTTAGTAAGCCTTTCTAGTTCGGCACGTTCTTCTGCTGTCCATTCTCTAGTCGGGGTACCTGCTTCTTTGTAGGTACCTTGTTTGACTATCTGTGTTTTTACACCAATAGTATTCATTAGTTCTTCTATATTGGCACTCTCCATAATAACCCCGATAGACCCCACAATAGAACCTGGATTTGCAATAATAGTATTTGCATAGATAGATGCATAGTAACTACCACTTGCCATAATTCCAGAGGCATATGCAACCACAGGTTTATGCTCTTTTAACGCTTTGATGGCATAGGCTATCTCAATGGAAGGAGGAACCGCACCACCTGGTGAATTAATGTTGAGCAGTACACCTTTAATCTTCGGGTCTTTTTGTATATCTTCTATCTCTTTGAGTATGGCATCCGCATTCATAATGGGACCTACAAGTTGTATCTCTTGCAAGTTCGCAGGCCTTAGTTCAGTCGTTGAAGTGGGCATCAAAACGACAAAAGCGATGAGTAAAAAAAGCATCCCCATAAAGTGTTGACCTATCCATTTGATCGCTTTTCCTATAGCACTAAACATATTTTTCTCCTTCTATATAAACTTCCGATGCTTCTTTGGTATGCAAGATACTCCAGAGCGCTAACTCTTCCGTTCTTTTAGGTTCTTCTGGCAGTGTGATGACTGTAAAATCTGCAAGTTTGTCTACTTCAATTTTACCACAGTTTAGACCTAAAATCTCTGCGGCATCTCCAGTCACTGCACGCAGTAATTTTTCGGATAGTTCTTGGATGGGCATATCATTGTGCAGCATAATAGCAGCTCTAAGTTCATCGAAGATATTAAGTGAATCATTGGAGCTTAGACCATCTGTCGCAACTGTGAAAGGAAGAGGCAGATCTTCAATAGCAAGTCTTCCACATCCCAAGTATCGATTAGAACGTGGACAATGGGCAACAGAGTGTCCTTTTTGGGCCAAATAGTTTAACTCTTCTTCCGTTGCCTGTACACAGTGTGTAAAATGCGTAGGATAAGTGTCAAAAGCATGCATGAATTCTTCAATATTTGTAACCGTTTTGGAAGTGTTAAAGTATTTTAGGAAGAATGCTCTGAGTGTACCGGAACTTGATTCAAGCCACTCTCTTTCTGCCTGTGATTCTAAAAAATGCGCACTGATGGGCATGTTGTTCTTTTTAGCTAGATTCACTGCTTTTTGCAAGAGTATAGGATGTACAGAATAGGGAGAATGTATCGCTACAGCAGGGGTGATACGGGAACTTTCATCACATGACTGTGAGGCTCTGACACGCTCTTGAAAGTCACCATAGAGCATGTCTGCATACATGGCGTTAGAGCCTATGAGTTCATTAAAAAAGACAACACGTTGTGGGGTTTTTTCACAGACCTCAAGTTCATTACCAAAACTTGAAATGGCACCAAATGTGGTAATACCTGAACGCATCATCTCTTTACATTCATGTAACATCATTTCATTGTTACAAGCTCCTATAAGTTCATCACGATGTTCTATGACAGAATCTAGCCAAGGTTTGAAAGAGCCATAGAGCAAAGATGTTTTATTCGCTGAAAACTCCAAATGTACATGGGTGTTGATAAATCCAGGGTAGAGTATCGAATTTGGTTCTGTTTGGATGACATTAGCATCGGGGTAACGTTGTATGAGTTCTTCAAGTGTACCAATATCTTTGATGGTTTCTGTAAATGCAACTGCTTGATTTTGTACATAGCCCTTAGGTGTATAGATAAAGTCCGAATTTATTATCTTCATTTTGCCTCACATTTAATATATTTAGATAAAATAATACCTAAATTATATAAACAAGGCAGAAAATGAAAATAGTAGTTATCCAAGGTCCAAACCTCAATATGCTAGGAATTAGAGAACAAAATATCTATGGTCCTATGAAATTAGAAGATATCCATTCACAAATGAAAGCATTTGCTGATCAAAATAAAACTGAGATCGAATTTTTTCAAAGTAACTTAGAGGGTGAGATCGTAGATCGTATCCAAGAGTGTATCGGTGATGCTGATGGTATTATTATCAACCCGGCTGCATATACACATACGTCTATTGCTATTCGTGATGCTATCTCTGCGGTACAGATACCTACACTTGAAGTACATCTTTCAAACATCTACCAAAGAGAAGAGTTTAGACACACTTCACTTACAGCACCTGTATGTGCAGGTCAGATCTCAGGTATGGGACCATTTGGTTACCACTTGGCGATGGTGGGTATGACACAAATGCTTTCAGAAGTAGCAGCAATGAAAGAACACCAAGCTAAAGCACAAGCTCAAGCACAGCAAAAATAATTCTATACTTCTCCTCTCCTCCGAGAGGAGGAATATACTCCAATTTTTATATATGAACCAAAAGGTCATCCATGAACTACATGCTCAAAGATGAAAATGCAATGTACTATGAATGCGGCTACAGTTGTGATAATGCCCTCTATCTTTCTCTGGGAAGCGAAGCATTTTTTATCACAGACAGTCGTTACACCATCGATGCAAACCAAAATGTACGAGGTGCAACTGTTGTGATCAATGGTGATCTGTATGGTGAAGCAGTTAAGATTCTCAAAAAGGCTAGAGTCAAAAAAGTGATCTTTGACCCAAAAGAGTGGAGTGTTGACGGTTTTGAGCGTGTGAGTTCTAAGACTAAGGTGACCTTTGACCCGCAGGTGGATTTTTCGCATAAAAAGCGTATCATCAAGAGTGATGAAGAATTGAAAATAATTGCAAAGGCAGCAAAACTTGGAGCAAAAGCTTTTAAAGCATTAGCCAAAGAGTTTCGCAAAAATGGTTTTGGTGAAGATGAATACACTTTAACTTACAGAGCCAAAGGTGTTTTGGGTGACTTTGGTAAGTATGACCTGAGTTTTGATCCCATAGTGGCTATCAATGCAAATGCAGCAAAACCTCATGCCATGCCTACATCTAAAAAACTGGCTAAAAATGATCTACTCTTGGTTGATGCGGGATTAAAGTATAAACGTTATTGCTCAGACCGTACACGTACGGTACAGGCAGATAAATATTTCATGTTTGATACGAACCAAAGTTTTAAAAGAAAAAAAATACAAAAAGCCTATGACACGGTACTTAAAGCACATGATAACGCCATTGCCAAAGCACGTTCAGGTATGAAAGCGAAAAAGGTGGATGCCCTTACACGTGACATTGTCACTAAAGCAGGTTTTGGTGAGTACTATGTACACTCAACAGGACACGGTGTAGGATTGGATATTCATGAAATGCCTTATATTTCTACTAAGTCAGATACTATTATCGAGGATGGCATGGTGTACACGATAGAACCGGGAATATATATTCCTAATGAGTTTGGTATACGTATCGAAGATATGGTAGCGATGGCAGACGGTAAAGCTGTTGTCCTATAGGTTATGCTATGATAAGAAAAAAAATTGACGCAAAAAACACTTTAATTAGGAGAAAAGATTTTCCTTGTATCTTGTCAAGTCAAAGTGGTTATAGAGCGTTACTAGGGATCGGTGGGAATATTGGTGATGTAGTACGTCGCTTTGAACATCTTTTTTACTATTTGAAAAGATCTTCTTTACTGCGTGTGATAGAGACAGCACCTATAGTGAAAAATCCCCCTTTTGGATATACAGAGCAGGGAGATTTTTATAACTCTCTAATGCTAGTAGAGACATTTCTAAGCCCTAGGGCGTTATTGCGTTACGTGTTACGTGTAGAAAAGGTTTTTGGGCGTAAACGTCTTTTTAAAGACGGACCTAGAACGTTAGATATAGATATAATATTTTATGAAAATGTGAAAATGGAAACAAAAGAACTGACACTTCCTCATCCAGGTTGGAGAGAACGAGAGTCCGTATTGATCCCATTATCAATGATGAAAGGCAACATACAATGATCAATGAAACATTTGTAGCTTCTGATCCTAAGAGTGCATACGAACAAGCCGTGAAAAAGTATGGAGAGGGTGTTGAACTCATTTCAGCAAAACAGATCAGATATGAAGATGGTAAGTTACGTTCTGAAGTAAGCATTGCTGTACCAAAAGATCTTTTTATGGAAAAGTCTTTCGGTAAAATTTCTACGGAGCATAGTGATTCTGGAAAAGAAGAAGATGAAGCACTGTTGGCAGAATTGGGTGAATTAAAAAAACAATTGTCCTCGATGAAAGAGGAGATGTTAGATTCAGAAGATGAGAGTGTCATGCAAAAGGTGAAAAGACTTTTCATGAAAAAAGGCATTGCAAAGCCTTGGTTGGATGATGTCTTAATGTCATTAATGGGAAGTAATATACTCGATGATGCAACACTTTTGGTTTCTTATCTACTTGAAGAGATAGATGAGAACTTGGAAGTACAAAAAGAGACATTGGATGAACCTAAGATCATAATGCTCGTAGGTCCGACAGGTGTAGGTAAAACGACTACTATAGCTAAACTGGCTGCACGTTATGCCTACCTGATGGACAGACCATACAAAGTAGCCCTTTTAAACCTTGACAGTTATAAGGTAGGTGCTTTTGAACAGCTTGCACACTATGCCGACATCATGCAACTTGAACATATTACTGTAGACAGTGTAGAAGATTTTTCCACGGGATTAGAAGCTTTGGAAGATTATGATGTCATACTGGTAGACACAGCAGGTATGTCTCCTTATGATACGCAAAAATTTATTAAAACGGTTGAGTTTGTTCAAACAGACATACCAAGAAAGATAGAAGTGAATCTTGTCTTCTCTGCTACGGTAAAATATGAAGATATGGATGACCTTTATAAGAACTTCTCATTCTTGGATCCAGACTCTGTGATCATTAGTAAATTTGACGAGACGAAGCATTTTGGAACGTTGTTAAATTTTATGTTATTATACAAATTACCTATGAGTTATTTCTCAGTAGGACAAGAGGTGCCGGATGATCTTATGGTTGCTTCAAAAGAGTATCTTTTAGAGCAGTTTATCGGAGACTTAGATGAAGCATGAAACGCAGGCTCTTCACTTAGCGAAAATGATGCAAAAGCATACACGATATCCGATGTATGAGTTAACCCTGCCATTTGTTACGGTACGAAGTAATAAGCTTAAAAAATTAAGTGTAGATGATGTACTTCTTGTAGGGATTGATACATTAGAATTCTTATTGGTGGATGGGGATACTATCTGTGCAAATACGCGACTCAAACCTATGGGAAATGCGCATGGAGCAGAAATTGTTTATTTAACTGAAGATACGATAAAACAGTCTGATAGTAAAAAATATAAAATTCTAAAGAACTCTTTTGGTACAGTGCAAAGCAAAGCGTTGGAAATAGGGTCTACGATAGATATTACACATCTAGATTTAGAAAAAGTAACGCTTGTATCAGAGGGTAAAATGATTGCAGAGGGCTCTTTGGTCAATGTAGATGAAGAGATAGCAATACAGATAAAGAAAGTGAATTGATATGAAAAAGAAAGTACTAGTAGGTATGAGTGGAGGTGTAGACTCTACGGTTACATCTATACTCTTACAAAAAGAGGGTTATGAAGTAGAAGGTGTCTACATGAAACTGCATCAGAAGCCAGGCTATCATGAAGAGAACTTTACTAAGGCACAGAGAGTAGGTGAGTACTTAGGGGTAAAAGTACACTTCCTGGACTTAAGTGAAGAATTTGATAAACAAGTTTACAATTATTTTGTAGAAAGTTATAAAGAAGGACTCACACCCAACCCTTGTGTGATGTGTAACCGTACTATCAAGTTCGGCAAGATGGTTGAGTTTGCAGACAGTATAGGTGCAGATCACGTAGCTACAGGGCATTATATCAAATGTGACGGTGAGTTCATCTATACAGCGGAAGACCCAAATAAAGATCAGAGTTATTTTCTTTGTGAAGTAAAGAAAGAAGTACTCCCTAGATTACTTTTCCCTCTGGGTACATGGGTGAAAGACGATGTAAAAGCGTATGCAGCTAATATAGAAGTACTTAAAGACTTTGCTACACAAAGAGAGAGTTCTGAGATTTGTTTTGTAGAGAATACGTATGATGAAGTATTGGCAAAGCACATGGACATAGATATGCCTGGTGAAACTGTAGATACTGATGGAAACGTAGTTGGTACACACAAAGGATACATGCATTACACGATAGGAAAACGTAGAGGTTTCTTTGTCAATGGCGCACATGACCCACATTTTGTACTTGACATTAAACCTGAAACAAATCAGATCGTTGTAGGTACCAAAGAAAAACTCGAAGAGAATGAGTTTGAAGTCAAACAGATCAACCTTTTTAAAGAGCTTACAGAGTTTGATTGTATGGTGAAAGTACGTTACCGTACGTCTGCAGTACCTTGTCACGTTATCATCAACGATGGCAGAGCAAAAGTCATGCTGCAAGAGCCGGTATTTGGACTTGCAAAAGGACAGATAGCTGCATTTTATGAAGGTGACAAGTTAATTGGTGGCGGAGTGATCTGTTAAACATTAAGATGAACTAGTGTATAAAATATAGTTGACACTATAAGGAGTATCAAATGAAAATATTTAGAGTATTATTGATAACAACACTATTGAGTTTTAGTTCGGTTTATGCAGATACGGTAAAAGTAGTCTATGATCTGACTACAGGAGATAGAAACAAAATAGAAAAACACCTTATCAATAGTATCACTGCTGTGGCTAAACATTATGCTAGCATGAAGAAAAAGCTAAAAGTTATGGTTGTGATCTCTGGTGACTCATATAAATATTTTGTGAATGATCTGAAATTATCACCTTATGCCTCAGATGAAGATGCTGTTGACATGCAGGCACAATTTAAGCCTCTTCTAGAAAACCTCAATGATATTTACGGAGTTACCTTTAACATGTGTTCGTCAGGCATGAAGGCAAGAAAGATAGCGAAAAATACACTTTACAAGTATGTGCATGCAGATAAGATGAAGAGTGTGTATCTTATAAATGCACAAAATGAGGGCTATGCCTATATGCCTATTCATTAAATGAGTGATCACTATAACTTATTTGGTGAAGTGGTACCTCTTGATACAAAAGAAACTAACTAAATAGTTTCTTTTCATATCCATATATATCATGTCTAAATTGGACGATACCTTCATCGTCTATCCAAACAGTATGATATTCTACATATACAGGTATTTGCTTTTCTAAGGTGACCCATTTATTTTTATTTGTATCATACTCATATCCTAATTCGTTTAATAGCTCCAATGGTTTTTCCAATCTTATACAGCCATGTGAAAATGCTCTTACTCTTTTATTGAACAGTGATTTTGCCGGAGTATCATGCATATATACATTAAATTTATTGGGGAATAAAAACTTCACTAATCCCAAAGCATTTTGTGCCCCTTCTTTTTGATACAATTTTCCTTCACTGTTATAGGCAAATCCTCCTTTTCTTAAATAACTTTCTGACTTGTGTGCATACTCATTGTTATATATTGACGCCGGGACGTTCCATCTTGGATTCTTCACTATATATTGCATTTTTTTATTAAAGATAGGGGTTCTCATGTAAGTTTTCCCAACCACTATCTTCATATTTAAAACAGGTGCATCGTTGTCATAATAATGCATTTTAAATTCAGGGATATTGACTAAGATATAATTTGAACCTTTTGGGCTTGAAATTCTTTCTAATTGCAAATTCTTTTTTACTTTTACTATGATGCTATGTATAGATCTTTTTAATTCTCTTTTTGTATTTGGACCTATCTCCCCATCAACTGCCAATCCATGTCTTCTTTGATACTCGAGCAGTGCATCTTCAAATCTTGGAGTTAAGTCAGCATTTTCTTCTAAGTCTGCATGCTGTAATAGATTAAATACTTTTTTGATCCTTATGATATCTTCTTCGTCGTTTCCCTTGAATTTTGGTGGTATATATTGTTTTTGGATAGAGTAGAGGTAATCTAGATATTCTTTTAAATCAGTATACCGTTTTGTCTTTGGCATAAGATTCATTGTATAATGATATATATTACCATTTTGTAGTTCTTTTTTTATCTTGTTTTTCTTGATTGTTCTATAGGAGTATCTATCTCCTCTGAATCTGGAATAGTTTAAATTACCGTTCAATAGACATTGGGATATTTGATAGTCTGTTTTACCCTGACATAAACTATATCTTTCCTGGTAGTTTTTCAAGCCTTGATCAGGGGCTGCGGCGAATATAAATGTATGAATTAATATAAATATTATTTTTTTCATACTTATATAATATCTTAATTCTTCATAATAGTAAAATGGCCACAAAGTAAGCAAACAACGTGCTGTAAGATGCATTTAGGGATTTTGGCTATAATAACTTCATTAAATTTAACTAGGATGCTTTATGCAACAATTTGACAGACAAAATTCAACTCCATGTACTTCACACTCTTTCGCAATATTATTGATACCTTTTCTTTTTTTGGTAGGGTTGGTACTTGCTTATTTGGGTATATTTCCTGTCAATGTTGAGGCACATACTTTGGGGATCGTAGCATTTATCTTTATTGTATTTGTATTTTTTGTAAAACATAATGCAAATTACGCGGTGTGTCATATGAAAGGTTCTTTTTTCAACATGGAAGAGGAACTTCAGGCGGCATTGCGTGAAAATGCATTGACGATCATGGGTAAGACAAAATCTACCTTACATGTTAAAGACTTTATTACTGAGTACTATCAGGATATTCGTAATGATAATTTTGCACGTGTAGCGCCTTCTGTCTTTCCTATGTTAGGTATTTTGGGTACATTTATTGCTATTGCCTTGTCAATGCCTGATTTTACAGTGAAAGATCTTAGTGCACTTGATCGTGAAATTTCTATACTTCTTTCCGGTATAGGTACAGCGTTTTATGCATCTATCTACGGTATTATGCTTTCTCTTATCTGGACATACTTTGAAAAAAGAGGTATTGCAAAAGTAGATAAGCAGATATTTGATCTGGAAAAAATTTATGGTCAGCGTGTTTGGAAAAGATCAGAACTGATCAAGCATGAACACATGCAAAGTGAACTTAAAGACCAACAGATCGTTCAGACACTTAAAGAGACATTCAATATGGACTTTATTAAAGAATTGAATGATCAGTATCTTAAAAATTTCACAACCATTATCCATGACACGACAAACAGTTTTACAAAGCTGACTGTACATATGCAGGAAGCCTCTTCAGAGTTGCGTGATACACTTGAGAACATACATCACAGACAAGCAAGTGTTGATGCTGTCGCAGCGATGGAAAAAAATATTGAAGGCTTCAATGAAAATACTCAAAACCTTCAAAAATCTATGGAACGTTTTGATGGTTCTGTGGACCATACTTTTGAGAAGATAGATGAAGAACTGGGACAGGCTGTTGGAAAGCTTGCTGAATTTGCACGTATCATCTCTGAACAGAATGAACAGATACTTGAAAACACGGCCACATTAAAACAGCAAGAAAAGTAAAATTATGTTTAGAAACGACAAGACGAACGAAGAAAGTAATTTCTGGATATCATATGCCGACTTGATGGCAGGATTACTTTTTGTTTTCATTTTACTTATTGGTGCGATTGTATCAAAGTCTGTGATTTTGAAGGCTGATCTGCACACCAAAGAAGAGAAACTTTCAAACTTATCTGAGACACTTAAAGCTAAAGAGAGTACTTTGGATGAATTAAGTGACAGTTTGGCAAAAAGTCAAGCACTTGTAGCTGAAAAAGACAGCTATCTTACTGAAGATGAAAGACTTTTAGCCGAAAAAGAGAGATTACTTACACTCAAAAATGCGCGTATAGCTGAAGATAAAGTCAAATTGACCGATGCTGAAAAGCAACTTCAAATTAAAAATGCACGTATTGCAAAAGACCAACTCATGTTGGCTGAAAATGAAAGAATGTTCAAGCTTAAAATATCAGAGATAGAAAAGCTGAATAGACTGTTACTAGAGGCACATGCAGAACAAGATCTACTTAGTAATAAAATAGTGTTTGTTCAAAATATACTTGATAAAAATAAAGATGAATTAGATAAAAATACAAAAAGTTTAAAAGACTATGAAGGGAAAGTTCTGATACTTTCTAATGAGTTGAGTGAAACGAAGGATACAGTAAAAATAAAAGATGAAAAACTTTTAACCCTTCTGAATGCTATTGATGAAAAGAAAACAAAGTATGATGAATTGGTAGCAAATCTTCAAGCACAAAAAGCGAAGATCAAATCTCTTACAGGTATTAAGCTTCAAGTAGTGGCTGCACTTAAAGAGGCATTGGGTGACAATATCGATATAGATAAAAAGACAGGATCACTCAGACTGGCTTCTAACATACTTTTTGGAAGTGGAGACGCAACACTTAAGCCTGAAGCAGAAGTAGAGCTCAAAAAAGCATTTGAAGAGTACATTGGTACCTTGGTAACAAATAAAAATATCAAGCCGCACCTCGATAAAATCATTATCGAAGGGCATACGGACAGTGTGGGTTCATATATCTATAACTTGAATCTTTCTCAAAAACGTGCACTGGCAGTAATGGAGTATTTACTTACTTTGGATTTCACGGAAGAGCACAATATCAAGCCACTAATGATAGCTTCGGGTAGAGCATATCTAGATCTTATTAAGAACGATGGTGTAGAAGATAAAAATGCATCAAGACGTATAGAGATTAAATTTAGACTCAAAAATGAAGATGCCATGAATGAGATAGAAAAGGTTTTAGATGCGCAATGATTTTAAACCTGTGCATCTTCAGCAGGCAAATGCTAAATTGGACAGGCATGTATTGTCCTCAGAGCAATATCAAAAACACGATGATCTACATAAAGATGGAAGAATTAAAATATCTTTATGGGAAAAGTTTATAAGGGTATTTACAACCAATCCTTTTGTGTTACCTGAAGAGTTCTATAAATAATCTAAAAATTTCATCCTTACATTATTCATCTCTAAATTTCATACAAATTTCACATAATCATTCTATAGTACGCTATACTATGGGTATTATGTTCATATTATAAATGCTGAATAAAGGAATACTAAAGTGCGATTAAATAGTTTATTAACACTGTGTGCCATAGTACTAACACTAAGTGGCTGCGGTGGAGGTGGATCAACAAGTACAGAACCTATATACGTTATTACGATTACTGATGACTATCAAGTTGAAAGTTTAGGTTCTGAAAGTACCATCAATGCTACGGTTTCTATGGAAGGTACAGTTAAAAGCCTCTATTTAGTACTTAGTAATAATGCCAATATACCTGGTAGTTCAACCATTACACATAATGCTAAAGTTACAACAGTAGCACAATCTCAAACGCTTTTATCTACAGATGTTAAAGAAAAACCAGTTATTCTCCATAATCCTAAATATGTACAAAATTTTTCATCTCAAGTGACGACATTACGTTCTAAATCAGAAACTAATCAACGCCAATCTAAAATATTAGCTGTATCTGAAAGAATGGAAGATGTAGTAGGGGAGTCAAAATCATTTTGTGTAAATATTGATCCCCTAACAAACAATTGTATACAAACTACTCTTGCTACCTCAAAAAAAGTAGTTTCAAAGATCCAAACTGTACTTGGTAATAAAACACTTAATGTTTGGGTATCAGATGATAGTTTTGGTCCTGGATGCTCTAAATCCGAATGTGTCACACAAGAGATGGTCGATGCACTTGCTGATACTTTTTTACTAAGTGGCTTGGACAATGATATTTATGACTGGGTAACGAATATCTATGGAGATGAGTGGGGAAATAGTGCAGATATGATTGTTCCAAATGATGAAATCACCATCTTACTTACTGATATTGATGCAGACAACAGTGCTAATGGTGGGGTAGTTGGATTTTTTTGGTCAAAAGATAACTTCTATGCAACTACTGTACCTGGTTCAAATGAAAGAATCATGTTTTACATAGATGCTGTGATGTTTGCGAATGGTGGAAGTACATGGAGCATTGATGATCCCTGGCCAAAAGAGATGGTTTCAACACTTGCACATGAATTTCAGCATATGATAAACTTCTACCAAAAACGTATTTTACTTGATACAGATACAGATACATGGATCAATGAAATGCTCTCTGAAAGTACAGAAGATATTATTGCTACTAAAATCCGACATATTGGACCAAGAGCTGTTGATTATCTCGATGGGAGTGCAGGATCAGCGGGTAATATTGAGGGAAGGTATCCACTTTTTAATGCCAATAATACCCTTTCTTTAACAGCATGGAATGGACAACTGGCAGACTATTCTAAAGTGAATGCATTTGGAGCCTATCTTCTTAGAAACTATGGAGGTGCAGAACTGCTTCATAATATTATGCATAATAGTTTTGAAGATGAACAGGCTGTGGTTGACGCTGTCAATAAATCACCTGACGGTGCAGGAAAAACATTTGCTAACTTACTTAGTGAATGGGGTGTTGCAGTTATGCTTTCAGACCATGAAAGTTTAGTTGATGTACCTTTTTACAATACGGGTGATTTTACCCTTAGTACATATAATAATAGTACATATGAGTTAGGATCGATAAACTTCTTCAATTATATTCCGCTTCCAACAATCTATACAACAGCAGGTACCGTAGAAGCTAAAGGAAATTACTATTATAAAATAGGTGATAATGTTACAGGAGATGTTACGCTTTCTTTACAACTCAATGGTAATACAGAAGCAACGCTCATAGCCAAATAGAAGAAGGAAATGAATGAAAAAAATACTGATAGCACTAAGTCTCATGGGATTTATAGGATGTGCTCAAGACAATATGATAGAACTTGAGGGAAGGGTGGCTGTAAAAGGTTCTTCGCCTCATACGTATTTAAGTATTAAAGACAGTAAGAGTCATAAAAGTTATAAGATTCAAAATCAGGAAAAGTTTGATTTGATGAAAAAACAAAATCAAACGGTTAAAATAGAAGCAATACTCATCAAAGAAGCTATAGGTCCTGGATTCCCAGCCGTGATAGAAGTAGTAGAAGTCAAATAGACTTTTTTACTTACTCTCTTTCTTTCTCAGAATATTTGCACCTAATGCAGAGAGTTTCCCCTCTAAATCATCATATCCACGGTCTAAGTGATAGATACGTCTTACGTTCGTTGTACCTTCTGCAACAAGGGCAGCCAGAACAAGTGCTGAAGAGGCTCTGAGGTCTGTTGCCATCACATTTGCTCCATAGAGCTTGTCAACGCCTTTTACTGCTGCTATACTCCCTTTAAGCCAGATATCTGCACCTAAACGATTGAGTTCACTCACATGCATAAAACGGTTTTCAAAGAGACGCTCTTCTATAAGACTTTCACCTTTTGCCATGACTGCCAGTGCCATGAACTGTGCTTGCATGTCTGTAGGGAAGCCTGGGTACTCTATAGTGATGAGATTCACAGGTTTGAGGTTTTCGGCAGGATGGATAGTAATGCTATCGTCTCCAAGATCAAAAGTGCAACCCATATGTTCCAGTTTGTCAATAGATGCTCTTATGTGCTGATGGTCTACTTTATTGAGTGTGATAGTAGAGTTTGTGATGGCTCCGGCACACAAGTAGGTTCCCGCTTCGATACGGTCCGGTATGATCTCAACAGATTTAAATGTAAGAGGTGCTCTGTCTGTACCTTCTATGGTAAGTTCGTTCGTACCGATACCTTCTATCTTTACACCTGCGTCACGTATCATCTCACAAAGTTGTACGACTTCTGGCTCTTTTGCCGCATTAATGATGGTCGTAGTACCTTTAGCCAAGGCTGCAGCCATAACGATATTTTCTGTACCACCCACAGTTATCTTATCGAAAATGATCTTCGCACCTACAAGGCCATTGGGTGCTTCAGCACGAACATAACCGCCTTTTATCTCTATATGCGCACCCATGGCTTCAAGCGCTTGGAGATGAAGGTCAATAGGACGCTGACCGATGGCACAACCACCAGGCAAACTCACTTCACATTCTCCAAATCTTGCAAGCAGGGGACCCAATACCAGAATAGATGCTCTCATTTGAGAAACTATTTCATAGACTGCTTTGGTAGAAGTGATAGAACCGTTATTGATCTTTGCTACCGTTTTCTTATGATCTACGGTTCCACCAAGCATAGTAAGAAGTTTAAGAAGCGTTCGGATATCTACAACATTGGGTAGGTTTGTTAATGTGACCTCTTTGTCACTAAGTATGGTTGCTGCAATGATGGGGAGGGCTGCATTTTTAGCACCACTTATTGTGACATTTCCACTTAACTTTTTTCCACCAACAATCTCTAAATAATCCATCAATCTCATCCTCAAATATATTTATATGATTTTATCTAAAAATCGATTAGAAGCGAGCTATTTATAGTATGAAAGTATTTTATTATACTAAAAAATATTAAATCAATTTGGCCTTTTTACATTAAAAAATAGAAAAATTGATATTATTCACTATAATTTAAAGTAACTATTATTAAAACTTCTGTATTATATTTAATAATATGTACTCAAGAAGGGCTGTAGGGCCCCATTTTAAGGGAAAAGAATGTCGAGTAGTTTAGATAAATTAAAGGCACTTACGAGTCGTCTGGAAGATAAAATAGAAGAGAAAGAAAAGATTTCTTCTGTTATATCGACAGAGGTCAAAGAAGTCAAAAAAAGTGAAAAAAAACCATCATCAAAAGCTGTTAAAAAAGTAGATGTAAACTGTGATAATGTTCGTGAAGAGAATATTGCACGTGTTAAAGAACTCTATGAAAAACTCAAAATTTTTGAGAAGTCTCCAGACTTTGATAAAGTCTTTATATACAAAGCGATGAACCTGTCCGGTATCGGTTTGAAAGAAGAAGATTTTGGTGAAGTGCGTGAGGGAAAGTATATTCAAGTCATTGCCATAACTTATGAGCCAGATAAGAATGGGAAGAAGAAAGCTAAAAATATCTCTTTAGGATATTTTGGTAAAGCTGAGACTTTAGAAAATACACTTAAAAATGAGATCATTGAATTTGTTTTACGATGGCGTTATGAAAAAGCCTTTCAGAATGTGGAGCACTATAAAGATCTCATTTCACGTGTTGAAACACCATTAGATACACTCTTCTAAAATTTAGGGAATTTTAATTTCCCTAACGCTTCACTAATCAAAAATCTGTTACAATAAAATTCTAATTTTACTACTTAGGATAGTTATGCACCTTGATCTTACACCAGAAGCACTTTTAACACAACTTGGCTATACAAAAAGTGAACATACACTGAAACAAATCAATGATATTATCGCAAATACAAAGAACTTTGAGAAGTTTTCACCGCATATTCCTTCATTTAATGATGCATTGGCTGTAGAAAAAGGGTTTATAGCTATGTCAAATTCTGAAGATCATCTCAAAATAAAATGTGAAGAGGACAGTAGTGCAGATAACCTTTCTGCTTTTACTACATTAGTGAAACATTGGGCAGATAAATATAAACTTGAACTCAAACAGGTAACAAATAAAAATACTTACTACATTATCGGTCAAAAATAATTGCCTTTAACCTCTCTCAATGACGAGCAGCTTAGTGCTGCTACGGCACCTTTAGGACATAATCTTATCATTGCCAGTGCGGGTACAGGCAAAACTTCTACCATTGTAGGGCGTATTGCACACCTTTTACATAATGGTACGGAACCTTCCAAGATCTTACTCTTGACCTTTACAAATAAGGCAGCAGGAGAAATGATAGCACGTCTTGAACGCTATTTTCCTAAGAAAATAGTATCTAAGATAGAATCTGGAACCTTTCATGCAGTCTCTTACCGTTGGCTGAAAGAGATATATCCAAACTTGGCACTTAAGCAACCTTCCGAGCTTAAAACACTTTTTAGAAGTATCTATGAAAAACGTAACTTTGAGCGTATGAATCTTACCATGCAGCCTTTTTCGGCTACCTATCTCTATGAGATGTACTCTTTGTATCAAAATGCTTCTCTAGAAAGCTTTGATGTATGGTTTTTGGAAAAATACCCTGATCACGAGCTTGTGATGGATATCTATATGGATATCACCCAGGAGTTTGAAAAAGAGAAGATAGACTATGGCTTTGCTTCTTTTAATGACTTGTTGTTACGTATGAAAAGCCACTTGGAAGAAAATACGATACCTTTTGAAGAGGTACTCGTCGATGAGTACCAGGATACCAATACCCTTCAGAGTGCGCTTATCGATGTACTCAAACCAAAATCTCTATTCTGTGTAGGAGATTATGACCAGAGTATTTATGCTTTTAATGGAGCGAATATTGAAAACATCGCTACTTACTCAACGCGTTATCCCAATGCAAGTGTGTTTACACTGAAAACAAACTATCGTTCAACTGCACCTATTCTCTCTTTGGCAAACCGTGTTATTGAACGAAATGAGCGTATCTACCCTAAAAAGCTGGAGGTGGGACGTGAAGTGAAAAGTTATCCGCCTAAACTTTTGATGTACAATGATCTTTTTGAACAGTATCAGTCCATCGCCGAGGGGATCAAACGTACACATGTCCCTAATGATCAGATAGCTGTTGTCTTTAGAAACAACTCTTCTGCAGATGGTGTTGAAGCAAGTTTACGTGAGTATGGTATACCTTGTAAGCGTAAAGGCGGGACAAGTTTTTTTGATGCAAAAGAGATAAAGTTTTTGCTGGATCTTTTGGCATTGCTTGTAAATCCAAAAGATATGATGGCCTTTATTCATGTATTTGAGTACGCTAGAGGGGTAGGATCAGCACTTTCCAAAGAGTTTTTTCAATGTTTCTTGCATTTTGGACAGGGAAATTTTATGCAGGGGGTACTCTACCCGAAGGTACATGACTTGCCGAAACTAAACCCTAATAAAAATGTTCAGCTTGGACTCTTCGATGATGACCAGGAGATAGGATCTGCCGCGAGATTTAAACATATGAATCTGGAGAGTGCTCTTTATAGCCATCCGCTGCTTAAACATCCAAAATTAAGCAATGACGGTATGGATTTTTTTAAAGAGTTTTATACGCTGATGAAGTCTGTACATAGCTTGGAGAAACCATCTGATATCTTAAAAAATGCCATCTCTTCGAAGCTTTATGTTAGCATCATAGAACTATTGGCAACGCAAAGAGGACGACTTAAGTCTGGAGAAGTAGATGAAGAGAAGAAGAAACAGGCCAAAGAACGCATACAGAGAAAAGCACATCTCTTACTGGACCTTTCACGTCAGTACAAAGAGTTACGACGTTTTGTGAATGCTATGGTACTGGGAGGAAATGAACTCAGTGAAGGTGAAGGTGTTAATTTACTTACTGTGCATGCAAGTAAAGGACTGGAATTTCCAGAAGTCTATGTCATTGACCTGGTAGACGGAAGATTCCCAAATAGAAAGATGATGTCCAGCATAGAAGAGGAACGTCGCTTGTTCTATGTTGCGGTGACACGTGCTAAAGACAGACTTTATCTCTCTTTGGCAAAATATGACAGAGTGAAAAAAATTGACTATAAACCTTCACAGTTCTTACATGAAGCAGGGCTTATTAAAGGGGAGTTTGTAGAACCTGAGCCCAAGGGAAAAAAAGAGAAAAAAGAGAAAAAAGAGACTACAGTTTAATAGTTTCTTTTATCCCTGATACTCATCTGTTTAGTTTCCTCATCAACATACACATCAAATAGGTCTATCTGATCTATAAGATTGCTGAGCTTTTTGTATCCGAAATTGATAGGTGAAAAAGAGCTAGAGTTATTGATGTATTGTCCTATAGAAGCAAGATTTGCCCAACCATCCTCATCCATGGTCTGTTCTACAGCAGTTCTTAATACATTGACCAGCCAGGTGTCTGCACGCATCTCTTGACCTGATTTACGTACAGGTGCTTGTATGATATCAGTGCTTTCAGTACTATGGGTGCTGTTTATCATAAGCTTTTCCGTAAAGATAAACTGTGAGCATGCCGCCATAAAAGGCTTGGGTGTTTTCTTTTCACCAAAACCATAGACTTTGATCCCTTCCTCTTGTACACGCATTACCACAGGCGTAAAGTCAGAGTCACTTGTAGCAAATGCAAAAGCATCGATGTCTTTTGTGTGAAGCAGATCGATGGCATCTATCGTCATGAGGATATCTGTGGCATTTTTATTTTTAGAGTAGTCAAACTGTTGTATGGGTTTAATAGCAAACTCCAGGAGTTTGTCTTCCCAGTTCTTGAGGTTGTCTTTTGTCCAGTTACCATAGGCTTGACGTATGTTCACGACACCGTATTTACTCAGTTCATTGATGATACCTTCTATAGAACGGTGTGAAATATTGTCACAGTCTATAAACAATGCAATGTGGTCTTCGGTTTTACTTTTCGCCATATTAGTCCTTTGGTTTATAATAGGTCATGGTACTGCGACCAAACTTTTTACGTTTCATCAACTTCAATGCACCTATCTCTTCTGGCATATCAAGGTTTGTCATATGTTCGACGATGACCATTTCACACACCTCAGGCTCAATGCCTTCTATGAGTGCGATGGTTTTATCGTATACGTCATCCATACCATCCCGTGTAGAAAATGGAGGGTCAAAATAGAAGTAGGTTTTTTCATTGCTTTTTTTCACCATTTCATAGACAGTGGCAAATTTTTCAAAACTGTCACCATAAAAAAGATGACACTTTGAAGAGTCTACACGTTTAGCATTGCCTTCCAGACAATGAAAGGCTGTTTTGTTGTACTCCATAAAATAACATTGTCCTGCTCCACGGCTCAACGCTTCAAGTCCTATGGACCCGGAACCGGAAAAGACTTCAACAAAGTTTTTATCGATGATGTCAAATTGTAAAGTATTAAAAAGTGATTCTTTTAAGATGCCTTTTGAACTGCGTGTTGTAAAGATATCCGGTATTTCTATCTTCTTGCCTTTGTGTATACCTGCAGTGATGGTGGTTGTAAATATTTTTATTTTTTCTTTTATTTTCATAGTTAGATTTTATCTAAATAAGCGTTAAAAATTGACTATTGTTTTAAGAGTGTTAATTAACTTACTTTGCTCTCTCACATCTGCTCGTTCTTTGCCTGGTTCTGTCGATGTAATAATCGTACGTGCCGTGATGATCTTTGTAGTGTCTTTTTTACGTATACCCCAGTATGTATGCATGATGACGGGCTCACCTTTATACTCACCTAAATACAGAACGATATGTCCGGGAACATACAGTAGAGAACGGAAAGGCTCAGCATCTTTGATGATCTTCTTCTTTTTTTTGGCTTTAGGAAGACCTGCTATCGATATGTTATCACCATCTTTTGCCTGTTTACTGGAGTTGCGACGTAAAAAGATGCCAAATGCCCCTAAAAAGTCTCTGGTTGTCGCAGAACAGTCACGACACTCATAACTTCCACCCCAACCATAAGGCTCACCATAAAACTCTTTTGCCAACATGCCTACGTTTTTAGCAGTGAAAGGAAGCGGTTTTTTAGCAATGATATCTGTGTTACTTACTTTTACTTTTTCTATGTGGGCTCTGCCTTTATCATCGCGTGAAGCTACGAGGTACTGTTGACCTTTAGAGATGGGAAAGAGGGCACCCAGTTTAACGATGGAGATATCTTTATCATCATTATAGAGCCGAAGATTGTCTTTGATGACCATAGCGTAGTTGTCATTTTTAAACGTTTTAATGAAGTTAGAGTTTACCAGTGCCAGATCAGAAGTTTTCACCCAACCAAAGGAGTAAGAGGCTCTTACAAATGCCCACCGTTTATCTTGAGAAAAATGAGAGATATAGAGTGGGACATTTATGTGCAGTGCAGAGTTTTGATTATAGTCGAAAGGGAAGCCTTCACCGGTTTTTTTAGGGTCTCTGAAGAAGGCAGACGAGGTAGGCAATGCTTTGACGTTTGTATGACGAATAGTGATGGCTTTATATTTTTTACTATCAACGCTGTGGTAGTTAGCATTGTCTATCCATTTAGTGAAAACTGAAGCCGAAATCACTGAACCTTTTGCCTTATAAATGGGTTTTTTGGTGATAAATCTGATCTCCCAACCAAAGTCTTTTTCAGGGATATCTAACGCACTTAAACTCCATGGTTCAAAGTATTTTTGGTTAAATTTTTCATCAAGTTCTTTTTGTTTACTTTTGGAAAAAGGTTTGATTTGATCCGCATAAAAAGAAGGGTCCTGAGGGATCCGTTTCATGTCTGCCACTCTGTTTTTAGGCATACGGTCTATTTTACTTTTTACGCGCTTACTTTCTTTGAGTACATACTCCGCATGCAAAGAGGAGAAGGAGACAAGAAGAAGGAGTGCCAGAGTTAATTTTCGATACATCATTGAATTCTTTTTTGTTTATCATAAGATAGTTTGGTTAATGATTGGTTTATGTGATGTGTTTGAAAGTTTATATGGTGTATGGATGTCAAGTGTTGTCCCTAAAAAGAGGGTATTTTAAGGACAAAAGATGATTATAACAGATAAATTATTCCATAGCCATGTATAAGTACGTGTTAAACATCTGGTGTATTAGATTCTTTCTTGATTTTTTTACGTCTTTTATGCTTACGTTCTTTTTTTTCACTATGTACGGATCTCACCCAAAGTCTGTTAAGGACTACATAGATGATAGCTGTAACAACGATGGAGTAAAAAGCAGTACCTGTATAGAGTGGGACAAGTATCTCATCAAAGTTTTCAGTGAACCATGACATAGTCAACTCTATATCTTCAATACCCTCACGTCCTAAGATAAAGTTTCCGGTAAGGTATTCCATATAGTACATAGGAGGCATTGTGAAAGGGTTACTTAGCCAAACCATTGAAATTGCGATAGGTACATTAAAGCGGATGAAAGGTACGGTAGCCATGACAGCCAGCATTTGCATAGGCATAGGTATAAACCCCCAAAAAAGTCCTACAGCCACACCTCTGGTTATCATCCGTCTGTTTACAGCTAGATAAGCTTTTGGTAAATTATATTTTTCTAAAAATGCATCTATCTTATTCCGACCAGATGGCTTTTTTTTAAAAACTTTTCGTATCATTTATATCCATAGTTATCATTATTATTATATACCCTAGTGTAATACCGAGGAGCTTTAAATCACCTTTTTATCAACTTTTGTGTAGAATACGCGTAACAAAATAGACACAAAGGTACAATTATGAGTGGATATATGATTTTTTCCGGAACATCAAACCCTGAGCTCGCTGAAGAGATAGCAACTTACTTGGAAATGCCTCTTTCCAAGGCTAATATTAACCGTTTCTCTGATGGTGAAATTAATGTGAAAATTGCAGAGTCTGTACGTGGTAAAGATGTATTTATCATCCAGCCTACCTCTGCACCAGCCAACGGTAACCTCATGGAACTTCTCATTATGACAGATGCATTGAAACGTTCTTCTGCAAAGTCTATTACGGCTGTTGTACCTTATTACGGTTATGCAAGACAAGACAGAAAAGCTGCGCCAAGAGTACCTATCACGGCGAAGCTTGTAGCAAACCTTATGGAGACAGCCGGTATCACACGTATGGTTACTGTGGATCTTCATGCTTCTCAGATACAAGGATTTTTTGACATCCCTGTAGATAACTTGTATGGTGCTATTTTATTTATGGACTACATTAAAGCAAAAAACTTTAAAAACCCTGTCATCGCTTCTCCAGATATAGGTGGTGTGGCAAGAGCAAGATACTTTGCCAATAAACTGGGTCTAGACATGGTTATCGTTGATAAAAGACGTGAAAAAGCCAACGAGAGTGAAGTAATGAATATCATTGGTGATGTAAAAGGTAAAGATATTATTCTCATCGATGATATGGTAGATACAGCTGGTACGATGGTGAAAGCGGCTTCTGCACTTAAAAACCTTGGTGCTACTTCGGTAATGGCATGTTGTACACACCCGGTGCTTTCTGTCCCTGCTTATGAACGTATAGAAGAGGGTGAATTAGATGAACTTGTTGTCGCTAACACAATTCCTATGACGAAACAGTCTAAGAAGATCAAAATGCTTTCAACAGCATCTATGCTGGGTGAAGTCATCCGTAGAGTACATAACAACGAGAGTGTAAACTCTTTATTTGAAACAAACTAGTAAGTAAGAAATACAAGGAATTCAATGGCTAAGCCAATACCTCAATCACGCATACGTAATTTTTCGATTATCGCACATATCGATCATGGGAAGTCAACATTGGCTGACCGTATCATCCAAGAGTGTGGTGCAGTAACAGACAGACAAATGTCTGCACAAGTCATGGATACCATGGACATTGAAAAAGAGCGTGGTATTACGATTAAGGCACAATCAGTGCGTCTTGACTATGTCAAAGATGGAGAACACTACATCCTTAACCTTATAGACACTCCGGGACACGTGGATTTTTCTTATGAAGTAAGCCGTTCTTTGGCTTCTTCGGAAGGTGCTTTACTCATTGTGGACGCGGCACAGGGAGTCGAGGCACAGACCATAGCCAATGTTTATATTGCTATCGAAAATGACTTGGAACTTCTACCTGTTGTAAACAAGATAG
>Ga0209013_10001229_pt1 | contig 23700 bp, 20 predicted proteins | sample Cruoilmetagenom2_FD_187291 | JGI IMG/M metagenome (GOLD analysis project Ga0209013, IMG submission 187291) | Oil polluted marine microbial communities from Coal Oil Point, Santa Barbara, California, USA - Sample 2 (SPAdes) (version 2) | ecosystem: Environmental > Aquatic > Marine > Oil seeps ... | reverse complement strand
CAGGGGTGGATTCTTGACTGGCATGAGTTATGATTTGGATCTGGAGCTGTGTGGAAAGATCGGTGCCCTGGCGGCTTCATATTGCCTGGAAACTGATGGTCCCCAAAGCCATTCCTACACAATGGAAGAGTTCATCCACCGGTTCAGACAACATTTTGACGATCAGGGGAATTTGGAAATTTTATTATAGATTTTAATTATGAAGCATCCCGGAGTCTATAAAATTCCGAGAGGTTATCTTGAAGGAGAAAATTATGGAAAATTTTGATATCAAAGACAAATCATTGGCCGAAGGTGGGCGCAGGCGCATAAAATGGGCAGAGCGGGAAATGCCGGTTTTGCGTTCGATCTACGAACGATTTGTTAAAGAACGTCCTTTTGAGGGCATTCGTATGTCTGCCTGTTTGCATGTGACCACAGAAACTGCCAATTTGATGAAAACCCTACAGGCCGGCGGCGCAGATGTGGTTCTGGTGGCATCAAATCCATTATCCACCCAGGATGACGTGGCTGCTTCCCTGGTAATGCATAATGAGATCCCGGTTCATGCCATTAAGGGTGAGGATAATGTAACTTACTATAAACATATCAACGCTGCTATCGATCACAAACCGCATGTGACTATGGACGATGGCGCTGATGTGGTAAGTACCCTGCATAAGGACCGCCGGGAAATGCTTGATGATGTGATTGGCGGTACGGAAGAAACAACCACTGGCGTGATCCGCTTAAGGGCGATGGCAGCGGACGGCGCCCTGGAATTTCCTGTGGTCGCGGTCAATGATGCCATGACCAAACACTTTTTTGATAATCGCTACGGCACTGGCCAATCCACCATGGATGGCATTATCCGGGCCACAAATGTCCTGATTGCTGGGAAAACTTTTGTTGTTGGCGGCTACGGCTGGTGCGCTCGCGGTCTGGCAGATCGGGCCAGGGGGTTGGGTGCCAATGTGATTGTGACAGAAATTGATCCACTCAAAGCACTGGAAGCTGTCATGGATGGCTTCAGGGTGATGCCGATGGTTGATGCTGCTTCGATTGGTGACATATTCTGCACCCTGACTGGGGATCTGCATGTGCTGGACACACGCCATTTTGATGCCATGAAGGATGGCGCAATAATATCCAATTCTGGTCATTTTAACGTTGAGATCAATATTCCCGCCCTGGAAGAGCTGGCTGAGGAAAAGATCCGCGTTCGGCCGATGATCGACCAGTACCTGATGTCGGATGGACGGCGCCTGAACCTGCTGGCTGAAGGCCGGCTGGTAAATCTTGCCGCGGCAGAAGGCCATCCCTCAAGTGTGATGGATATGTCCTTTGCAAACCAGGCATTAAGCGCGGAATATATGATCAAAAACGCTGACAAGCTTAAGAACAAGGTTTATCCTGTTCCGGATGAGATCGATGCTGAGATCGCCCGCCTGAAATTGGAGGCAATGGACATTAACATCGATGTGCTGACGGAAGAGCAGACCAAGTACCTCAACTCCTGGCAGGAAGGAACATAAAATTACTTTTTGAATTTGCGATCAAGAACCCCGGGCTTTGTCCCGGGATTCTTTCTTATATAGGGACGAAGTCCTTTAGAAGGACTTCGTCCCTATTTCATTTCGAACCAGAGTACAATCTAAAACAAGATTGAATTTGTCGCCACCCGCAATTTCTTATTCGTGCCAATTTAGAAAGTTGATCCATTGGAAGGTGATTATGACAGATCTTTCCCGAAAGAATTTCTTGCGTTTTTTGGCTGCCAGCATGGGCAGTTTGTATCTGTCCGGTTGTATAAATCAGGAAAAACTGCTGTCCAAATCCTTATCACCTAATAAGATCACTCCCACATCTTTTTTACCCGGTCCTCAAAATACTGTTGAGGGCGACCCCACAGCAGAACCGGATGAATTCCCAACACAAGAACCTTCAGTTTCCCCCAACCCAATATATCCAGATCTGGTGGCAGCCCGCCAGGGAGATCCTGAGGAGATGGTCAGGGCAGCTGTAGACTCTCTGGGTGGAATGGGCCGGTTTGTGAAACCGGGGGATGTTGTGGTTGTTAAGCCCAATATTTGCGCTTCTTACCATAGTTACGAATATGCAGCGACAACCAACCCCTGGGTTGTTGCTGCTGTGGTTAAAATGGCCTTAGAATCCGGTGCGAAACAGGTCAAGGTAATGGACTTTCCTTTTGGTGGGACCGCGGAACAGGCCTACCGCAACAGCGGGATCCAAGCGGAAGTGTCTAAAGCAGGCGGAAAGATGGTGGTGATGTCCAATATTAAATTCATCGAAACGACTATTCCTGATGGAAAGGATATGAAGTCTGCCCGGATCTATGATGATGTGCTGCGGGCCGATGTGTTGATCAATATTCCGATTGCAAAACATCATGAGTTGGCCCGGTTGACACTGGCAATGAAAAACTTGATGGGAGTAATCTATAACCGCCCATATATGCATGCTAATCTGGGTCAGCGGCTGGCTGATCTCAGCACCCGGATCCGATCCAACCTGGTGATTGTGGACGCAGTTCGCATGTTGATGGCTCACGGCCCAACAGGCGGAAATCTCGCTGATGTGAAAAAGGCGAACACGATCATAGCCTCCCCGGATATTGTGGCTGCGGACAGTTATGCGGCTAACTTATTTGGTGTTCAGCCTGAAAATTTGAGTTATATAAAAAAAGGTGTTCAAATGGGATTGGGTGTAAAGAACCTGAGCAAGCTGAATATTAAGGAGATTAACCTTGGCTAAGGGGGGAAATCCAGGAAAAATAGTAATATCCCCATCCCAATGGGTGAAAATAAGAAAGATCAGTCAGGTGATATTTTTTATTATTTTCCTGGTTATTTTCTTCTGGTCCAGAAGAGAGTTTTACTTAAACCCTTCCATCGAATCCGGATTCAAAGAAAAATTTGTCAATATACCTTTGCAGCTGGATCCTCTGGTGATGATCGCCCAGGCCATTGCCAGCCGGAAGATCTTGCAGGGATCGATCCTGGCTGTATTCACTTTAATCCTGACCTTTATCCTGGGAAGGGTTTGGTGCGGCTGGTTTTGTCCGATGGGAACTATCCTGGAGTGGGTTCCCATCCGTTCCTGGAAGAAGAACCAGCCCTCTATTCCTGAATGGTTTAGGGGGATAAAGTATGTTCTTTTGATGGTGATCCTGTTTTCCGCGATATTCACTAACCTGACCTTATTATTCCTGGATCCGCTGACAATCGGTTACAGGACTCTTACAACATCAATCTGGCCTGGTCTGGATAAGGTCGTTACTTTCCTGGAACTGCAATTGATCAGGGTGCCATTTTTATCTGCTGCAGTGGGTGGTTTTGATTCTTTGATCCGCCCTGCGATCTTCCCAGCCCACCCTGCGTTCTACCGATTTGGAATTTTGTTCTTTGGGTTTTTTGTCAGTTTGATTGCCTTGAATGCCCTGGCTCCCCGCTTCTGGTGCCGCTATATCTGCCCCCTGGGGGGAATGCTGGGCTTGCTGGGGAAGGTCAGTTTGGTGGGGTGCGAAATAACAAGCGGTTGTTCAACATGCGGTAAATGCCTACCTGCCTGTCCTACGGGTGCGATTAAGGATCAGGGTCAAATATACTGTGATCCAGGGGAATGCACCATGTGTATGGTTTGTGCTGATAATTGCCCGGTAGATATGGTTAAATTCCCGTTCAAAATTACAAAATTCCTTCACCAGCCATATGATATCGAACGTAGGAAAGCATTGCTTTCTGTCGGTGCCGCTGCTGTAGGTTTGGGTTTGCTGGAAACTAATTTCATTGGCCAGGCGCAACCTCCCACACCTATTCGCCCCCCAGGTGTGGATTATGACAGATTCTTAAGTGCTTGTATCCGCTGCGGAGAATGCAGCACTGTTTGCCCGACCAATGCTATCCAAATGGCCGTTCTGGATGGTGGAGTGGAAGGGTTTTGGACTCCTGTTATCGTACCCCGGATTGGCTACTGTGATTATTCCTGCCAGGCATGCGGACAGGTCTGCCCGGTTGAGGCTATCCCGCCCCTATCGCTTGAGGAAAAGCGGGTACAGATCATCGGCAAAGCCCATATCGATCGGGACCGCTGCCTGCCCTGGGCAGAAAATCAGGAATGTATCGTTTGTGAGGAAATGTGCCCGGTCCCTGATAAAGCCATCGAACTCGAGCTGGTTGAAGTGCCGGATGGAGAAGGTGGGACAAAAACCCTCCAAAGGCCGGTTGTTGTTCGTAAACTTTGTATCGGCTGCGGGATATGTGAGAATAAATGCCCTGTTTCAGGACAAGCAGCTATACAAATCTGGGTGCCGTCTGGTGGAAACCAGAACGGGCACAATCGTCGTGGAGGACAATAACGGAAAACGTCCTGATCATTAATATTTGGATTATTCCTGCCGGTACTAATCCAGAGCGATAAAAACCTTCCCAAATCCGAATACTTCAGCATCAAACACAAATATCAACCCCTCTGAGTCGGCCGGGACCTGGAAACCAATCTGCCCCCGGATCCTTTCCCCTGGCTGGAGTTCGTCATCCGGCAAACCGCTGTCAATGATCGATTGGGCGCCCAGGTGGAATGTATATTTTTCCCCGGTGTTGTCTTTTAGGTACATTTGCACTATGCTGGTGATCTCCTGAACAGATTCTCCCTGGTTCTCAACTTGAACATCAACCGAAATGAATTTGTAACCTACTTTGGGTTTTACGAGATCAGTACCTGAAGGATAGGAAACTCCCAGGATTTGGATGACCAGGCCAGATATTTCGATCTGTTCCCCAACTGTGAATATTTCCTGGCGGTGAGCTAAATTAAGATCAGGTGGAGGATCCATGGCAACCGGTGTTCTGCCTAGATTCACCGATACTTCACCTATCCCTATCAGATTTGCCTCGTAAACGAAAATAAAATTGGTCAGATTTTCGGGGACATGAAAACCCACTTTACCGCGGATGACTTCGCCTGGGTTGACTTCACCGTTAGGGGTGTTGCTACCAGACGCGATATTTGCTTTTCCATTGATATTATATTTTTGACCTGAGGAATCTTTTAATGTCATTTGAAAGACCGGAGAACTGTTAAAGGACCTTTCCCCCTGGTTGGCAATCATCAGATCCACAACCAGGTACTTTTTACCTTCATCAGGGGAATTAAAATCGCCTCCTGGCGGTTGATCCCAGCCTAGGACGACCAGGACTGCATTGTCAATGCTGATGATATCCCCAACTTCATAAATGACCTCCTGCGGCGTTTTGGGAGTTTCCTCACCTGCAGACTGATCACTAACTCCTATATTACCGATCTTGGTGGGTTGTTTTTTCACCTGGCAGCCTGTCAGGAACAGGGCCAGTATGATAAATATCGTGAAAATGCTGAAGGTCCTACGATTCATATTATTTTCCTCGCCTATGGAACGTTTAGCGACTTTAATTTTATCTGGTTTATTATCCTGCGTATATATCTATAATACAAGTAAGGAAAAGATTAAGTTTAAGGAAGCTTGTTCTTTCAGTGGAGGCCAGTAGATATTTTTGAAGATCTGATTTGAACAAAATATCATGCTATTAAGTACAGGGAAGGATTATCCAGTCCCGATTGTGGTAAAATTCTGTCCCACAGAATAAGAAGTTGTCATCTATAGCCTTTTTTCCAGACCTGGCTGCCTGAACCAGATCCCTTTGATTTGTGGAGTTAATGATGGTCATCGACAACATCAAACAGTTCCTTTTAAATCCTCCTAAAGATATTTCAGATCCAAAGATGTATTTAAACCGGGAATTAAGCTGGCTTCAATTTAATGACCGAGTTTTAGAAGAAGCGCTGGATGAGTCCCATCCCCTTTTGGAGAGATTGAAGTTCCTGGCTATATTTTCCAGTAATCTGGATGAGTTCTTTATGATCCGGGTTTCAGGTTTAAGAAAGCAAATGGAAGCCAGCGCCCATAAGACACCTCCAGACGGTTTACTGCCATCCGAGCAGATCCTCATGATCCGCCAACAGCTGCAGCCGAAGCTGGAAGAACAATATGATTGCTGGAAAAATGATTTTCTGCCAAAACTGAAAAAGCAGGGCATAAAGATCCTTCGTTACAACCAACTTAAGCGCAAACAAAGGAAGATCCTGCGGAGTTATTTTAAGAAAGAGATCTATCCGGCGTTAACCCCATTGGCATTTGACCCCGGCCATCCATTTCCTCATATTTCAAATTTATCCATGAACCTGGCTGTTGTGGTCCACGATCCCAAACACGGTCAGCGTTTTGCCCGTTTGAAAGTTCCGAAGATCTACTCCCGCTTAATTGCAATTCCCAGTGAGGAGACAGCGGATGAATTCCAGGAACTGGGACTGGATGACCGTAGTTCGACAATTTTCGTCTGGGTGGAAGAAGTCGTAAAAGCAAACCTTGATCTGCTATTCCCGGGTCTAAAAATAGAGGAAGCTTATCCCTTCCGGGTTACAAGGGACGCGGATCCTGAAATTGAAGAAGATGAGGCTTCTGATCTACTTTCTGCCATTGAAGAAAGTGTCCGTGTCCGGCAGTTCGGTTCTGCGATTCGCCTGGAGATTGACAACACTATGCCTGATCAGGTCAGAGATATCTTGCAAACCAATCTGGATGTCGCTTCCTATCAGATCTATGTGGTAGATGGGCCGATAGGTTTGAGCGATGCCATGGAGTTGATGGATGTCAACCGCCCGGAATTAAAGGATAAACCCTTTAAACCCTCAATTCCGCCTTCACTCTCAACAGAGGAAAGTATTATATCGGTCATACGTAGGAAAAATGTGCTGCTTTACCATCCCTATGACAGCTTCGATCCTGTGATCCGTTTTATCCGTGAAGCTGCCCGTGACCCGGAGGTCCTTGCCATTAAAATGACCCTATACAGGATTGGGCCAGATTCTCCGATCGTCGCCGCATTAATGGATGCCAGGGAAAATGGCAAACAAGTTGCAGTCCTGGTGGAGCTGAAAGCCCGTTTTGATGAAGAGAATAATATTGTATGGGCCAAAGCCCTGGAGCGGGCCGGAGTGCATGTTGTTTATGGATTGATTGGACTTAAAACCCATGCCAAGGTGAGTGTAGTAATTCGCCACGAATCGGATGGCATCCGGCGTTATATTCATATGGCTACAGGGAATTACAACGCTGTCACAGCCAGGTTATATTCAGATATAGGTTATTTCACCTGTGATTCTGCTATCGGAAAAGATGTATCAGCCCTCTTTAATGGAATAACTGGATATTCGCGCGATGAAGAATATAAAAAATTATTGGTTGCGCCGGGGGATATGCAAAAAGGTATCATATCCAGGATTGAAAGAGAGATTAAAGCCCATCAAGAAAGTGGGGATGGCTACCTGGCATTCAAGATGAATTCACTGGTGGACAATCACTGTATCAGAGCCTTGTATAAGGCTTCTCAGGCTGGTGTGAAAATTGATATTCAGGCTCGTGGAATCTGCTGTTTGAGGCCTGGGGTGAAGGGGATAAGCGACAATATCTCAGTAACTTCGATTGTAAGTAGATTCCTTGAACATTCCCGGATTTATTATTTCCGGAATGGCGGAAATGAGGAAATCTTGCTGGGCAGTGCAGATCTAATGCCGAGAAATCTCTACCGCAGAGTGGAAACACTATTCCCTGTTGAGGACGAAAGCATCAAAATAGCTATTCGCGATGAGATCTTGAATGTTCACCTGGGGGATAACGTTAAAGCCAGAAGGATGCTGCCTGATGGCAGTTATGAACGCGTTATGCCTGCGGAGAACGAAGAACCGCTTGATTCCCAGGAATGGATGATCAAGAACAGGGGCGTCTGGCATCATGCGGAGTAGAGACCTGGGAGGGCTGGTGTCCTCTAGTTGGGGAAATACTGGATTTAGCTTGTAACCGGGGCTTTAAAATTAAAAGGCCCAGTGGTTAATCTGCTGATCTAGATCAAAATCAACCTGGTGGGGAAAAACTGTCGAAGATAACTTCTTTTTGATATGCTTCAGCCATAAGTGGCAGCGCGTTCCTGCTAGCCTGCCATAGCTCAACAATTGGATATTGATTGGCGATCAGGGTGATCCTGAGCTGATTTTCATCCCAGGTGGAAATAATATTTGTGATATTGGCATTCCGCCCTCGTTCCAGGCATTCCGCCAGGCGCAGGATCGCTGCCAGGCGCATGAGCAGGACAAGATCTTTCTTATCCAGTAGTTTTTTATAATCGGTTAGCTCAGGCCAGCCTTTGCGGTGGTAGCGGCAGAGCAGGGCGATCAGGGCCGTTTCACGGGATGTATAACCCGGCAAACCGTTATATTCCAGCAAGGTCTGGGAGTGTTTATGATGGCTGCTATAGCCAATGATCCGCCCCAGGTCATGGAGTAAAGAGGCAGCATGGAGGATTTCCTTTTCGTCGCTGCCGAATCCATGCAGTGGGGCAAGTTGTTCAAATAGTGTGCCAGCCAGGAAACTGACATGGTTGGCATGTTCTTTTTCGTATTGATAATTCCTGGCCAGATTCAATGTGCTGAATCGGCGAACGCTGGGAATGATGGGGGGATCTAAGTGAGCCCAGAACAATTCATAAAACACACCTTCCCGGAGCCCGCCAACCGAGAGTTCTATTTGATTGATATTCAATCGATCCATAACTTTCAGGAGAACCATTGCGCCTGGAAGGATAATATCAGCCCTATCACTGCTGATGCCAGGTATTTTCTGGCGTTCTTTTAATGGCAGTTCTTTGAATAAGGTTATGCTTTTTTTGATAGATGATTTTTTAAGCACAAAGCCGTGCTGGGTGTTCAGGGGATATTTCTGGCGGTTGGCCTCTATCAGCGCCAGGTTTCGTATTGTGCCGCCCAGGCCGATCAGTCTTTGGCCAGTTTTGTCAGGCAGCCATGTGACCTTGTCTAATTGCCGAGAGATCTCATTCTCGATAGCCTTATATTCTTTAACAGAAATTGGATCCTTAGTCACGAATCGTTCACTCAAAGCCAGCGCCCCCAGCAGGAGAGAATTTCCGCGGACAAAATCCCTTTTTTGAATATCACTTAGCTGGATGCTGCCGCCGCCTATGTCCAGAACAACGCCCTCTTGGAGTTCAATCTCGTTTAACGCACCCAGGGTGTCGTAATAAGCTTCCTTGTTTCCATCCAATAGCTGGATGGTAATCCCAAGTTCATCTTCAGCTTGCTGTAGAAAAGCCAGGCCGTTGGCTGCCTCCCGGACTGCACTGGTTGCTGTTGCCAGGATCTGACTGACATTTGTTTGTTGGCAAAAATCTTTATACAGGCGGAGCGTCGATAATCCCCTGGTTATGGCAGATTCACTTAACCCCTTTTTTGTAAGGCCCTGCTGCAGTCGGACAACCTCCCTGACCTCATCCACCAGGCGATAAGAGAATCCTAATCTAGTTTCCATGATTATCAGGCGGTTGGTATTGGACCCAAGGTCAATGACAGCGATTCGCTGAGGTGGAGTATCGTTCATAAATTCATTCACTAAGAAATGTAATGAGTGATCTAACAATATTCAAGGGAAGGCTACCTTTTAAATTGTATGTCATAAATGAATTCCGGTCAAATTATGTTGGCTGGCTGACCTACTTGACAATACCTGCCTCCTATGCAATAATACTATTGTAATAATACACTATAACAATAGGAAAATATGAAATTACACTTGGATCCTGAGAGCAACGTACCGATATATATCCAGATTGAAGATAGCATTCACTCCCTGATTGCCGCAGGACAAATTCAGCCAGGAGAGCAGCTGCCTACGATCAGGGAACTGGCTGCAGACATTCGTGTCAATTTGAATACTGTCGCCAGGGCGTATTTTGAATTGGACAAAGAAGGTGTGATCTCAACCCAACGCGGGAGGGGAACTTTTGTATCTGGAGTCCCTGATCAAAAACAGATCGAAAAGAAACGCCAAAAATTGCTTCACTCGATCATGCTATCTGCCCTGGAAGAAGCCCATGGTCTTGGGTACAGTACACAGGAAATTAAGGCAGCCTTCCAGGATGAAATGAATAATTGGATGAAGGATAAAAGTAATTAATTGATCAAATCGTATAGGAGGTAAGGAAAAAATGATTATCAAACCTACAGGAATGGATTTTAGTTTCGATATGAAAAAAGAAAGCCAAGTAAATGGTGTAGCAGTCTTTGTTTTTATGATCCTGATGCTGGTATCAATGGGCATTATGACCTGGATGATCATCGAAGGTACCGGGCTTCTCTGGATCATTGTTGAAGTGCTGGCATTGAACCTGATAGGTTTATATGTTTTGCTGGCATTCAAGGTCGCAGAACAATGGGAAAAAGCCATCGTTTTACGGTTGGGACGATTTGTGGGATTGAAGGGCCCCGGACCATTCTGGATCATCCCTGTCTTCGATACCATTCCGGCCTGGATCGATCACCGGGTGATGGTGACTACTTTCACGGCTGAACGGACCTTGACAAAAGACACTGTGCCGGTCGACGTGGATGCAGTATTGTTCTGGGTGGTTTGGGATGCTAAAAAGGCAGCCCTGGAAGTAGAAAACTACCGGGCAGCTATCTCCTGGGCGGCGCAGACAGCTCTGCGGGAGATCATTGGACAGATGGAGCTGGCTGATATTCTTGTCGGGCGGGCCCGAATGGATGCTGAACTCCAGCGCATCATTGATGAAAGGACCACGCCCTGGGGCATTACTGTGCAGTCTGTCGAGATCAGGGATGTGATTATTCCAGCTGGGTTGGAAGATGCAATGAGCCGCCAGGCCCAGGCAGAGCGTGAGCGCCAGGCCAGGGTCATCCTGGGTGAAAGTGAAGAGCAGATAGCCGAATCATTCGCGAAAGCGTCAGAAGCCTATCGTGATAACCCGACTGCACTTCATCTGCGGGCCATGAATATGCTCTTTGAAGGGTTGAAAGAACGCGGAGCGATGGTGATCGTGCCTTCCAGCGCTGTTGATACAATGAACCTGGGAGGGCTCGCGGGTATAACAGCGATGGCTGATATGGCACAGCGATATGATGATGCAGGTAAAACAGAAAATACTGATAAAGGAGAATAAATTGACGGATCAGGCAGAATTGAAAGCAGATGTTATTGAGGTAACCGTCAGCGGCACTTTTAAAACAGAACATGTTTTCAACACCCCGGAAGGAGTTCTGGGCACCTTGACGATCAAAGGCAGTAAAGGGAAGGGAAGTTTTACCGGTGCCGATAATTTATTATTAGACTTCAAAAAACCGAGTGTTTGGAAAAGCCAGTATGAACTCCAGGAAGGAAACGCCACTATTGGTAAGGCCCATCCTCCTAAAAAACTGAAAAGGGCCTTCGAGATAGATTTTGAAGATGGAATCTATCATCTAACTCCAGGCGGTAGTAAAATGCGCAGCTGGACTTTAAAGAATATACAGGCCCAGGGAATATGTGAGGTCCTTCCCCGGGGAGCGTTAAAAAGAGGTGCCTACATCAAGATTGGGGCAGAGATCCCTCTTAAACTGATTGTTTTCACTTACTGTCTCGTAGTAAAACGCTGGCAGGAGGAATCAGCTGCTGCGGCAGCCTGATAGTAAATCAGAACATCTTTTGGGAGGCAGGTAGATAGATGACAGTAGTTGAAGTAAAGAACATATGCAAATCCTATGCTGACATATTGGCAGTTGATGATCTGACGTTTTCAGTTGAACCAGGAGAGATCCTGGGGGTGATCGGGCCAAATGGAGCGGGCAAGAGCAGCGCCATAAAAATGATCCTTGATTTTATGAAACCAGACGCTGGTACTGTGAAGATCTTTAATCAGCCCATGAATGAGGCTTTCAAGGATCGAATTGGCTACTTACCTGAAGAAAGAGGGTTGTATAAGAGACTTACAGCTATTGAATTAATCCTTTATCTTGCTTCCTTAAAAGGGATGGATAGAAAGGTAGCTGAAGAAAGAGCCAATGTGCTGCTGGAGCGAGTAGGCATGCTTGAAAATAGAAAAAAGAAAAACAAAGAGATGAGCAAAGGCATGGGCCAGCTGATCCAGTTCATTGTCACGGTTGTCCATGATCCTGACTTAATCATTCTTGATGAACCATTCGCTGGACTGGATCCTATCCGAACCAAATCCATTCAGGCGATAATCAGTGATCTGAGAGACCAGGGGAAGTCAGTTATCCTTAGTACACATCAAATGAATAAGGTCGAAGAACTCTGCGACAATGTATTGATGATAAATAAAGGGAAAACAGTTCTTTATGGGGGTATCCTATCCTCCAGGGCGAAATTCAGGAAACATTCCGTCCGAATTGAAGCTGAAGGATCTTGGAAAGACATCCCGGGGATTGTTGAAAGCAGGCCCCACAACGGCTATATTGAATTAATGCTCGCCCCGGAGATCACCTCCCAGGAAGTTCTGGAAAACTTAGTTGATCAGGGAGTAATCATTAATCGGTTTGAGGTAACAACACCATCGTTAAATGAGATTTTCCTTGAGCTGGCAGGAGAGAACAATGAATAAAGTTTTTCTTCTGTTTAAACATGAATTCATCCAGGCGATCAAAAAACCTGGATACATCATCTTAACACTTGCAATCCCTGTCCTGGCACTTATATCTATCGGGGTTGTGGATCTGTTTTCGACCAGGTTTGAGCCAGAAGCTGATGATTTAATCCTGATAGGTTTTGTAGATCAGGTGGGGATTTTTGAGGAACAAACAGACCAAGGATTTATACAATTAATTCCCTATCAATCTGAGGATATTGCCATCGAAGCCCTGGTGGATGGTGAAATTGACGAGGTCATTATTATCCCTTCAGATTTCATCAGGATGGCATCGGTCCAACGATATACCTTGGAGAGAGAGTTGGAAACTCCAGAGAGCAAAAGGTACGCCATATCTAATTTCATGATCTGGAACCTTTTGAAGGATGATGTACCTCCTGAGATAATCGAAACTGTGTTATCTCCGCCGGATCTGACCATAACCAGACTGGAAGTAGATGGATCTGTAGCAGAATCTCAAACTAATATTGGGAATATAATCATTCCTGGCATATTTGCTTTTTTGCTGAGTATGGCATTGATGTTTGGCAACAATTCCCTGATCAGTGGATTAGGCGAAGAAAAAGAAAGTCGGCTAATCGAAGTTTTAACATCCTCTGTGTCGGTCAGCCAGATGTTAATCGGGAAAGTCCTGGCTCTTGGCGCAGCGGGGTTGTTTCAAGTTCTGTTGTGGTTGATTTCGGCCCCATTGATCCTGAATCTGGCTTCATCAACCTTCGGCGGTTTGCTGAAATATATCCAGATTCCCCCCAATTTTTTATTCTTTGGAGTGATCTATTTTATACTTGGTTACCTGCAGTTCGCTGTACTTGCGGTGATGGTAGGCGGTATCGTGTCTTCAGCGGCAGATGGACATAACCTGTCCATGTTATACATCATGGCAGGATATATTCCATTGTGGACTTTTGGCGCTTTTATAGCTATTCCGGAACATCCGATCTGGGTGGTGCTTTCTATTTTTCCGATCACTGCTCCAACTATGACGATGTTAAGAATGGGTGTGTCTGATATCCCCGGCTGGCAACTTGGCGCTAGTTTGGGCGTGTTGATAATATCTATTGCCATCGGGCAATTCTTGTCTGTAAAGACATTCAGGACGTTTATGTTGATGTATGGAAAAAGACCGCGGATGAAGGAAATCTTCCAGACATTAAAAACTTCCTAGTATCATAAATTTCAATCTGATTAATTGATTAGATAAGGTAAGAGATAGCTGTAGGGCACGATGGCATACAGCTATTTTCTTTACAAATAATGATGGTTTACAATAACATGAAAGATCAGCTTCCTTAGCCAAGGAGCAATCCATGAACGAAAACAAACGAGGATTGGTCAAAAACACGACCAGGGATTTTTATCAGGAGGGAAAAAAGACAGCGGATTATTCCCTGTTTGATTTTTTGCACGGCTACATGTACTCAAAATGGCCCTATCTTTACATTAGTGTCGCCCTGGGGGAACACCGTCTGTACAAAGTTATCCAACCGATCTTTCTTTTTTTGCAGTCGATAATGGAACCATCTCGGGATAATGAACCTGAGGAACCTGGTTATGCCTGGGCGAATTCTTATCACGGAAAAGTCGTACCGATTGATGAAGCCAAACGATTGGTCTCGATCCAGGAAGATATTGTCATCAAGGATCTGGAGCAGGTAATTCCCTTTACCCGGGCCAGGGATATCATCATGCACAATCCTCAAACGATCGTTGTCCTGGATTGTCCCTGCCGTATGGCCCGTGAAGATCACTGCACACCCGTTGATGTTTGTTTGATTGTGGGGGACCCATTTGCCAGTTTTATCCTGGAGCACCAGCCAGAAAAATCGCGCCTGATCTCCTCAGATGAAGCGATGGGGATCCTCCAGGCCGAGCATGACCGCGGCCATGTTTCACATGCTTTCTTCAAAGATGCCATGTTAAACCGTTTTTACGCTATTTGCAATTGCTGTTCCTGCTGCTGCGGGGCCTTCCAGTCTCATAATAATGGCACACCCATGTTAATGTCATCTGGGTATACCGCTTATGTGGATTCCGATCTATGTGAAGGGTGTGAAACCTGCAGCGAATTCTGCCAATTTTCTGCGATCGAGATGGTTGATAATAAAGCACTGATCCACAGCGAAGATTGTTTTGGCTGTGGCGTTTGTGTTGATAAATGTGCCGAGAAGGCGATTACACTTCAACGCGATCTTTCCAAAGGTACTCCTCTGGAAATTCAGAAATTGATGGAAGAAGCTGCCCTGATCAATTGACAGAATTTCAGTGAACTGAAATGACCTGGCAGCCTGTTGTGCTGATGAGGGTTTGAGGTTGAATGCTGAAGATCGCATGATCGGACCCTGCGGCAGCCCAGATGATTGGATGGTCCAGTAAATCCCGATCGAAATAGATCGGGATTTCTTTTTTCAATCCATAAGGTGAAACTCCCCCAATCGCAAAACCGGTTTCCTCCCGGACAAATACAGGCGGAGCGAATTGGATATCCTCGCCTAGGTGAGCACCGACGAGTTTTTCATCTACCTTATTTGCACCGCTGGTCAGGATCAGAACCGGTTTCTGGTCGGACACTGTCCGAAAAACCAGAGATTTAACGATCTGACCAACCTGGCAGTTGGCCGCTGCGGCAGCTTCTTTTGCTGTTCTAGCGCTGCCTGGGAGTTCCTGGACAGTCACGGGGATCCCCAGGACATTTAAGGCGTCTTTGACGCGTTGTGTGCTTGTGGTCATCATGGGATGTATTGTACCTGATAGCGGAAGAGATCCTGGACAGGGAGATCATGCAGAACCAATGGCTTAAAAGTTATTTTGGTTCATGATCTCCGGCATACAGCAGTGTTCTTTATTTTGAATAATGGGGTGGATGTTCTTGTCGCTTCAATAAGATTGGGATATGCAAAACCAAGCATTACATTAGATGTTTATGGGCATTTGTTAAATTCAGGAAAGAATGAAGTAGCAAAAAAAATTTAGGAATTGGTATCATGATAGGCATCAGCCTTATTGTTTTACGATGTAATACTTATTTACACGCTTGTTTTGCTGAATTTGACTGACTAAAGGACCGAAAAATTCATCGATGGCCTTTGGTGCACCTGGAAAAAACTTTATTACATCCGGTTGTTTATATTCATCAAAAAGAACAACGCCACCCTTTTGAATAAAAGGCCAAAAATGCTCTAGAGTAACTTTGTATGATTGATATAGATCAACATCCAAGTGGAGTAGAGCAATGGGTCTTCCATCAAACTTCTTCAGACTTTCCTCAAAAAAGCCATTCACCAGTTTCACATTATTCTGATAAAACGTTAAACTAAACTCTCCACCTTCAATTATTAACTGTTCAATCGTCTTAATTGATCCTACATTCCACTCACCTTTCATTGAATTTCTTGGGCTTATATCCTCAGGAGTGGGTTCTGGAAATCCTTGAAAAGAATCAAAACCAATAATTTTCCTATCTTTGCCTTCATAATAGGCCAAACAACATAATCTATAAAAGCTATGACCAAATCCTACTCCACACTCAACAATATCCCCTTCTACATCCTTAACCAAATCAAACATATCCTTAAAATACAAGAGAAGTGCCAATTGACTATGGCTTGTTCTCAATGGAAGATAATCTGTTGTCCGTTGGATCTTATATCCAAAAGAATTCAAGGAATTATTGACTAGATCCTTAAAATTTTGTTTAATATTCATTACACAACTCGATTATTTTGATCTTTGTAACGCTAATAAGTATTCATTCCTATAATATTGAACATTTAGATATTATCTCTTATTCAATATATATCATACCTTAATAAAAACTGATCAGTAAAATCCAATAAAGTTGAAGTGTATCATGATGATGAATGATTGTGCAACATCTATTCTGTAAAAGTAGTCAGGTGATCCATAGTATTTGAAGTTAAGCACCTTAAAAAAGATAAATAAATTCTGCCTGTCTCCCAGGTTTTACTGATCTCCATCAACACTGCGCTCACTAAACGCAAGCATGAATCCTCGTTTGGAAATATTCTGGCCACTCTGGTACGGTGACGGATTTCTTGACTGACTCGTTCCAGACTATTGACTGTACGAATCCGACGACGGTGATCTTCAGGAAAAGCAAATACCGTCAATCCTTCCGGGATATTGCCTTCCATCCAGTCTTGAAGCGCATTTGGCGTATTTCTCAACAGTTCTGCGCAACTGAGCTTCAGCTTGTTCCCGGCCCGGGGAATTGAATATGGCCTGGATATCAACCGCAACTTCCCGCTTCATGCTTTGACGAGGCACATACTGGCTGGCATTCTGCTGCAAATGAAATTGACAGCGCTGCCAGGGAATACCACTGAAAATCGCTTTGCGGGCAGCTTGCGAGCCCTTAAGGACGTCACTGATGATTAGCTACACATCCTTAAAGCCTCGCTCCACCAGGCTCTGCAGGAACTCGCGCCAGTGGAGTTCCTGTTCACTGAGTGAGACGGAAATGCCCAAAATCAGGCGTTTTCCCTCAGGATTCAATCCGCTGGCTATCAAAACAGCTGCATCCCGGATCTGGCCGTCCATTCGCACCTTTTCATAACGAGCATCAAGGTACAAGTAGATGATTTGACCAAGAGGTCGATTAGGCCACGATTCCAGGACTTCATCTAGCAAAGTGGCTGCAGCAGAGCTCGTTCACTGCGTAAACCTTTCTCCAGTGCCTGTGGGTAAAAACCTCCTTCCGCACCTGGGGCACATCGAAAGTAATTGGTGCGATCCGAGTTGTGACCGTCTTGGGCTTGAAGCCGTTAGAGTGACCTCGGCGTTTTTTTGACCGTTCGTATGACCCCACACCAAGGTGTTCTTCTCTTTCGGCTTCCATTGCGGTATTGACCACAATGCGGATCAACTCAGGCAGAAAATCAAGGCCTTGCTCTGCTACCTGTTCAAGTAATTCAGTTGGTAAGGTAAAATGGTCTTGGTAGGTCATGACGTTCTCCTTTTTGCCTAGTAACAATAAGGATACACCTGACCTACCATTCTTTGTTTATCAATTTTACAGAAAAAAGTTTACACTAACGAGATGAAACAGAGTAACAGCGAAATCAATGAAGTAGAAATCTAATATTAATGATCAACAACTAAATTATGAATAAATAGCACCAGATTAGCACCAGATATGATAATAATTACAAAAAAACCACCTGAAAAGGTGGTTTTTTCTCTGTGAGACGGGGAGGGGCTCGAACCAGCAAGCTGAACCAATGGCTTAAAAGTCCATTGGTAGTTAAGGGGACAGGAAAATCTCTCTGATCAAGAGTCGGCTGGTGTTTCCTCAACCACTGGTTCTTCTTTGGCCGGTTCTTCCTTTTCAATCTCTTCCACAACAGAGATCTCAACATAGAAAGGGTCTCCAAAACGAGCCCCATCTGGATCATAGGCCTGCCACCAGGAATTGTAACGACCCGGGTTATCAGGCGCATTGAATGTTATTTCTAATACTGCTTTGGTGGATTGGCGTGCCGGATAGAGTCCCTGCATCTTTTCAGCTCCCAGGGCCAACCCTGAAATCAGTTGAAGTGAATAGGAAGAGTTCCAGTTGCAATTTCCAGTGTTTTTGATCAACCAACGCTTCATGATCAATTCACCGGGAAAGACTTCGAAGCCGTCAGGGATGGTGAGGTCGTCCAGAAACTCAAGCTGATTCAAGCAATTAGCCTGTCTGGTGGGCAGGGGCGTTGGAGTGGATCCAGAGATCTGTTCTTGGGCTGGATTTGAAGTAGGCGGCACAAAATGTGCCGCCTCGGATGGTAGGGGTGTTGCGGTGCCAGACTGGCATCCAGCTATCAATAATAATAGAATGGTGTAGGTAATATTCCTGACAGCATTTGGCCAAAAGTTATTTTGCTGGGGGAATTGGTTCATCAGCGTCTGCTTCGGGGTCAAATTCCGATTGATCCATAACTAAAGCCCGGATGGCATCTTCGATTTCTTTGGTGAAATCCGGATTTTCTTTCATGTAAGCCTTGGCTTTTTCACGTCCTTGCGCAATCCGCAGATCGCTACCATAATAATAAAAGGATCCCCGTTTTTCGATCACAGCTACCTCAACCGCAAGATCAAGGATGTCACCAGACTTGGAAATGCCTTCATCATGCATGATATCGAATTCCGCAGTCCTGAACGGGGCGGCAACCTTATTCTTAACAACCCGGACCCTGGTGCGGCTGCCAACGATATCTGTTCCGGATTTGATTGATTGAATTCTGCGAACATCGAGCCGGATCGAGCTGTAAAATTTTAATGCTCGGCCGCCGGGGGTAGTTTCAGGATTACCAAAAACAATACCGATCTTTTCACGCAGCTGATTTGTGAAAATCAGGCAGGTATTGGTTTGTTTGATGGCGCCAGATAATTTCCGGAGTGCCTGGGACATCAGGCGGGCCATTAATCCCATATGAGAATCACCCATATCTCCTTCGATCTCAGCCCGGGGAACCAGGGCAGCGACAGAATCAATGACAATGACATCCACGGCGCCGGACCGGATCAGGGATTCGGCGATCTCCAGTGCCTGCTCGCCTGTATCTGGCTGAGAGATCAGCAGGTTATCTATGTCCACTCCTGTCTTTGCTGCATAGGCAGGATCTAGGGCGTGTTCCATATCAATGAATGCAGCCGTCCCGCCTTGTTTCTGGGCTTCTGCAACGATATGCTGGCAAATAGTTGTTTTTCCGGATGCTTCAGGACCAAAGATTTCAGTCACTCTGCCGCGGGGAATACCTCCCACACCGAGAGCCAGATCCAGGGATAAAGTACCGGTAGGGATCACATCCACGGCCAAGCCTTGTGCATCCCCCAATTTCATAATTGCCCCTTCTCCGAAGCGTTTTGTGATGTCCTGGAGCGTTTTATCTAATGCTGCTTTACGTGGATCGTCCGCCATTTCTTCCTCCTCTGAATGCGCCGCATTTCAGGCTGATATGTTGATTTTAGTGTAGCACAAATGTTCTAAACGTCAAGGGGAAGGCGAAAAAAAATATTCCAGGGGGGCAGGACCATCATCTGAGAATCCGCGCCAGACATGGAACTTGAAAAAGGTAACCTGGCCTGGTTTGATCTCCACGGTCGTCTGGTATGAAAAACCGATATTGGTGACTGGGATGGAGATCAGATACTTACCGGCAGGGATATTGGAGACTGTCAGGTTTTCCTTATAGTATGGATCGCTGTTTATGGCTTCATATTGGTAGGATTTTGCGATCCAGAGATGGTTATTTGGTTCAGTGCTGTCCAGATCTTCTTCGCTGCGGTACACATAAACCACCTGCTGTTCAAGCTGCCGGCCATCATAGGTCAGGATCTGCCCGACCAGGACGCCCCATCCCTGGGGAGGGGAGATCCATAAATCGGGGTTGCGGGTTGAGAAATATTCATTTTTCCCTAATCGGACTTCAAAATGGAGGTGGGGCCCGGTAGTTTTGCCGGTATTGCCCATATAACCGATCCTCTCTCCTGCTTTTACTTCCTGGTCCTCTACAACGAGGATTTCATCCAGGTGGGCGTATAAAGTGTAGAGAGGTTCTCCCTGATAGCTGAATGAATGCTGGATGACTATCGCCTTTCCGTAGGGATCATCGTAGACATTATTTCCGCCCCGATAGATTCCCTGGCCAGCATAAACGATCTTTCCCTCTCCGGCTGCCAGGATAGGAGTGCCAATATCTCCTGGTATATCTATTCCAGTATGGACGACATTTTCGAAAAAGACATCCCCGTAGCCATAGTTGGAGTAAGCTGCTTCGATATCAAAAGCTGCAATTGGATTCAGGAAATAAAAATGATCATGCGGGCTTGGAACCCAGGGGACAGGATAAACCGGAGGTCGCCAGGGATCGATGTTATTCCTGGGATCTGGTGGAAGTGAGAATTCGGGGGTAGATAGGGGAGGGGCAGGAGTGGGGCTGAGCTCAGGAACAGGGGTAAGTGTTGGCGTGGCAAGATTAAGGCTCACCTGGGTATCTGTGGGGATAGAAGAGGTTTCTGTTGGGACTGGCAGGTCCGGGCCGGGAGTAGGATTAGCTGAGCCCTCAACCTGGCATCCTGATAGAAGGGTAACAGCAATCACAAGGATGGGAATATATACCGCTAGGGTTCCCATCCTGGAGCCAACCATACCTGGACCGATCCTGGAAAATCTTTTCATGAGTTTTTATGGGTTGGCACTGATATCCAGTTCTTCTATATCGTCCTGGGAATATAGCTGGAGCAAGGCTGTTTGTAAGCTCAGATCCTGGGTAAATGCGAAATATTGGTACCGTGAAGCAGATTCGGAGAATTGCCAGAAAGATTCTGCGGGAAACCGTTTCCAGCCGTAGGCGTCAGCTAATTCTGTGAAATCGATCCAATAACCATCCTGAACATGCTGGGATCGGGCTCCTCCATTTTCATAATTGTCATTGCTCCCTGAAAATCTAGCATCAAAACTCCAATTAAAATCATAAAGTGGTTTTCCTTGCGTACCCTGTTGATTATTGGCGCGGATATATACCCGCCAATAGGTTTGATCCCTGTATTCTTCTTTCACGAGGACCAACCAGTTTGCCATCCTTGGGACATCATCGACCGTGATTCCTCGACCAGTGAACAACCATTCCTGGCTCACTCCCGGAGTGAGAGGTTGATCGATCGAAACAAAGGCATTCTCCAGGGTGCCCAGGAAATCCCATCCTGCGCTATCTCTAATTGCTTGGCGCAGGGAAGAGAATGAGCCGACTGCATCCTGGTTAAATCTCGGGTTGGGCGCAGCCAGATTTCTCAAATGGATCAGATCTTTGCTTTCTGTAACCTGTTCAGCTGCAGTTCCTTCAGCAGGATACCAGAGAGGTGTTGGTTGGGGCCCAGGATCAAGATTGGACTCGTAAATAAACCCATTGGCCGCACTCCAGCTGATCCCCTCTACATGACCAGGCATTTTGACAGCTGGCAGCATGACCTGGAATGACCCTTCAAATCCAGGATAGGCCGTGAGGTAAGTCTCATGAGGGCCTTCCAGGACTGTATATAAGATCTCTCCTCCCCCAGACCACAGTGGCCAATCCCCGCTGCCTGTGATAATGGGGTCTCTATCGGGATCATGTGAATCCCAGGTTACAAGGGAGTGATTTCCTTCCTCTGTAACTATCGACCATGTCAAATATCTGCCATCGGGTGACCAGGTAGGGTGATTAACTGATAACCCAGGAAGATTGGCAACCGGTACGGCTTTATCTACCTCATTGGAATCCAGATCCGCGTACCAGATTTCCTGGCGGCCGTTCCTGGTGCTGACAAAAACGATTAAACGGCCTTGCTCGGACCAATTTGGAGCAAAATCAGCTCCCGGATGGTTAGTCAGGGGTATTTCCCCGCTGGTTCTATTAATGTCCTGGATCAGGATTTCCAGGTTGTTCACACGGTAACTTTCATAGGCCAGCCATTGTCCATCTGGCGACCAGGTTGGGTTTCCATCATAGGCATAAGTATCTGTGAATTGCTCGATCTCACCACTATTCAAGTCCAGGATGAATATATCCCATGGACCATTCCTGTTGGATGCAAAGGCTACCAGCGAACCATCTGGACTGACAGAAGGGGTGATGTCCAGGAATGGCCCGGAGGTGATCCTTGTTAAAGGCAGGGCGGCATATCCAATTCCTGCCCAATCTTCAAGGAAAGGTTGATAAGTGAAAAGGTGGACATCCTTTCCTTCCCGGATTGACAGGATCAATGAGCCGAATTGAGATGGAAAAGCCAGCAGGTCTGGATTGACAGGTTCTGGCTGGTTAGTAGGGATTGGCGCGTTAGTCGCGATGGGCGTGACAGTTTTCGTCGGAGTGGGTTGGAATGCTTCGGCCCGGTTATTTTCAATCTGTGCCCTCGCGTCTGGATAAAAAATTACCGCTGTGATGACCAGGATAATGCCAATCACAATTATTATCAGGTATGAAAGATAACCCGGTCTGGGGCCCTCTTCCTGGATCTGGTCTGAATTGTTGTCAATCATATAGGAGTCTCATTATAGTAGTTAATTGATTCGCAGCCAATTCGGAAAATAACTTTTTAGCTTTCCTTTTTGAACTTTTCCCCACCCCAGTGGATTTCCGGATACAGTAATGAGAATCCAGGAGCCGGGCGAATAATCTTCTTCGGAGATCCTGATAGGGGATCCCCGCTGATAAGCAGCTAAATCGGTTTCGCCTAACGAAAATTCTATCACTTTTTGGGCATCTTCCCGCTTGATACCTGCTGCAAGTGCAGGGCTGGGGATGAGCCGATCTGACTGGAAAGTTCCCAACCACCAACCCCAGTGGTGAACTTTCAGCCCTTTCAGAGGTGGAGATCCGGTTGGGATCCAATACAGCCGATTCCCGTATACAGCCAATCCCCGGCTGCCAGGGGAAATCTCCCTGGTCCGGCTGGTTGCTGTCAGGTTGTTTTCAAAGAACTTTTCATAGACTAACATCTGATCCGGATTAAGTGGGTTGCCGCTGTACTTTTCCTGGAGATCAGATATTTTGTTGGATTCAGTTTTCTTCAATTTGGCGGCAAAATGCCCCTCGCCGGATGTGATATGGGGCCAGATCCGGATTGGTCTTGTCAGATCGGCTGCATCTGAATCGGATAATGGGATCCCGGGGGAAAATCCATAAACGAGAGGGATGGGTTCAAGGGTGAAATCTGGATTTTTATCGAGAAAGCGCAGGATCGTTCCTTCATTTTCTAACTGGTTGAATGTGCAGGTTGAATAAAGGAGCATCCCCCCCGGGCGTACTAATTTCCCGGCAAACCAAAGGATTTCATCCTGGTTTACTGCGAGGCGTTGGCTGAGCTCCGGTGACCATTTTTTCATCTCCCCGGGATGGGTCCGGAATGTGCCCTCTCCGGAGCAAGGCGCATCCACCAGCACCCGGTCGAAATATTCTCCAAAATGATCAACCAGCCGTTGAGGTGTTTCTCTGAGGATCGAGACATTTCTGGCACCCCATCGTTCAATATTCCGGCCCAAGGCCTGGACGCGATGCGGATTCGGATCATTTGCGATCAGAACCCCCTCACCGCTCATTTTACTGGCGATCTGGGTCGTTTTCCCTCCCGGGGCGGCACAGAGATCCAGCACTCGTTCACCGGGTTGTGGATCAAG
>Ga0209013_10001228_pt1 | contig 23702 bp, 21 predicted proteins | sample Cruoilmetagenom2_FD_187291 | JGI IMG/M metagenome (GOLD analysis project Ga0209013, IMG submission 187291) | Oil polluted marine microbial communities from Coal Oil Point, Santa Barbara, California, USA - Sample 2 (SPAdes) (version 2) | ecosystem: Environmental > Aquatic > Marine > Oil seeps ... | reverse complement strand
CCATGCCGCAGTTGTTGTGTCCGATGAGGGCAATAGATTTAACTCCGCCGATGGCAATGGCATAAGATATCTTGAATTCGCTGTATCTTAGATTTGCTCCTCCTGTCCGAATAATATAAGCAAAATTATCTGGTATCTGTAAGCGCTTGCGATTGTCCATGCACATGCCAATCAACAATTGTGCTTTTTTGAAAATGTCAGGAGAGCGCTTGAGATTATGGTATTCCAATAGAAACCCAATGGGCGTTTCCCTATACTCCGGGAAGATATCTTCCTTTGTTGACACTGCGATAAGACGATTCATGTATGTGCTAATCATTCACCTGATATTTTTTACATGGCTGCCCAACGGAAAAGCTCAGCGGCGCGATCCCCAGTATCCGCTGGTAGGGTCAGGGAGTGGCGCCTAAAACTTAGGTGATGTAGACCCGTGGTCACACCGTTCCCTATCATTCGTTTCCTCCCAACTTTAGAATGTATTCTTCCACCTGCTCGCCACGTGTGTTGGAGAAACCTTCATCCTCTCCGGCAACTGTAAAGCCACATTTCTCCAACACCCGGATCGAGGCTGTGTTATCCTTGGCAGCACGCGCATAGAGTGGTCGAGTCGTGTTCTGATCTAAAAATTTGGTGAGCGCCCCGGAAGCAATGCCCCTCCCCCAGAACTCTTTCCCGATCCAGTAGCTGACTTCCAGTTCGCCGAACCACCCATGGCTCAGAATAGAACCGGCTACCTGCCCATCATAAAGGATCGTCTTTGTGGTGACGGTGTCGTCGGCTAGTATTTTTGCCCAGTGGGCAAAAAAGGCGTCCCTGTCCTGTGGGTCCTTGGACGTGAAGGCAGCCATGTAGTTGGCATCCGGGTCCAACTGGTGCTCGAAGAAAGTGGGAAGATCACCTTCCGTCACGTCGCGCAAGACGATCCGTGCATTGTATTCTGTTGTGTATTTGTGTCGTCTTGTCATTATGGAACCCTTTTCTAGAGTCTAATTCTTTCTTAGCTGTGTGTCCAGTTTTTTTGTCCATTACAAGCGAACAAGAAAGCTTCTTATTCTACATAATTGCATTATATGGGGGGACATGGTATCTAAGTTCTCAGTCACATTCACTATCCACAATTCATTATTCATCCGTATAATTAGCCTACTCCGGTTTCCGTCCTCATCCAACTAGAGGTTATAATAAGCTTCCACACTTTGTGGGAAAATTGTCAGGACGGATCTACTATATGAACAATACAAACTTAAAAGTCGTCATCCCCATGGCAGGGCTGGGAAAACGCCTGCGGCCACACACCTGGAGCAAACCCAAACAATTGATCAGCGTGGCGGGAAAGACCGCTCTCGACCACGTCCTGGACAGCCTGTCGACACTTCCGGAGACGTTCGATGTCGAATTGATCAACATCGTCGGATACCTGGGCGATCAAATCGAAGATTATATTGGAGCGAAATATCCGGACCTGGAAGCGCATTATGTGATCCAGGAAGAGCCGCGCGGCCAGTCACACGCCATCAAGTTGGCCCAAGAATACTTAGGTGGTCCAATGCTGATGATCTTTGCCGATACCTTGATCGAAACGGATTTGTCGTTCCTGGCAGACGAGGACGTAGGCGGAATCGCCTGGGTGAAACCCGTGCCTGATCCGCGGCGCTTTGGCGTGGCGGTTATTGATGGCGAGGGTCAAGTTACACAACTGATCGAAAAACCAGAGGACAAAAGAAACAACCTGGCTATAGTGGGCTTTTACTATTTCCAATCATCCGAAGATTTGCTGACAGCGATCGACGAGCAGATGGTCCGCGAGGTTCAACTCAAAGGCGAATACTATCTCGCGGACGCAATTAACATCATGATCGAAAATGGGCTGCAAATGCGCACCGAATTAGTGGACATATGGCTGGATGCCGGTACACCGGAAGCGCTGATAGAGACCAACCGTTATCTGCTCCAGCATGGTCTCGACAACATAACGGAATTGGATAATTTTCCGGATACGGTCGTCGTGCCACCAGTCTATATTCACCCCAGCGCTAAAGTAGAACGCTCCATTATTGGTCCCTGCGTCTCCATCGGCGCAAACTGCCGGGTCGAACAGAGCATTATCAAGGATTCGATCCTGGAAGACGAAGCTGAAACGGCGGGCGTCATCTTGCAGGATTCACTGGTCGGACGCAGCGCACAAATAACGCGCGGAGCGGGTCAAATCAACGCCGGTGATAATACGATTATTACGCTGTGAAGCGATTAAGTGGTCACAAAGGGCAGCACACCCATAACATTGAATGAAATTCAAGAGCACGAGCACTACGATTGGCCTTCTGCCCAGATAATGAGCAACCGACCCGGATAAGTGAAGATGAATGACCTGGTAGTTTGCCGGTCCAGCAGCGAATACGCTGAACAACCCACAGCGTTAGTATGGGAGGGAAAACGTGTGCAGATCAGCGAAATCGTCTCACGCGGGCGCGTTCCTGAGGGGAAGACCTTTCGCGTTCTTACCAGCGACGGAAACATATTCGACCTAAACTACGATCAATTTACGGACGAATGGGAAATTAACCCTGATTTTTAATACAAAGAATAAACACATGACAGAGGAGTCAACGTGAAGCAAAGCTACCTGGCCAAACATGTCGCCACCCTGAAACCTTCCGGCATCCGGAAATTCTTCGATATTGTCGCCACTATGGATGATGTGATCTCACTGGGCATTGGAGAGCCTGATTTTATTACGCCGCAGCCAATTCTGGATGCCGGGATACAATCTCTGCAAGATGGCAAAACTCATTACACCTCCAATTTTGGAACACTAGAACTGCGACGGGCATTGGGTAAACACCTGCATGGGTTGTATGGAACAAGTTACGATCCAGAATCAGAGATAGTCGTCACAGTTGGAGTCTCCGAAGCGCTGTACCTGGCGCTGACAGCTATCCTGAACCCTGGCGAAGAAGTGCTCGTACCGTCCCCGTGCTTCGTCTCGTACCCTTCCGAGGTTACCCTGGCCGGCGGCGTGCCGATCGAAATCCCAACTTATGCCGATGATGGTTTTATGCCCCAACCGGATGCCCTGGAAGCGGCCATAACAGAGCGCACGAAAGCTATCCTGATCGGATATCCCAACAACCCAACGGGGGCAGTCGCCCAGCGCGAAATTATGCTGAAGGTGGCCAGCATCGCCGAGCAGCATGACCTGATTGTTATCTCTGATGAAATCTACGACCAGCTGGTGTACGATGCGGAACACGTGTGCTTCCCAACCCTGCCGGGTATGCGGCGGCGCACGATATTGATCGGAGGGTTCTCGAAGAATTACGCAATGACCGGCTGGCGAATTGGTTACGCCTGCGCACCGGCTGACATCCTGGTTGGGCTGCTGCGCGTCCACCAGTACACGATCATGTCGGCACCAACCACGGCACAACACGCGGCCCAGGTCGCGCTGCGTGACGGAGCTCCCCATGTCGCTGAAATGCGGGCAGAGTATGACCGCAGGAGAAAGCTGATCGTTTCCGGTTTGAATCACCTGGGGCTGACCACAATCGAGCCGCAGGGCGCGTTCTACGCCTTCCCAAGCATCGCAGCCACCGGTATGGATGACGAGACATTCGCCGAGAGGCTGCTGGACGAGGAGAAGGTAGCCGTCGTTCCGGGCAGCGCCTTCGGTCCTGGCGGAGGCGGACACGTGCGCTGCTCATACGCGACGGCGTATGAAAAGATCGAGGAAGCACTGCGGCGAATGAGCAGCTTCATGCAGCGCCACGGATAGCGTGCTATGACTAACGTGGAATACGAAGCCGTAATCGGTCTCGAGGTGCACGCCGAGCTGGCGACAGAATCCAAGATGTTCTGCAGCTGTCCGGTGGTCGACGGCACTCTGGCAGGACCGAATGTCGCTGTGTGCCCAGTATGTTCGGGCATGCCGGGTGTGCTGCCGGTCGCAAACCAACGAGCGGTAGAGTATGCGCTGCGCGTGGCATTGGCGTTGGAATGCGAGATTAAAGGGACAAGTATATTCGCCAGAAAAAACTATTTCTATCCCGACCTGCCAAAAGGCTACCAAATTTCCCAGTACGAGCACCCGCTCGCGAGAAATGGGCGACTATCCATCACGACCTCCCAGGGAAGTAAAATCATCCGCATCCGGCGCGTCCATCTGGAGGAGGACACCGGCAAGCTTACCCATATCAAACGAGATGCTGGCAACGAAACTGGAACAAAATACACGCTCGTTGACCTGAACCGGGCGGGCATCCCGCTGCTGGAAATTGTCAGCGAACCCGACCTGCGTACAGCAGAAGAGGTGGGCGTCTTTGCGAGATCTCTACGCTCGATCCTGCGCTATTTGGGAGTCAATTCCGGCGACATGCAGAAGGGCGTCATGCGGATCGAGCCCAATGTATCCGTGCGCACTGAAGGCAGTCGTGAGTTTGGCACACGCACTGAGATCAAGAACTTGAACAGCTTCCGTGTGTTGGAGCGATCGGTGGCTTTTGAAATCGAACGGCAGGCCGCTGTGCTCGATAAAGGTGGAGAGGTGGTCCAGGAGACGCGCGGTTGGGATGAGACTTCGGAGGTAACATTCTCCCAACGCAGGAAAGAAGAGGAAGACGATTACCGTTACTTCCCGGAACCGGATTTACCGCCGATTGTGGTTGACCCGGATTGGTTGAATTCAATCCGCGAGGAACTACCCGAACTGCCTATGGCTCGACGTCTGAGGTTCCAGGATGACTACGGTCTCCCCGTTTATGACGCCAGTGTACTGATCGATGAGCAGGCCGTGGCGGATTACTTTGAGAGTGTGATTGCGGCTCTTCCAGGAGTCCACCCCAAAACGGTCTCCAACTGGATCACGGGCGATCTGTTCGGCCTGATGAACCGCGCCAACGTGGAGATCAATGGAGTGCGGATTTCGCCAAGGGCATTGGCCGGATTGATCGACCTCATCCAGAAAGGCGAAATAAATCAGAAGACAGCCAAGCGCGTGTTATCGGAGATGTTTGATTCAGGCAGGCCAGCCAGGGATATTGTCGATGCGCAGGATCTAGGCCAGATTTCAGACACAACCACTATTTCGGAACTGGTAAAAGAGGTGCTGGCAAAAAACCCGGAACAGGTAGCAACTTACCAGAACGGAAAAGAGACCCTCTCACAGTGGTTCTACGGACAGGTGATGCGTGCGGCGCGCGGCAAGGCCAATCCGCAGGTCGTTCAGGCGGAGCTTGATCGACAATTGGAGGCTCTCAAGAATGACTCAGTTTAGCGGATCGTTGAGAACACCGGGTGATAAGTTGCCACGGTTACATATAAAATGTATGGCATTCGTCACTTGACGGCAAATGCTCCCTCTGCTAATTTTTATAAACAGATGTCAGATAAGGATTGTCAAGTTATAGGCTTTTATTAAAGGAGAGACTTTAATGACAGAAATGATCAACGCCTTCGATATGGCACAGAGCCAGTTTGATCATGTAGCCGATCTTTTAAGCATGGATCACGAAGTAGCCGAGATGCTGCGTTGGCCAATGCGCGAATTCAAGTTCATGATCCCGACCCGCATGGACGATGGCAGCATGCGTGTATTTTTTGGATATCGAGTGCAGCATAACGATGCGCGCGGTCCATCCAAAGGCGGACTGCGCTTCCACCCCTCCGAAACTTTGGACACGGTACGGGCGCTGGCAATGTGGATGACATGGAAGACGGCGGTCGCAGACATCCCACTGGGCGGCGGTAAAGGCGGGGTGCCGGTGGATCCCGCTTCGCTCTCGGTAGCAGAGAAAGAAAACTTGTGCCGCGGGTGGGTTGACCAGATGTGGCGCAACATCGGCCCCAGGCAGGACGTACCCGCGCCGGATGTGGGCACCACGCCGCAGATGATGGGCTGGATGATGGACGAGTACTCCAAGCTATCCGGCCAGTACACACCGGGTGTGATCACCGGCAAGCCGGTTACCGGTGGGGGTTCCCTGGGCCGGACCGAAGCCACAGGCTACGGCGTCATCTACACGGTTCGAGAGGCGATGAAACATCTCAACATCGACCCGGAAAAATCCAGCGCCGCAATCCAGGGCTTCGGCAACGTGTCGCAGTACGCAGGTATCGGTTTCACCGAGCAGTTGGGCGGCAAAGTTGAATGCGTCTCGTACTGGGACATTGCCGACCGGGCTCCTTATACCGTGAGCCATGCGGATGGACTGGACATCCGATTCCTGATCTCCATCACCGACCAATATGGGACGATTTCCAAAGATCGTGCGCTGGAAGCCGGTTACAAAATTGAAGACCCCGAAGCATGGATAACGAAAGATGTAGATGTCCTTCTCCCGGGGGCGCTAGAAGGCCAGATAAACGCGCAGACTGTGCAGCGCGTCAGCGACCGCGTGCGTATCGTAGGCGAAGGCGCCAACGGTCCCACAACCCCTGACGCGGACGAAGTATTCAAAGCAAATAATGTCTTTGTCATACCGGATTTCCTGTGCAACGCCGGCGGAGTCACCGTGTCCTATTTTGAGGGGGTTCAAAACGATTACAATTACTATTGGACAAAAGACGAGGTGCTGCAGCGCCTGGACAATCAAATCACACAAGCCTTTCACAGCGTGCTGGATATGGCTGAAACTGAAGGAGTGTTCATGCGCGATGCGGCTTACATGGTCGCCATCCGTCGGGTGGTTGAAGCGATGGAACTGCGAGGTTGGATTTAGGTTTTTTTGCGATAATCGATGAGGTGGAAGCGTTCAAGTGTGCTTTTTGCTGGCATATTTTTCCTACTCGTTGTATACTCATGTTAGAAAGTATGAATAAATGATGAATTGTTCGGGACGAGCAGACTCCCGAACAATATTTACGCATTGGGGCTGCGCGCCCGCACGGACGCCGAATTACATAGGAGAGGACCGCCATTATGAAAGTTACCGTATTACAGGAAAACCTGGCACATGGATTGAACGTTGTATCGCGAGCAGTTTCGCCTCGCAGTACGCTGCCGGTGCTTGGCAATATATTGGTTGCTACGGATGAAGGGCGTTTAAGGCTTTCCGCCACAAACCTGGAAATAGGTATCACCTGCTGGATCGGTGCCAAGATCGAGGAAGAGGGATCCACGACTGTGCCCGCGCGCGCATTTACTGACCTGGTGGGCACACTCACAGACAAGCAAGTAGAAATGGATCTTACCGTACGAACGCAGTCCTTGAACCTGCGCAGCGGGGCTTCAACCACCGACATAAAATGCATCGATTCGCAGGAATTTCCTCCCATGCCGGCTGCTGAAATCTCAGATGGACTGCAGGTCAACGTGGCAAACTTGAAGGAGATGATCCGCCAGGTAGTGTTTGCCGCCTCTACTGATGATGCACGCCTGGTCTTAACCGGCGTCTTAATGAAAATTACGGACAACCATGTTACGCTCGCCACGGCCGATGGCTTCCGCCTTTCCGTAAGAGAAGCAGAACTCTCCTCTGCCGTTCCCACGCCCGTTACCGCCATAATCCCTGGACGTGCATTGAGCGAGTTAGCGCGCATTGCCGGGGACAAGGATGAGTCTCTGACCATGATCCTGCCTCCCGGACGCGGCCAGGTGATTTTCCGGCTGCGGGATGTCGAACTCGTGTCCCAGCTCATCGACGGCGCTTTTCCCGAATATGAACAGATTATCCCGCGTGGTCACGATACGCGTGCAGTCCTTTCGACCAACGCTTTTCTAAAAGCCTGTAAGCAGGCCGAAATTTTCGCGCGGGAAGGCTCATACATCGCCCGAATCAGCATCAATCCGGGGGGTGAACTGAAACCAGGTATTGTGGAAATCTCGGGGCAATCAGAGGAGACCGGCCATAGTCAAAATGTCGTCGATGCCAGCATCGAGGGTCCCCCGTTGTTGATTGCATTCAACGTACGTTTCTTGAGAGAGGTGCTGGATGTCATCGATACGCCCAATGTTGCCCTCGAGACCAGCACGAACACCAGTCCTGGCGTAATTCGTCCGGTGGGCGACAACCAGTTCCTACACGTGATCATGCCCATGCACCTGGGCAATTAACGGGCGTTATCTAACTGATTAACCATCGAGAACACCCCGTAGATCTGATTGCGGGATGTCCCGCTCATGACGCTACCTCCTGCTTCTTCCGACCGCACGCTCTACATTTATCTCGCTCTTGCTCAATACCCCATTCTGAGTAGTTTTATTCGCGCCAGGATGCGTCAAGAGCTGTTCGACCGCGGGGTCATCCCTTCGCGTGCATTTGAAGCCGAGGCGCGAAAAAAGGCCATCCGCTCCCAGGCCCTGGAAGGTCTGCACGACCCCTACTCAGAAGAACCCGTTGACGTCTGGGAGTTGAGACTCAACAGGGTACGCGATCACCTGACCGATTTCTATTTTGCCTACAATCTGCCGTATGATTTATTCGAAGAAATCGTGGAGCAGGCGCTTGAAGAACGCGGCGCGCAGGACGCGGAATACCAGATCTCATTCAACCCGGAACTGGCGCCGCAAAAGATGCTCTTCGAGCAGGCCAGAGCGATAGAGAAGATGCCCTCAGATGAGCGCTCCAAAGCTGAGGCGCGTTTACGAGAGATCAAAGTCGTATTGATCCGCACATTGATCAGCGACCAGTTGGGCTATGTGAAAATCGCCAAAGAATGGTTCACTATCAAGGATTTAGACCTCTTCCGCAAACGCAAAATCGGTCACGGAAAGATCGGCGGCAAATCGGCCGGGATGCTCCTGGCATACCGCATTTTGCAGGAAGTGGCCGGTGAAGGCATTCGATCCTGCGTCAAAATCCCTGAGTCCTACTTTTCCGGTGCGGACCTGATGTACACGTTTATGGCTCTGAACGGCTTGATGCATTGGTCAGATCAAAAATACAAACTTGAAAACCAGATTCGAGCCGATTTCCCAAGCCTCTTGGAAGAATTCCTGGCGGGTGAATTCCCTCCCGATATCCTCGACCGTTTCAAAGAGCTGCTCGAGCGGGTGGGGGACAAACCATTGATCGTGCGTTCGTCCAGCCTGTTGGAAGACAATTTCGGCACATCTTTCGCAGGAAAATATGACAGTTTCTTCTGTCCGAACCAGGGAACGCCGGAAGAAAACCTGAAGGCATTTACACAGGCTATTCAGCGCATTTATGCCAGCGCTCTCCATCCCGACGCACTGCTTTACCGCCGTGCTAAGGGGCTGCAGGATTACGACGAACGGATGGCAATACTGATCCAGGAGGTACAGGGGGAGCGCTATGGACGCTACTATCTGCCCCATGCCGCTGGTGTGGGCTTCAGCCGCAACCTCTACCGTTGGTCACCGCAAATTCGCCGCGACGACGGGTTTTTGCGTTTAGTGTGGGGGTTAGGTACACGGGCTGTCGACCGGGTTGGGGACGACTTCCCGCGCCTAGTGGCGCTGAGCCACCCTCTCCTTCACCCAGAATCCTCGCCAAAAGCTATCCAACGTTACTCTCAGCAATACGTTGACCTGATCGATATGGTAGATAACCAGTTCAAAACATTACCGATCAATGAAGTCCTTCAAGCTCGTTATCCAATGCTGCGCCAAATAGTGCAGGTAGATCAAGGCGGATACCTGGCGCCCCTGCGCATCACGCTGCGCGAAGGTAACAAAGACAGCCTGGTTTTGACGTTCGACGAACTGCTGCGGCGTACACCACTTGCCAAACTAATGTCCACAATACTCCAGCTTCTGGAGAAGCACTACCATTCTCCGGTTGACACAGAATTTACCATCCACGTCGAAGATCCAACCAGCACTCAACCCGAAATCAAGGTGTCTTTGCTGCAATGCCGACCGCAAAGTCACCTTGCGGAGAGCGAAGCGCACATCCCGCATAACGTGCGCGATGAGGACGTCATCTTTGCCACATCACGCATGGCCCCGCAAGGGCGGGTGAAAGGCGTTCGTTATGTCATTTTCGTCCCACCAGAGGGATATTACGAGCTGCCGACGCAATCCGACCGGGCGGACCTGGGACAGATGATTGGACGCTTGAACGCAGCCCTTGAAGGTGAGACATTTATCTGCATCGGACCGGGACGCTGGGGGACCAACAACCCAGACCTTGGAATCAACATTGGCTATGGCGATATCTATCACACCCGGGCCTTAATAGAACTGGCAGGGGAAGGCATCGGTTCGGCTCCCGAGGCGTCCTTCGGCACCCATTTCTTCCAGGATTTGGTGGAGTCAAATATATACCCTCTGGCGATTTATTTTGATGACGAAGACACCATCTTCAATCGAAATTTCTTCTACAAATCACCTAACCGGATCAATGACCTGTTTCCAGACATCGGCATATCGGCCAACTGCCTGCGCCTGTTAGAAGTCGCTGCCTACCGGCCTGACCACCATCTCGAGTTGGTGATGGACGATGAACAGGGCCGCACGCTGGCATTCCTGGAACCAGATTGATAAGGAGCTATCTTGAAAAAATTTGTTGCGGTCGCAGGGAATATCGGGGTGGGTAAATCCACCCTGGTGACGATGCTCAGTGAACGACTTGGCTGGCAGCCGTTTTACGAACCGGAGGTCGAGAACCCTTACCTGGCTGATTTCTACAGCGATATGCGCGCCTGGGCATTTCATTCACAAATCTTCTTCATCACGCGGCGTTTACGATCGCACCGGCAGTTGATCGACCACCCCACATCCGTCGTGCAGGACCGCAGCGTGTACGAAGACGCCGAAGTGTTTGCCTGCAACCTGTACGATCAGGGGTTGATCGACGAGAGGGATTATCACGCCTATCGTGAGCTGTATGATGTGTTGACCGAATTTTTACCCCCACCTGACCTGGTTATATACTTACGCGCTTCTGTCGGAACACTGGAAAGGCGCATCCAACACCGGGGACGTGATTATGAAAAAAAGATCGCAGCCGATTACCTCGACCAAATCAACCAGCTGTATGAAGCCTGGATAAACAGTTTCAACCTGTGCCCGGTGCTGTCTGTTCCGGCGGACGAGATGGATTATGTCGCCCACACCGGCCATCTCGATCTGATCGTGCAGAAGGTGGAGGAGAAGCTGACCGGGAAAGAAGAAGTCGTTTTCGACCTGGAAGAGGTAAGGAACTTCCGCTAATTCCACAAAATTTAAGCATGACAACCAGCAGCTCTTGCCCCCATTGCAACCATTTAAATCGATCATCATCCAGATTTTGTGCACAATGCGGGGCAAGAATCCCTGTGCGGCTGGTTCCTGGCCAGACGATGCTCGGGCGTTACACCATCACAAACGGACTGGGCAAGGGCGGCATGGGTGCCTTATACCTGGCCAGCGAGACCATCGCCAGGCAGGAACGTCAAGTCGTGCTCAAAGAAATGCTGGATTATTTCGATCCCAAAGAGCCGCGTGGCCAGGAAAAAGCCATCAATCGCTTCGAAAGCGAAGCCGCCACGCTGGCTTCATTGAACATCCACGGCATACCGCAGGTATTCGAATATTTCAGCGAAGGGGGACGGAATTTTATCGTGATGCAGTTCATAGAAGGCAAGAATCTGGAACAGGGGTTGACGCACCTCGATGACAGCGGGAATATGGTGCCCGGAAAGCCGTTCGCGGTGGAGAAGATACGCAGTTGGGGCATTGAGTTGTGCAGGGTACTGGAGAACCTGGCCGCCGAAAACGTGTTCCACATGGATATCAAACCCGCTAACCTGATCGTCGACAAAGCGGGCGAGATATGGCTGGTCGATTTCGGAACGGCAAAGGCGCACCAAGGTTCATTTTCGGGCGGTCAAGCCGGCCGGAAGAAATCCAGCGTGTTCGGCACACTCGGTTACGCGCCTCCTGAACAGGCCGCGGGAAAACCGGAGTCTCGCTCGGACGTGTTCGCTCTCGCTGCCACGCTGTACCACCTGCTGACCGACGATGATCCGCGCGACCAGCCCTACAAATTCCCAAAGATGAAGAACCTCCAGGGGGAAATGCGAAAAACACTGGAACGAGCACTGGATCAGGATGTCAAGAGACGCATCACCGCCCGGGAGCTGCGCCGGGGGTTAGAAACACCATCAAGCCACGGCCCGTCCTTCCGGTGGCGGGATGGTACCATGTCCTATGTCCCGGAAGATTTGGCCGTCACGGCCGATCGCAACTGGGAGGAAGCGCGCATGTATTTAAAAGGCGATGAATGGGAGCGCTGGTTCAGGGACTTACACCGCCACGACATCCTGAAACAAATGAAAGACGCCCGAACAAAGGAGGACAATCTCGACCTGGCTCTGGATGCCTTCCTGCGCAAACTCGACCCCAAACTACCAAAAGCGCAGTTATCGGTTGCCAGCAGCACAATACACGCCGGCGATGTCCCATGGGGCAAACAAAAGACGGTCGAGCTCGAGATCAGCAACACAGGTGGCGGCTGCTTTACAGCCAGACCGAGCAGCCAATCGCCCGGTCTGCGGGTCAGCCCTCAAGAACTGGTGATCGGCGATTCCCGGCGGCTCAAGGCGACCGTGGATGCGGAAGAACTATCTCCCTCATCTCAACCGCAGGTTTTATACATGACCATTGACGCAGGCACAGCGGGGGTGAAACAGGTCCCGGTTATGGTCAACGTTCCGGAACCAGAGATACAAGTTGACCCGCCCCAGCTGGGGTTCGGGCGAACCCATCGCGGGGATAATCAAATTAAAACATTTACTGTCAGCAACCAGGGCGGTAGTGCGTTCATCGGGTCCATCAGCGTCGACAAAAGTTGGGGCAGGGTCGAACCTGAGCAATTCCTGTGTTCACTCGGCAACAGCTACCAGGTGAAATTTGTGGCCGATACCAGAGACATGCGCGTTGGCGGTCACCGGGCACAGGTACTGGTGACTGCAAAAGCTGATGATTGGGAGCAGGACCTGGGAATACCCGTGCGGTTATCCATTTCCATTCTGCAGCATTTCATCAAGCACTGGTCACGTCCGCTGCTGTGGATGTCCGGTTGGATCGTTTACGGCATATTTCTGGGAGCCTTGCTTGGCGCCTGGACCGGAGGGGTCAGCATCAGCGGTCCCGTATTCACAGTCATCACCGGGATCCTGTTCGGCTCACTGATCTGTGTGCTGCTGGCGACTATCATCGGAGCGCTGGGCGGTTTCCGAGAGCTGAAAGGTCGCGATGGCGCCAGGCTGGGAGCGCTGATGGGAGCGGTTCCGGGTGTGGTCGTAGGCGGGTTAGCGGGGTACCTGGCGGCCCTTTTTCTCAACTGGCTGGGTTTATCTCTGGCTACGGGCGCGGGGATGGGGTTCTTCGGCGCAATTGTGGGAGGGGCTTCGTGCGCTGTGCTGGGCGCGGTGACATGGAGGTTGGGGAGAGATTAGAAATGGAGGACAGCAATGCAAATCGATAGTAAATCTTCGTTCTATAATTTTATTTATCCCTTCCAATTTGATCACACGCAGTTCAAATCGTTGGCGGATGGCATTGATAGAAAGGAATGGCCAGGCAAAAAAAGGAAGCTAGAAGTATGGGAAACGTTGGACTTTCCTTCTGAGGAGCTCCTTTCGCACATCGCAGATTTCTTGAATCCGCCAGAGGGGAGGAGCCCAACGGCGCGATTGTGGCAGATGGGACATGCGGCCATGGAATCGTTGGATGGCCTGGGTGCTAATGCGGAGTGGATCCTTGCCACACCAGGCGGTAACATCGCATTCAAAATATTATCCGTTCAACTGACGCTGTTTAAAGTTGGCGTTGGATTTCTCACGCTTGAAATTGAACCCTTTTCTGACGGTGACAACTTCGGCGACTGGCTCAACTTGCTGCATTATTTCCGTTTTTTCCGGGGACAAAGGAGAGTCAGCCTGTCCCTGCGTAAAAGCGCATACGACCAGGAAACGAAGCAGCGCACGATGGAAGCGTATTTTCCAGAACCTGCTGGCGGTCTCAACGAACATCCGGATGGGACAGGCAGCATGAACGATTTAATAGAGTCTATGCTGGTCACCCCCCAACTCGCAGAGACCTGGTGGCATGAGGTATTTATTCCGGGGCAATTGATGCCATATGCAGTGCTTAATATCGACGAGATTGAAGAAGATAAAATTCCACAAACAATCTACCGCATCAGGAATTTCTTTCACGATCAACAACCCCTATTCCCAGCAGCGGAAGATTTAAGTATAGAACACGACTCTCTATTACATTACACAAAAAATCAGTGGTTCTTCTTTTCACTTGATGGCGGCGGTTTTGTATCCTTCAACGCGCCTCAGACAGAATTCTTCCGCATTTCCCTACCAGACCACTTAAAGAAGCAATACTTCCTGCTGTTTATACTGGCGCTGCAGCAAAGATTCGTGCTGATGTCGCTTGAGAGTGAAGTAGCAGTCCAGTGGCAAATGGACTTGGGATCAGAAAATGATGAAGGACAGATGCGAATTCGTGAAGAGGCGTTTGGAAACACCCAGAATTTACTCTTAACATTTACCGCACGCGGATACTTCGTGCAGGTCATGCAAAGAGAACATCACCACCGCTGCTATCGAAAATGGCAGGAAATTTTCCAGGTGGATCAGCTCCTAATAGACGTTAACAATGAAGTCCGCTATATGCACAATTATTTACAAACGCAGCACGAGATAGAGAGACAAAAGGCAGAGACAGAGCGGCTGAAACAACGTGAGGCTTTTCAGCGGCGAATTAACCTGATCGCCTGGTTTGTCGGACTGCCAATCCTGCTGCTTTCATTCCTCAATGTAATCGGCGAAAAGAGATTGGGGATCGCTGTCGTTACAATGGTAGGCAGCCTTGCGATCGGACTGGTCGCCTACTTTACAATCAATTACCTGACCGGCAGGAAACCAAAAGGCTGAAACACAATTGTCAGATAAAGCAGGGGTCAAAAACCGATCCCACCGCACCGCCGTCCTGCAGGCGCTTTTCGTCACCTTCCTTTGGTCCACATCCTGGGTGCTGGTCAAAATCGGGCTGGTCGATATCCCGGCCATCACTTTTGCCGGCCTGCGTTATGGCCTGGCTTTTTTGTGCCTGCTGCCGTTTGCCCTGCGCCGTGTTCACAGGGCCTCACTGCGTAAGCTAAATCGCAGTGATTGGCTGCGGTTGATCATTCTCGGGCTGCTGTTCTATGCCATAACACAGGGGGCAATATTCCTGGGTCTGTACTACCTCTCTGCTGCGACTGTTACATTGATGCTGAATTTGACCTCGATCGTGGTCGCCTTGTTGGGAATCGTACTGCTGGCGGAGAACCCGACTAAACTGCAGTGGGTGGGTGTGGCGCTGTTCATCGCCGGTTCACTGATATACTTCTATCCGGTCGACTTCCCCGCAGGAGAGATTCTCGGGCTAGCCATTATTGGTGTGGGCATACTGGCGAACGCACTCTCATCGATCCTGGGCAGGAAGATCAACCGTGAGGCGAAAATCGAACCACTGTTGGTGACAACGATCAGCATGGGCGCAGGGGCGTTGGCTCTCATCGCTGCTGGATTTGCCAGCCAGAGTTTACCACCTCTTGAGATCAAACACTGGTTGATTATCGCCTGGCTGGCGGTGATTAACACGGCCTTCGCCTTCACATTATGGAATCTGACCCTGCGCACATTAACGGCGGTAGAATCGAGCGTCATCAACAACACCATGCTGATACAGACCGTGGTCCTGGCGTGGATCTTCCTCGGAGAAAGCCTGACTGGAATGGAGGTGCTGGGTCTTCTGGTGGCTGGGTCGGGTGCGCTGGTCGTGCAGCTACAAAAAAACAGATCACCATGAATGGAAAAGATCCTCAATACATCATCAACAGTCAAGCGCCGATCCGCATTTGTGACAACGGTGGTTGGACAGATACCTGGTTCGCCGAATACGGCAGCGTTTTTAATATCGCAGTGTCCCCCTGCGTGGAAGTACAGATAGAAGTTTACGAAAGAAGCGACCAAGAATCACGGGTGATCGTCAATGCGGAGAATTACGGCGAGCGGTACAGCTTAAACCTGGATAGAGGTTGGGACAGGCATCCACTGCTGGAGGCGACCATATATACAATGGGCGTCCCTGATGACATCTCCATCGAACTGACTATCTACTGCCAGGTTCCGGCGGGCGCGTCCACCGGCACGTCCGCGGCAGTGTGCGTGGCGCTGATCGGCGCGCTGGATTGTCTCACCGCGGGACGCCTGAGCGCGCATGAAGTGGCATCCACTGCCCACAAAGTCGAGACCGAAGTTCTGAAACAGCAGAGCGGAATCCAGGATCAACTGTGTTCAGCGTACGGTGGTATCAACTTTATCCGGATGCACCGATACCCCGATGCCAGCGTGACACAGATCGAAGTACCCGAGCAGACATTGTGGGAACTGGAAAGGCGGCTGGCCCTTGTTTTCCTCGGGCGGTCACACAGTTCATCTCAGGTGCACGAGATGGTGATTTCATCCTTAACGCAGGCAGGACCAGAGTGCAGGCAGTTGAACGACTTGCGTGCGACCGCAGAAAAGTCCCGCCAGGCAGTTACCGCCTGTGATTTTCGTGCTCTGGGCGCGGCAATGATCGAAAACACCGAAGCTCAACGCCGCCTGCACCCTGCCCTGATTGGCCGTGATGCAGCTAAAATAATCGATATCGCCCAAGAATTTGACGCGCTGGGCTGGAAAGTAAACGGCGCAGGCGGGGAAGGGGGTTCGGTCACGATCCTGTGCAGTGAAAGTTCGCAAGTGAAACGTACGATGATACACACGATCGAATCTTCGAAAGCAGCCTACAGCAATATTCCCATAAGTTTATATCCAGACGGGATGCGAACCTGGAAAACACATCCGTGAGGATAAATTATAAGGAAGGTTCTATATTATGAAAGCACTTAGGCTCCATGGCATGGGCGGTTTAAGCCTACACGATGAGCCCCAACCGGAACCCAAGCTCGATGAAGCCCTGCTGCGGATAACGGCCGTCGGAATATGCGGATCAGACCTGCACTGGTTTTCAGAGGGTGGCATCGGTGAGGAAAACCTGAGTCGTCCGCTTATTCTAGGGCACGAATTCTCCGCCGTGGTAGAAAGCGGAGAACTGCGCGGACAACGCGTGGCCGTTGACCCGCTTCTGCCTTGTGAAACCTGCGAGTTTTGTTTGGAAGGCAACCCAAATCTATGCACAGACCATCATTTTGCAGGGCACGGAGCAGATGATGGCGCCTTGCGCGAATTCATGACCTGGCCGACCAAAGCTCTTTTTCCGCTGCCTGACAATCTAAACGATGTAGAAGGCGCCATGCTGGAACCGCTTGGCATAGCAATTCACACGGTCGATCTCGGAAAGTTACGACCAGGAATGACGGTTGGCATATTTGGATGCGGATCGATCGGTCTACTGATCTTGAAACTGGCCCGACTTTCCGGCGCCTCACAAATCATCGCCACTGACAAGCTGGCACACAGATTGGTTGCGGCGAAAGATTTCGGAGCCACATCTACTTACATGTCACAAAATGGCGCCGAAGCTGCGGCAGTCATTAGGGGCACCAAGGGGAGAAGTCTGGATGTGTGTTTCGAGGCGGCAGGAGACAACGCCGCTGTGGAGACCGCCGTGGAAACATGCAAGCCCGGTGGACGCGTGATATTATGCGGTATTCCGCAAGACAACCGGATGTCATTTTCAGCATCCTCTGCCCGGCGAAAAGGATTGACCATAAAAATGGTGCGCCGCATGAAGCTTACTTATCCGCGCGCCCTACGCCTGGTCGAGAGCGGCCGCGTCGATGTAAAATCAATTGTGACCCATGTCTATCCGTTGGATGAATACGATGAAGCCTTCAAAACAGCGGAAAAGCGAGACGGTGTGAAGGTCGTCATACAACCGGAACACAGCTAGTCCCAACCCAATGGAGGACAATCATGGCCTTATTTCTGGATTCCGCACGAATCAGTGACGCCCGGACAGCGTTCTATCTGGGCTTTTTGACCGGAATTACCACAAACCCGATTCTGCTCTCCCAGGAAGAAGGGCGTCCTGAAGAGATGACCAGGAGAAAATAATGACCTTCAAGCTGCAGAGACACCCAGCGAGTCCCATCATGCTGCCCGATCCGACATCGAATTGGGAAAGCAACAATGTATTCAATCCATCGGTTATATATCACAACGGACTCTTTCACATGCATTACCGGGCGCAGGGTTTGGATTGGGTAAGCCGCATCGGGTATGCAGTCAGCGAAGATGGTATTCATTGGAACAGGATGCGGCAGCCGGTGCTGGAACCAATCGACAATACCGATGGGCGCGGCCTGGAGGATCCACGAGTAACTGAAATTGATGGCGTCTTCTACATGACCTACACGGCGTATGGATACGACTCCAACATGGAAGATGGTCCGAATTGGAATTACTTCCATGGCGGGGAGATACTGCCCATGATCGCTCGCAGCGATAATCTAATAAATTGGGAGAGAGTTGGCTACATCACCCGAGGCGAAGACAACAAAGATCATGTCTTATTCCCAAAGAGGCTAAATGGCCGCTACGCTGCTCTTCAACGCCGCCGTCCTCAGGTATGGATAGCCTACTCGGATGACACGATCACATGGCGTGAAGAGGATATGGCGCCTGTTTACGGGCCAAGGGACGGAATGTGGGATAACGCGGCAGTGGGCTCCAATGGTGTTCCAATCGAGACTGAACATGGGTGGCTGCTGATCAACCATGGATACGCCGAAGACCACGTCTATCACTTCGGGGCCGTTCTGCTTGACATGGAAGATCCAACAAAGGTAATCCGTCGTCCTGTGGATCCAATCTTTTGGCCCGAGGAGCTTTGGGAGCTGCGCGGTGACGTAACGAACGTGGTATTCAGCAACGCCAACCCGGTAGTGAATGACACAGTATACGTTTACTATGGCGGCGCAGACCATGTCATCGGGTTGGCAACCTGCAAATTAGAAGACCTGCTTAATTTCGCCCGTTACGGATGATGCCAGCAGCGTATGGGCGTTACCTAAGAAGTGTTCGGACTGTATTTGTCTAGAGAACTGCCCCCAATAAAGAATTAGCTCAAGTTATGCACACTCCCGAAAGGTAGCGAACCACATTCACCAGCCTTTCGGGAGAGTCGTTATACGGTTAGAGAGCGATATAAACCGCACCCGCAACGAATGGCACCGCGGCTAGCAAAGCCAGCAAAGGATTTCCCTTGCGGGTGCTGTTATGGCTGTCCCAATTGAACAGGTAGACTGCCAGCGTAAAGGACAAAACCATACTGATCCCAAGGATGGTCACCGCAGCGGCGGGATCGATGATGGTCTCCCGACCATATGCCAAACCGTTGAAGGCCTCCATAGCGTAGGTCGCGGGGAACAGGGCTGAAAGCCATCTCACCGATTCAGGCAAAACCTCTAGCGGGATCATCATACCGCCGAGCAGTATCGAGGGGATAAAAATTAACTGCGACAGCATCACGGCCGATGTGGTGCTGGCAGAAACCACCCCGATCAGAGCTCCGATGGCACCAAAAGTAATCCCAATCAGCAACGTGATCGAGGCAAAAGCCAGCCAGTTCTCCGGTACAACGCCGTCAAAAACCGATCCACCCGTTAGAGCAATAATGGTCGACACAATCAGCGCATGAAAAACAGTGGTCAGCACCGGAATGGTCAGGATTGATATGGCAGGAACACCGTTGATCTTATAACTGCGGTAGACGCCTCCTTCACGCGCCTCGGTTAATGGCGGCGGCATACCAATCATTGTACTGACCATCATCGTAAAGACCACCATAGCAGGGATGAGAACGGCCGCAAATTGCGGGTTTATCTCCACCATCACAAAACCCATCATGACATAAAACACCAACGGCAGCAGGTAATTGGTCACCAGCAGGTTGCGGTTGCGTAAACCGGTCTTGAATTCAAAACTAAAGTGATTAATAAACGCTGTCATGAATTAATTCCTTTCGTCGGTAATTTCGAGAAATCGTTCTTCCAAAGATGGGCGTTCGACCCGCAGGTCGATCAATCGATCTTCATGGGCATCAATAGTGTTGATAATCGCAGTTACTGTTTGCCCTGGATCAGTAGTGTAATAGATGCTGTAATCATCTTTGATCATCCACTGGCTCACACCCGGAAACTCGAATCCCTTCTCGTGTAATAGCGATTCATCGGTTCTCACGGAGACCCTGGTAAATCCGGAGCCCTGAGCTGTAATATCACGCACCGTGCCCGTGGAGACAATTCTGCCTTTCAACAGGATGGCAACTGAATCGGTCATTTTTTCAGCTTCGGCCATATCATGCGTGGCCAGCAGGATGGTGGTCCCGTTTTCCTTTAATTCTTTCATCATGGCGTGCAGTTCTACACGCGAGGCAACGTCCAAACCTGCTGTGGGTTCGTCCAAAACGAGGATCGAAGGGTCGTGCGCAACTGCCAGGGCAAGCGCTAAACGACGTTTCTGCCCGGTCGAAAGGTCCTGATACTGGCTGCCCAATTTTTCACCCAATCCCAATCGATCAATTAGATCGTACCTGGGTCGTACACCATGATAAGCACAGAAAAACTTCAGCGCTTCTTCGACGGTCATGTTGGCCGGCAGGCCCGAAGTCTGCAGCTGCACTCCAATCATATTCCGCAGCTGGCGGCCAACGCGCGTTGGGTCAATACCCATGATGCGCATCGTCCCCTCATCGGGCTGTCTCAGCCCTTCAAGACACTCGAGCGTGGTCGTTTTCCCTGCTCCATTGGGACCCAACAGACCAAAGATCTCGCCTTTACCGACAGTAAAACTAATGCTATTTACGGCGACGAGATCATCATAACTTTTCCTCAGGTCTTTGACTTCTATGGTTGAACTATTCAAGGTACTGTCTCCTTTCTAATAAAATGGCTTCTGCGTAACTTATTTATATTACAGAATCAAATTAAACACATCGTACACGGCAACCTTCTCGGATTGTACCTATGTACAATGTACCTGTACACAATGGTAGCCTATATCTCTGGTGTTACAATTTAGAAAATTGTCTCCCACAGGGGAGTCTGCATCAGCACGAGCGTTGCTAAGCCCAGGTATAAGAAATAACCCAACGTGTCTGTAATTGTGGTGACCAGCACCGGAGAGGCGAGGGCGGGATCCACTTTTACAAGCTGCAGGCTCATCGGAACCAAAAATCCCGCTGCGGCAGCGGCGATCATGTTGATAAAGACCGCCAGGCCCACCACGAGACCCAGGACAGGCATATCCTTCCACACATAGGCAATTATCGCCACCAGCAGCCCAATCACCAACCCGTCCACCAAACCGATAGCAATCTCACTGGTTAGCGTTCGCAAACCATTGCGGCGGCTGATATCTCCCAACGCCATGCCGCGTACAGTTACAGTCAGGGTTTGTGTGCCTGCGCTGCCGCTTACTCCTGCAACGATAGGGAAAAAGACTGCCAGTACCGCAACCGCAGCGATAGTGTTTTCGAACAGACTCAGTACAACAACGGATATCATGGCCGTGCCCAAATTCAGCACCAGCCACGGCAGCCGCGTCCTCAGCGAGGATGTGACTGAAACATCTTCTTTACGTTCATCCGGCACACCACCTAACCTGTAGATATCCTCGGTCGCTTCCTGCTCGAGCACATCCACCAGGTCGTCGTGCGTGATCACGCCCAACAAATGCATCTGGTTATCCACAACCGGCATAGCGATCAGGTCATAGCGCGCCATTAACCTGGCGGCCTCTTCCTGATCCGATTCGGCGGGTACGGATATTGTTTCAGGGTCCATAATTTGGGCAATATGCGAACCTGGTGGAGCGATGATCAACTCCCGCAGCGACACCACGCCCACCAACCGCATGTCATCGTCAACCACAAACAGGTAGTAAACGGTTTCCGTATCCGGTGCGCTCGTCCGCAAGTGTTCGATGGCCTCTTCCGCGGTGATATCCTTATGCAGCACAACATCGGCGGAGGTCATCAGCCCACCGGCGCTGTCGTCGGGATATTTCAAGAGCGTGCGGATATCTTCTGACCCATCAACCGCAAGCAGCGCCTCGTCAACCTGGTTCTGGGGAATATCACCCAGCAGGTCCGCGGCTTTGTCCGGTTCCATACGGTCCAGGATACGGACCAGCTCCCCCGTGTCCAGACGGATGGCAATCTCGGCCGCATCTTCGTCCTCAAGCTCCTCCAGGATGTCTGCAGAGTCCTCTGGGTCCAGGCGCGGCAGCAGTTCATTCTGTGCCTCGGTCGATAGTTCTTCAAAAACATCGGCCTGGTCGGGCGGGCGCAGCGCCTCAACAAGCGCGACCGCCTGATCCAGTTCGTCCCTGGTCAGCGCGTCCCGCACTTCTTCCAAAACAGTTTCGATATCGGTCTGCTTCATGCCAGCCTCCTGTTGGGTAGTCGATGAAATATAGGTGTCCAACGGTACGCATGGAGCACCTGCCCAGATTTATTTGGTTGTTTTATTAACGCTGGTTTCGCCACAGCCAGTACAACTTTTACCGTAAGGGCAGCTTCATACAACTCCCCATAATACACACTCCTATTGAACTATGTAAATAATTTCAAAAACGCAGCGCTTAACTATACCACTTAATTGAGGCCGCAAAACATAACACAGAGTGGGTTCAAATTCTGTAGATCCTGATCTTTGAATCCCGCGCTACCTCGTCCGCCACCGCAAACTCTGGACCGGCACGCGCCACACCCTCCCCCTCTCCAACCCCCATCGCGACTCCACCGCTCTCACAATAGTCGAAATCGACTTCTCCACGATCCTCATTTATAATCAGCCAGAAGTTGTGAAACAACTTCCGGGTCCAACACTTTCCTGTGCAGCTCGAAACTGTTAAATTCAACACCCTCGTGTTGAATCATACACCCCCACAACATTGCCCCACCCGCACATCCATGCAATATTCCTCAAATGCCCCCCGAACCCCTCCCACCTCTCGATCGCCTCCGCCAATACCTCGCCAATCTCCTCGCACCCAATCCGCAATCCGAAATCACAAATCAGCAATTAGCGGCTGTCTCCTCCAAAGTCGACGATTCCCCAGGTTGGCAGTCACTAACATCCCGCCCCCACGACTACGACCCCAGCCGCGTTTTCGACCTCTACCAGGACGCCCTCACCGCCTGGCGCAAGAATCCCCTCGCCAAGCTATCTCGCTTTTTGAGATAGCCCGCATCTATCGCCCTCCTAAACGAAGTTTAGGCCACCACCGATTACGTAGTCGGCGACCACATCCGCATCAGCTCCGCCAACCGCTCCCTCGACAAATTCATCAGCAGCTTCTGGCACCACCCCAAAAACCGCATGGACCTGCGCCTCGAAGCCATGTCTGACGAGCTCGCCCGCGCTGGCGACATCTTCGTGCTCCTCTTCCGCAACGACCAGGACGGCATGTCCTACCTGCGCTTCGTCACCAAAGACCGCATCACCCAGATCGACACCGCCGAGAACGACTGGGAAACCGAACTCGCCTACTACGAAACCCGAGACAATAGTGAGCCCGTGATTTGGTATTCCCCAAATCACGAATCATCGGCGTCAGCTGATGCAATCATGCTCCACTATTCCACCAACCGCCCCCTCGGCGCCCTGCTCGGTGAATCCGACCTCACCACCATGATCCCCTGGCTGCTGCGCTACTCCCGCATGCTTGAAGACCGCGTCCGCCTGCACTGGGCCGTGCGTGCCTTCCTCTGGCTGGTCACCGTCCCCTCCAACAAAATCGACGCCAAG
>Ga0209013_10001227_pt1 | contig 23717 bp, 21 predicted proteins | sample Cruoilmetagenom2_FD_187291 | JGI IMG/M metagenome (GOLD analysis project Ga0209013, IMG submission 187291) | Oil polluted marine microbial communities from Coal Oil Point, Santa Barbara, California, USA - Sample 2 (SPAdes) (version 2) | ecosystem: Environmental > Aquatic > Marine > Oil seeps ... | reverse complement strand
CCTGATTTCAATCTATGGTTTGTCCTTGCGCAGGACCTCCAGCAGGTCCCTCAGATCCTCACACACCAGGTCCGGCTGCCAGGGTGCTTCAGGCAGGTCTTTCTGTTTCGCTTCCCCGCTTAATACCAATACGGTCTGAATCCCTGCTTTTCCCATGGCTATGTCAGTGTAGAGCCGGTCTCCAACCATGGTCAGCTGCCCTGGCTCAAACCCCGTCAACTCAACAATTGCCTCGATCATCGGTGGATTGGGTTTGCCCACAACCACATCCGCCGCCTTCCCGGTGGAGGATTGGACCATAGCCATCATGGCGCCGATATCGGGCATAAATCCGTCCGGTGTGGGACAGTTTATATCTGGATGCGTGGCAATATATGGTATCTCCTCACCCACAAAATCACACAGCTTCCAGATCTTCTGATAGGTCAGCGTTGTGTCAAATCCCAAAACAGCAAAATCAGGTTCCTCATCCACCAGGTGGAAACCATAAGACAGGAATTCTTCTTCGAGAGAAGGCGTGCCCACCAGGTATACTCTGGCGCCCGGTTTTTCTTTCTTGAGATAGATCGCCGTCGCCATGCCTGATGAAAAGATCTTCTCTGTTGGTATATTCAGGCCATATTTTGCCAGTTTGGTTGAATAATCCACTCGCGATCGAGAGGAATTATTGGTCAGAAAGAAATAGGCCCTTCCGGCCTGGTCCAGATAGGATAAAAGATCCTCCGCGCCGGGAAGCAGCTGGTCGCCCAGGTATACGGTTCCATCCAGGTCAAATAAAAAACAAGCTGTGTCTTGGATCGTGTTCTCTGTCATATCATTCTCTTCTTGCATATAATCTGGATTTGGATATCTCTACTCGAAAAGTTTGGCCAGGTTCTCTTCATATGGCGGGTATACTATTCCATCCTCTGTAATAAAAGCTGTGATGTACTTCGCTGGCGTGACATCAAAGGCCGGATTGCCAACCGGTGTGTCATCCGGTGTGATCTGCCAATTCCCCACATGGGTCACTTCCCGGGCAGGTCTTTCCTCAATCTCAATCACATCACCAGACGGAGCAGCCATATCTATAGTCGATTTTGGAACCGCCACATAAAACGGGACTTGGTTCTCGTGAGCTACCACGGCTAGATTATAAGTTCCGATCTTATTGGCCACATCCCCATTAGCTGCGACCCTGTCTGTTCCTACAACACACAGATCTATCTTCTCTGTTCTCATATAATGCCCTGATGCGCCGTCGGCAACAACTTTAAAGGGCACACCATACTGAAGTAATTCCCAGGCAGATAACCTGGCCCCCTGAAGACGAGGTCGGGTTTCATCCAGATAGGCAAAGACGTTCTTGCCCTCCTCGTGCGCCACTCGAATAACTCCCAATGCTGTCCCGTAATCCATTCCACCAAGGGCACCTGTATTGCAGTGGTGGAATATTTTTGCTCCCTCTGGGACAAGTGGAAGTCCGTTTTTGCAAATTGTCAGGTTTGTCTTTGCATCCTCATCGGCAATTGTTTGAGCTTCACCCAGTAATAAGTCTCGCAGTTCCTGGACAGATGAAAAGTTTTTTCCCTCAACAAGTTTCATCATCCTGTCAATTGCCCAGAACAAATTTACGGCGGTTGGTCTTGAAGCAGCCAGGGTCTGGGCGGCAGTTCTGATTTCTTCTACAACTGCATCAAGGTCGTCACTTTTATCATGCCAGGGAACAAGGGCAAGTCCGAAAGCTGCCGCTACCCCAATCGCTGGCGCTCCCCGGATCACCATGTCCTTGATTGCACCGGCTACAGAAACAGGATCTGAATATTGGTTGTACACCTCATCATGAGGTAATTTTCGCTGATCGATCATGCTGACCTGGCCTGTTTCCAGCCATTTGATTGTGTAAAATTTACCCATTATTTACTCCTTCAATGAAAGTTTCATCTTCGTACTTGTAATTTAATTTCGCGTTATGGCCTTTTTCTCGGCAGAACTCGGGAAGAGTTCAGGTCTTGAAAATAGAGTCCTGACCAGAAAAAGACCCCTCTGCACCAAAATTCCTTCCAGCATCAGATCATATACTGAAAAAAACTCCATCATCACTATCAGCTAGACAATTGGAGTTTCTATACTCTGCTTAACATTAATACTTCATGGTTTGACCCTGAGGGGCATGACAACCTCCTCCTCCAAATTGGAGGAGGAGGCAAGAAATCATGATCTAGAATCCTAATAGACGAGCGATGCCGCCTACTACGATCGCAATCAAGCCGACATCATTGCCGCCGAACAACTGCACAAATCCTGCTGCAGTGTTCTGGACAAAGAACATACCGAATGCCTGCAGGAAGACCATTACAACACCTGCGACAATGGCACCGATTACTACACCTCGGCGTCCACCTGTTACATTGGCCAGCACCGCGCCGGGGCCAGCATCAAAGAAGGCTGCCACAACCATCGGGACCAGGACAAACTTGAATCCGGCCAGACCAAAGATAACAATGGTAATCAACTGAGCGATCATTGCGATCGGGAAGCCGATTGCCAGGGAAGTTGGTCCATAAGGGAAGATCATCGGGCAATCCAGAGCAGGAACGGCTTCTGGAACAACCTTCAACGCGATACCGCGGAACGCGGGGACGATCTCTGCCAGCATCATGCGCACACCGGTGAGCAGAACGACCAATCCTGCACCAAACTGAATACCCTGGAAGATGATCCAGATGTACCAAAGCCACTGAGTGCCTCCAACAAAGGTGTCAGCTGCAAATTGGGGACCGGCGACAAATCCGAAGACCAGGTAAAGCAGGAACATGATCACGGAAGTGGAGATCACCATTTCCTTCATCCAATTCAAGCCTTTCGGGAAGTTGATATCCTCGGCAGACTTGGAAGGATCACCAAACAACTTTCCGACCACTGCCTGCAGCCAGGCCAGACCAATAGTCGAGTGGCCAATCACCCAGTCGCGGTTGCCAGTAGCCTTTTCAATAAAGGGTGCCGTTAAAGCGGGCAAGATAGTCACAATCAGACCCAGTATTACTGAACCCAAGGCAACAAGCACCCAGCCGGTGATAACGCCACCATCAGCCAGGGCGCCAACTACGGTGTAGGCATACCAGAACAGGATGTGACCGGTGAGGAAGATATACTTCATCTTGGTAAACCTGGCGAGAAGCAGGTTGACAACGAATCCAAAGACCATTACCAGAACGATCTCGATACTGTACGTACCGAGGTAGCCAATCCAGTCAAACACTACGCCTCCACCTTCAATGGAATACACCTTGCCAAACAAGGCAGCGATCGGTTCGATGGAAGCTACAAGCACATCTACAGCGATGAACATGATAAGCATACCAGCCATAGTTTTGACCGTGCCGCGAATAGTATCATCAAAAGATTTCTTTTGAATCAACAGGCCGACCAAGGCTACTATACCTATCATGAATGCCGGTAGCAATTTTGGTACGATATTAAAAATAAGTGATACATCCATAACTCTACTCCTTAGATAAGGTATTTCATATAACATTACTGCTTGGTCCTACATCATACCTATTTCCACTTAATTGAGATTATTTGCACCTCCTTGGAATTTAACTTGAACGAAAAATGGATTTCTGACTCGGTTTGATTTATTTTTAGTGGTTCTTGGTCAACAACTCCAATAACGGCTTGATCTACTTCCCTTTGGGTTTCTTTGAGGGTGAGTTCAACTTCAGTAGGAGTATCAACATAGTTTGTAATCAAAATCTCGGTTCTCCCGGGTGAATCCAAAACATGGGGATCAATTTCCCGCCCAGAAGTGTTCACGCAGCTGATTTTCAAATCCGGCGAGATGTGCCTATCTTCAGTGACATCATCCAGGACATTTAATAAAACACGGGCTTCTGGATTTAGATACCCCCCATCGGCCTGGGTAGCAAGGTAAATCCCTAACCCTTTTCCACAAGATGCACGCGTTATTGCCGGTAGACCATCTTCGAAGGTAGCCAGAATTTCAGTTTCCTCTTGCAGATCAAGAATATCCCTGTTCAGCCAGGAATCAAACTTTTGCCCATCTAAGATAATCCCTTGGTCATCTCTATGGTCCGGAATGATCTTATTTAAGCCGAAAATGTCTCTCAATTCATCAATGGGTAATTCGTGGTGGACCCAGCCTTGTCTGTCCATCGTCCCACAGCGGGCAAACCCGATCAAGATGCCACCCTGCAATACATAAGCTTTCAGTTTTTGCGCCAGTTCTCTTGATATCAATCCCATCAGCGGCATACAGATTATTTTGTAGCTATCTGCTTCTCCAGCGGATAATTGTGATTCTGAGATAAAATCCACTCGGTATCCCTTCTCCCAGAAGGCACGGTACGCTCCTCGTTGGGCCTGGAATAGCTGATCTTCTTGTCCCATACCGCGCAGTACAATTGCGTTGGACTTGCTTTCCAATAATGCCACTTCGCCTTTTTTCACCCTCGCATTTTTTAGGAAATCATTATTTTCCTTAATATACTTCCCTATAACTGACGCTGCCTCATACCTTGGCGTTGGGTTGCTATTCAGATCAACGATTGCACCCCAGTGCAGAGGTTGGAATCGCCATTCCCTCCATGGCATATAGATCAGGAGCTTGGCATCGTGTCCCAGAGACTCAAAACACATGTTAAGAATATCTTGATCATCCGTGTTATGGTCTGGTCCAAGGAGCCAGCCGCCGATCGGGCCGCTCTCTAGTTCATGTATCCAAAAATCACTTCCAGCAAATGAGCTGACGCTGCGTCCATGATCCAAGAACATGGAACTATGTTCTGGACGCGAGGCCAGTTTATTACCGCTGCCAGGGTAAAGATCATACCCAATGAAATCTACAACCTTGGATTTCTTCCATTGGTCCAGGCCTGTAAAAGTGCCAAAACGGTCAAACCCCTTGAAGTTAAATATATTCAGGGAAGTTGGATGATCCGGGTCGTTTTTGCGGATTAACTTGTGCTCCCAGGCCGCGTGATCGGTAAACGCCTGCTGCCAAAATAGTCGCCAATCCAACCAGCGGGTAACGCTTGACCAGGTTACAGGGAGTGCTTCTGGGGCAAAAAGATCACTCCATTCCCTATATGCATAATTTGTTGAACCCCAGGACCAGGCTTCTGTGATATTTTCCAGATTGCCGTACTTTGCCTTAAGCCATCCCTGAAATTCGTTTTTTGTATGATCACAATAACAATACAGATCAATATCACGGCTTTCCCGTGTGGGATTAAATGGAAAGCCAATTTCATTGCTGATCTGCCAACCAAAATGGTTGGGTTGCTTTACAGCGAATTTGGTCATTTCGTTTATATATCTTTCACAAGCTTCCTGGAAATCCGGATTGTGAATGCAGGCCCAATGGTAGGATGCCCCCAATGGATAAAGTTCTCCCCGGCTTGACTTGATCCTGGATTCAGGATGTTGAATTCCTAACCAGAGAGGGGGAGAGCAAGTACCTGTACTCAACATCACTTGGATCCCAAATTCCTGGGCCCGGGAATAAAATCGCTGAAACTTATCCAGCTCATAAACTCCCTTTTCTGCCTCGATCCTATCCCAAACACCTACATCGCCAATACGGAGAATATCCATACCGGCTTTGACCATCAGTTCTAAGTCTTTGTCCCAGCTTGACTCATCAAAAGCAAGTGGTGGATAGCTGGCACCATACGGAATACCAGATGGTAATTTCATTTATTCTCATCCAGATATTGCTTGATCAGACCCAAACCCTTTTCACGGACCTCATCTTTGCTCAAAAAATTTTGGATGACGACCTTGGGCTGAGTTATATTCTCAAACAGATACTCCAACTCTTTGGAGGTGAACACTATGTCATAATCCTGGCCGGCTGCAGTGTAGGAATCAATACAGAAGGTTTCAACATTTTCAATATTCTCCTCTTTAAGAACATCATCCAATGTCATTTTCAAGACCATGCTGGTTCCCAGGCCAAAACCACATACCACCATGATTTTCATTCTCTTCATTATGACCGCCTTTTCCTAATAATCTTTAAATGAATCCAGTACATCGTGAACCGAGGTTGCATTCCGTAAAAATTCTTGATTTTCTTCCACCATCAAGAATCTTGCCAGCGCCTGAAGCATCTCGACATGACTTTCCCTATCAACTCCCCCAAAGGAAATGATCAAGCTGACAGGGTCATTCGCTTCAGATCCGAATTCTACGGGGGTTTCAAGAGTGATCACACTCATTCCCAGGGCCAATACACCATCCTCGGGTCTGGCATGCGCCAAAGCCAAACCTGGCGCCAGGACCATATAGGGCCCCATTGTTTCAACGGCTTTTACCATCTCATCAACATACCGCTTTTCGCATTTTCCAGCCCGGATCAGCAGCTCTCCCCCCTGCCGTACTGCATCTTCCCAGCCTTCAGCTTTCACCTGCAGTTTGATCATGTTTTCATTCAAATAATCCGACAACATATCATCGATCCTTTTTCTAACCAGCCTGATTATCAAGTTGAATTACTGCATTTGCTGTATCAATATCTGTGATCATTACATCCAAGAAGCCGCTCCGAAGCGCGCCCAGGATAGCTTCGGTTTTATCAAGGCCGCCCGATATGGCAACACAGGTCGGAATATTCTTCAGGTCAGGGATCTCTAATCCCAGGCTTCTCTGATTCAACTCTGTTTGGATGACATTTCCAGAAATATCATAAAAGGATGACAGCACTTCTCCTACAATATTTGCATCGAGCAAAGCGTTGACATCTTTTTTTTCAATGTATCCCATGCTGTACAAATTCATAGCATGATTGACCGGTCCGATGCTGACCAACCCAATATCACTATGCCGGGCTTGCTCCATTTGGGCCTGGATATTGCTGTCACTGATGATGGCGTTTCTGGCTTCCTGGGTTTCTGCGATCAGGGGACAGAGCATTTGCTCCAAACGCGCTTTGAGTTTTTCTGCTATTGGCCAACTGATGTTATAGGCGGCCGTATCATGACCGGCTTGGGAAAATCCTCCGGACAGCGAGACTATTGTGCTTTCAGGGTAATTCTGGGAAATAACATGGGGAAGGATGGATTTAATCGTCTTTCCCATTCCAATCCCCAGAATAATGTTATCTTTGAGGACTCGATTTAAGTACCTGGCACCTGCCCGGCCAAGATTGTCGAGAAGTTGTACTGGGTCATCACTGGAGTTTGTAATAATGGCTTCTCTTAACTTGAATCTGTTTTCAATTTCACTTTCCTCCGCAGGATGGAAGGACTGGACGGTGGGCTTAAACTTGATCTCGATAATGCCATCCGCCAATGCCCTTCGCAGCAATCGACCCACCTTGGAACGGGAGAGGTTCAGTTTTTTGGCAATTTCAAGTTGAGTTAGGTTGCTAAAATAATACAGCCAGGAGACTTTAATGATCAGCTCTTCCTCGTAGGTGTTGTTCTCAACCATTTTTCCCTCATCACTAGCGGGCATTTGTTCATCCATTGAACATATGAGCAATTCTCATTATAGCAATGGTTTTTGAATCAGTCAATAACTTTTAACTGCGCGCCGCTGGCAGGCGGCGATCCTCCCCCAGGCCCAGCGCTAGCCCCTCCCAGACACCCTTCCTTGATTAAATAATCAGCTACCCCTACACGAGTCCTCTCCCGTCTGAATTGACGAACACATCCAAATTAGATATAATTGAACAAAAGGGCAGTAGGTGGGCATATGTTCATTTCCGGCCATAGAGTCATTAAAGACAGAGGTGAATGATGAGCGACTTATACACGAATATCTCAAAGGCAATCATCGCTGGAGATATGGAAGGGGTTGTAGACTTGATTAAATTGGCTCTTGAACAGGATCTCGGGGCTGGTGACATCCTCCATCAAGGTATGATCCCGGCGATGGAAAAAGTTGGCGAGTTGTTTGAAGCAGGCGAATTTTATGTACCTGAAATGCTCGTATCAGCAAGGGCAATGCAGCGGGGGCTGGATAATTTGCGGCCTTTACTTCAGTCCAGTGGTGTAGAATCCGCAGGGAATGTGGTCGTCGGCACTGTACAGGGGGATCTACATGATATTGGGAAAAACCTGGTTGCCCTGATGCTCGAAGGAGCAGGTTACGAAATAATAGATCTTGGCACAGATGTATCTCCTGAAGCTTTCTTATCTGCGATCAACGAGTTGCCAACCTGCCTGGTAGCTTTATCGGCTCTGTTAACAACAACCATGCCCAGCATGGAAACCATAATTAAGGCGATTGAGGAAGCTGGCGTGCGTGATCGCGTGAAGATCATGGTAGGAGGAGCCCCGGTAACCCAGGAATATGCGGAAGGGATAGGCGCGGATGGTTTTGCAGCAGACGCTAGCCAGGCAGTAAAACTAGCAAAATCCTTTGGGTTGTAAGGGTCTTGAAAGATTATGAAAAGCACCTATATTGCTCTTGATCATCCCCGAATTATTTTCAAAAGCTCCCGCCCTGGACGTGTTTATTCATTACCTGGGCAGGCGCAAACAGAAGATTACCCTTATCCCCACACTGTATATAAAAATGGATTTCATCTCGAACCACGGATGACCAGTGTTTTTGTTCCACCAAAATCATTTAACCTTGATCCCGGGGATTATGTCCGCATTACGGTTGAAGACACTCCCCTCGTTGGCATTGTTCTTGAGCTGGCTGATCACCACTTTGATATCCAAGTGTTCGTAGATGGTGAAGATATCTACCAGGATTTTTACTGCCTCTCAACCTACCTCCCATCATCTGATGGCTTTGGGAAAGTACACTGGCTGCTTCTTGACCGAGGAAAACACAAGATCGAACTCCTGGTGACAACCAAATACAATCGAATGTTAGATGCCTCAAATATCCAGCCGTCCCATGCCTGCGTAAGTGGTTTCATCCTTCTCGACGAGATACAATTTCCGCCCCCCGTGAACCATCAGTGGATGTATACTCAGGATCCTATACCGGCCGATACCCGAGGGCGGATCAGCTCATTTAGTAATAGTTTAATTCCTGCCCAGGGTTCTTGTTATTTAATGGACATGTTTGGGCAAGGATCACTTGAAACACTAGCATTTGATCTGGATCGTCCAGTCATACTGGAAATTATGGATGGAGGGACTGCACAAGTGGAATATCCACACGATTTCCCTTCCTGGATCAGGCGTGTTGATTTGAGCAATCCAAAAAGCGGGGCTGTTTCAACAGTTGTCTCAATAACCGAATCTAAACAACCAAACAGCTTTCAGGTGAGGTTAATCAAGCCTGTCAGGTTTGCCAGCCGTTTGATCATTCGCTTAACGAACAAGGACTCGATCGATTGCCAAGTCAGTAATTTATATATGGAAGGCACAAATCTTTGCAGGTGATAATCCACAAAATCTGATAAATCGAACTGGTCAGTCATATACGGAGGGACCGATGAACCCCAGAGAAAGAATTTTAACAGCCTTGAATCATAAAGAACCCGATCGCATTCCATTTGACGTCGGTGGCGCCAATACCACCATCCATGTCAAAGCCTATGCCGTACTGCGGGATTACCTTGGTTTACCTGAAGTTGAGATCCAGCTTCTCCATCAAGCGGGCCAGGTCGCCAAACTGGATGAGGATTTCCTAAAGCTGCTTAAAGTTGATACAAGATTTATTTCGGTATCCAAACCAATGAGCACAGGCTCTGTAGAGCTCCGAGACGAGGGAGATTATATGGCCATGACGGACTCCTGGGGCGTGGGCTGGAAGATACCAAAGGACGGCGGTTTGTATTTTGATATGTATCAGCACCCGCTCGCAGGTCCTGATGTCAGGGAAAAGCTTGAATCCTATCCCTGGCCTTCGGCATCCAAGGCCTCAATCTATGATGGCCAGGTGGAAATGGCCATGGACATTCAGTCCAGGGGATTTGCAAGCGTAATGGGAGGGTACAGCGCAGGCCCGTTTGAAAAATTCTCCTGGCTGCGCGGTTTTGATGACGCATTTACAGATTTTGCGCTCGACCCAGAGCTGGTAAAAACCATGATGGATAAAATCATCGCGCTGAAAATCGAATACTGGGAGCGGGCATTGGCTGAAGCCGGTGAGCACGTTGATGTGGTTTTTGAAGGAGATGATGTTGCTGGACAAGACAGGCTGCTTGTATCTCCAAAGACCTACCGGGATATCATCAAGCCAAGGCACAAAGAGCTTTTCCAGGCAATTAAGAAATTTGCACCCCATGTGAAGATCTTTTTCCACACCTGCGGAGCGATCCGACCTTTAATCCCTGACTTGATTGAGATCGGCATCGATATTCTCAACCCGGTTCAGATCAGTGCTGCCGGAATGGACCCCTTTGAACTTAAAAAGGAATTTGGAAAGGATCTTTCCTTCTGGGGTGGCGGAATTGATACCCAAAACGTTTTCAGCACTGGAACTCCCCAGGAAGTCCGGGATGATGTCAAACGAAATATTGACGCCCTGGCGCCTGGTGGTGGATTCGTCTTTAACACAGTACACAACACTCAATCCGATGTCCCACCGGAAAACTTTATGGCCATGTGGGAAACCCTTCAGGAATACGGGGTTTATTGATCAAGGGTAGATAATTTAGGATAGAAGATGAACTCAAGAGAAAGATTCCACCAAGTGATGAATTTCGAGCCGGGAAAATCCCTGAAATGGGAATTTGGTTATTGGGCCGGAGCTATGAGGCGGTGGTACAACGAGGGGCTAGAAGCGAAAGATGGGATTCCAGAAGACCTCGCTGATGGCGCGGGGGTCCATGGCGGGGCTGCCGGCTGGCGGCCTGGACGGCCTCTCGGCTCAGATGTGAATTCAATTTGTCAGCTTGATGATGGTCTGCAGCGCATGAAAGCCAACAATTTCCTTGCTCCACTCTTTGAGGAGGAAATCCTCGAAGACCAGGGATCCTGGATAATCGTTCGTAATGAGCTCGGTATGACAGAAAAGCGCTCCAAAACCAGGAGCTCTCTTTCCAGTTATATCGATGGTCCAGTAAAAAACAGGGATGATTGGGAAAAGCTTAAAGAAGAGCGTTTGCAGCCCACTCTTGAACATCGCCTTCCTGATAATTGGGATGACCTTTTGGTAGAGTATAAGAATCGCTCCTTCCCATTAGCGCTCGGTGGAGGACAGGGCTTCTTCGGTTCTCCCCGCTTTTTATTGGGAGAACTTCAAGTACTGACTATTTTCTATGATCAGCCAGATTTGATCAAAGATATCGTCAGCGACCTAACAGATTTCTGGATTGCCCTCTACGACCAGATTTTGGATTTGGTTGACGTTGACTTGATCATGATCTGGGAAGATATTTGCTACAACAGCGGCCCTTTGATATCCCCGGCCACTTTTGAGGAGTACATGCTTCCTGGATATAAGAAATTGACGGCTTTCTTAAAGGAGCGGGGCGTTAACAACATAATTGTCGATACAGATGGAGATGTCTGGAAATTACTTCCTCTCTTTGTGGAAGGCGGAGTGACTGGAATGTATCCCTTTGAGGTAAAAGCCGGGATGGACGTTGTTGAGGTCCGAAAAGCGTATCCCAGCCTGAATATAATGGGTGGGTTTTCAAAATCAGCCCTGATCGCCGGAAAAGAGCAAACGGATCTTGAGTTAGATCAGAAAATTCCCTGGATGTTGGAACAGGGCGGATACATCCCCTATATGGATCACCTTGTTCCCCCAGATGTGTCCTGGGAAAATTTTTATTACTACCGAACAAAATTAAATAATATGATTGATGAGGCCGACCTGGATTGAAACAGGGTTTCCTCTAACCAAGGAGCACTCGATGAACCAATCTCAACAACAAACATTCGGCCTAATTATCGGGAACCGAGGTTTCTTCCCGTCACATTTATGCGAATCGGGCAGAAAACAGATTCTGGATGTGCTCAATAAAGCTGGTCACAAAGTCATCTCCCTTGCTGAAGACGAGACAACCTACGGCAGCGTGGAAAGCCTGGATGATGCCCGGAAATGTGCTGATCTATTTTCTAAACACAGGCAAGAAATTGAAGGTATTATTATTACCTTGCCCAACTTCGGTGATGAAAGGGCAGTAGCAAATTCCATTCGATGGGCTGATCTCAATGTGCCCATTCTTGTTCATGCTTTCCCGGATCAGGAAAATAAGCTTCAGATCTCCGACCGCAGAGATTCTTTTTGCGGAAAGATATCGGTTTGTAATAATCTCCACCAATACGGGTTGAACTTCACACTGACAACACAGCATGTTGTTGATCCCGGATCTCCATCCTTTCTAGAAGACCTGGAACGATTTGCGGGTATCTGCCGGGTGCGGCGTGCTCTGAGAAATTTACGCGTCGGTGTTATCGGCGCCAGGCCGGCAGCCTTTAACACGGTTCGCTACAGCGAGAAGATCCTTGAACGTGAAGGAATCTCTGTTGAACCTATTGACCTTTCAGAAATCATCTTCCAGGCAGAAAATATTGCTGATAATAATTCTCAGCTGACTGAAAAATTAGATGCCATTAAAACGTACCTTCCGCAAGGAGAGACACCCGAAAACGCCCTGATTAAAATGGCAAAACTGGGCGTGGCCATTGATCAGTGGATGGAGGCGATGGAGCTTTCTGCTGTTGCCCTGCAATGCTGGACCGCGCTGGAACAGATCTACGGTGTTGTTCCATGTACACTAATGAGCATGTTGAGCAATAAATTTATCCCCGCGGCTTGTGAGACCGACATCCTCGGTGTCATCAGTATGTACGCCCTGTCAATAGCATCGAAAAAACCGAGCGCTATTGTTGATTTTAACAACAACTACGGTCAAGATGCCGACAAATGTGTGCTCTTCCACTGCTCAAACCTGCCCAAAGACTTGCTTATTCAAGAATCGACCAAGACAGGCGGTCCGGTCATCTCTTTCCATGACATTTTGGCTGGCGCTCTTGGAAAAGATAACAGCTGGGGAATCGTTGCTGGAGAATTTAACCCGGGACCTTATACCTATTGCCGGATATCCTCAAATGACTATTCTGGTGGTATTTCCGCCTACGTGGGGGAAGGCGCAATCACAGAAGATAGGCCAGCGACATTTGGAGGTTATGGCGTGATCGAGATCGAAGGTTTACAAGAGCTATTGCATTTTATCTGCGAGAATGGATTTGAACACCATGTCTCAATAGCGCCAGGAAACGCAGGATCTTTACTTGAAGAAGTGTTTTCTAAATACCTTGGGTGGGATGTTTATCATCACGGATAAGTTTCGTTAATGAAGTGATTAAATCTGGAGAAAAACGATGACATTTAAAATAATTGGGCCTGACGATCCCGCCCTGGCAGCAGCCCGGAAAAATATAGCCGAGCATCCAGAGTGGAACTTGGAGTTGACGGTCTATCCCTGGGCTGATTACAGGGACGTAATGATGGAATCACTCTCTGCTGATAACTCGCCAAATCAGGCAGTATTTGTGCCTGGTCATGTCTGGATTCCAGAACTGGCTGCTGCTGGCTTAATTACTGAACTAGATCCGCTGCTCTCTGACCTCCCTTCGGCCACCCGGGGTGATTACTACTGGGAAAATGTAGTCAAAGCTGTCAGAATGGAAAGCCAGTATCTGGACAGTCAGTACATGATTCCGTATTTTAATGATGCTCATATTCTTTTTTATCGAGAGGATCTGGTCGAGCTTCAGAAGACAGATGATCTCCTAGAAATATCACCTCTCGATCTGGTTGGCCTGGCAGAAAAGGCTCACCAGCCGCCAGATATTTATGGGATCGCTCTTAAAGCCCACCCCAGCGAGATCCTTTTTGATTGGATGCCCTATTTGCTGGCGGCTGGAGGCCAAATTGCAGATTCCGATTTGCTTCCCGCCTTCCGATCAGAGGCTGGTATACAAGCTCTCAAAGCGTATTTGAAGCTGCGGGATTTTGCACCGCCTCAAACAGGTTCTTTTGGGAATGAGGAAATTGCCGATATCATAAAAAATGGCCAGGCAGCATTTGTGACTACCTGGGGAGGTCAAGCTGCACCCATCTTTCTCGATGAGAACAACCTCTTCAGGGAGAAATACCACCCGGCAATTTTCCCTTATCCCTGTGGTGGAACATGGGGAATCGCTCTCCCGTCCAGCCAATCCAGGGAAATCCAGCTAAAAACTTTGCAGATCTTGCTCCTCTTAAATAGCCCTGAAGCAGATAAAGACGTACTCCTGGCTGCAGGGAGCCCTGTTCGCGAAGACAGCTATACAGAGACTGCCTATCAAAAATACGCCTGGTTAAGAACCCAGCGCGAGGTTTATGAACGCATATCATTCCTTCCATTTGACCCCCGGATCAGCGTTTTCCTGGGCCCGTTAACGGAGAATCTTGTCTCTGCTTTCGAAGGCAAGATCTCTCCAGAAGATGCCCTTGATATAGCTCATGACCAGATTATGGAAGCTTTGAAGAATATCACTTAACCCACTTCTTGGATGGAGGATAAACACAAATGAAAAAACTAATTAACAAACCAGAAAATATTGCCCAGGAACTTATCAGTGGATTGGTAAAATCACACCCTCAATACTTGAAGATGGTCGGCGACAACCTGTTGATCCGCTCAACACCAAAAAGCAAAGGCAAAGTTCAGATCGTATTCGGGCAGGGTATTGGGCACGAACCCGCCTTTGATGGCATGTTGGGCTTCGGCATGCATGACGTTGAAATACCGGGAAACATTTTCACATGTTCAGGTGGTGATCGAATTTACGAAGGTATCAAATATGCCTGGGAAGAAAGCGGTCATACACCGATATTGCTGCTGATCGCCAATCACGAGGGAGATGTCATTAATGGCGGCATCGCCCTGGAAATGGCTCGGGATGAAGGCATTGATGTCCAGGAAATAATTCTCTACGATGATATTGCCAGCGCTCCAAAAGGTGAGGAAAAAAACCGTCGCGGCATGGCCGGAATTATCTTCAGTTTTAAGCTCGCCGGCGCTTTGGCTGAAGAAGGGAAATCCCGGAATGAGATTATTGATGTCGTCAGTAAGATCAATGCAGGCACGAGAACCCTTGCAGTTGCTATTTCACCCGCGACCATACCCACCACCGGGCAGCTCCTTTTTACCCTTGCAGATGATGAAATCATCATTGGACCTGGTGTGCACGGGGAAGCAGGCCCCGAGGGGCCAATGAAGTTAAGCCCCGCCAGCGAGGTCATGGATGTCGTCGCTGAACGGGTTTTGGAGGATGGAGATTTTCAGGCTGGTGACGAAGTCCTGGTTCTTATCAACGGAAGCGGGGCGACAACATTGATGGAAATGTTCATTTTATATGACCGCCTGGACGAGATCCTGAAAGAGAAAAATATCACTCCTTATAAACCTCTGATCGGGAATTACGTGACCACGCAGGAAATGGCTGGTTTTTCTCTATCATTATGCAAAGCAAACCAGGAAGTTAAACGGCTTTGGGATTCTCCCGCAGACACGCCTTACTTTAAAGTATCTGGTGGAATGAATGGCTGAAATAAAAACTATCTCTAAATCCAATCTGGTTGAGATCATCGAGCGGATCTCTGCCGAGATCATTGTTCAGAAAGACACCCTCTCCCGGCTTGACACAGAAATTGGGGATGGCGACCATGGATTCAGTATGGCCACAGGTTTCGGCAGTGTGGCAGAAAAATTAACCGGGTTTGCGGATCTGCCTATCGGCGGGATGTTAAAGAAGATTGGGTTTGAGCTCATAAAAACAATTGGTGGCGCTGCCGGAGCTGTATTCGGCACCATGTATCTTGGACAGGCATCTTACTACGACAAGAACCTCTCCGGAAAAGAACATCTATCACTGGGGGATCTTAGCATGATGTATAGCGAGGCTCTCAGTCAGGTAAAGCGGCGTGGTGGCGCTAATCGGGGAGACAAAACCATGGTGGATGCCCTGGAACCTGCGGTGACCTCATTGGAGCAATCCCACCAGGATGGAACATCCTTAATAGATGCTTTCAGCAAGGCGGCTGACCAGGCCCGATCCGGGGCTGAGAATACCAGGTCAATGGTCGCCAAACATGGCCGTGCTAAAAATTTAGGAGAGAGGGCCATTGGTTATCTTGACCCCGGTGCAGTGAGCACAGCATTGATCTTCGAGGTGATCAGAGATTACCTCTTGGAACAGAGCCCCTGATTCCGGAATTCGTTGGCAAAATTTTATAGAAGATAATACCAGCCGAGGCTGATATCAATTGCAGGAGTTAAGTTTATGAATAGAAAGGAGATTATTCAGGCGATAAAACAAGATCCTAAAATCCCTGTTCTTATCATCGGCGCTGGAATCAACGGGATTGGCACCTTCAGAGATTTGGCCCTGCAGGGCGTGGACTGTTTGATCGTAGACAAAGGGGATTTCTGTTCAGGGGCTAGCACGGCCTCATCCCACATGCTGCATGGCGGCATTCGCTACCTTGAAAACGGTGAGTTCAAGCTGGTGAAAGAAGCCTTGCACGAACGCAATAATTTGCTCCGAAATGCTCCCCACTTGACCCACCCTTTACCTACTACCATCCCGATTTTCAAATGGCTGTCTGGAATTTTTAATTCTCCTTTGAAATTCATCGGGTTATTAGACAAACCGGCAGAACGTGGCGCAGTGATCATCAAACTGGGCTTGATCATGTATGACGCTTATGTTCGGGGAGACAGCCCCATGCCAGGACACCAATTTGATAACCGAACAAAAGCACTGGAGAGATGGCCGGCTTTCAACCCAAACCTGCGTTTTGCAGCAACATATTATGATGGCGGGATGCATTCACCTGAACGCCTGGCCCTCGAGATTCTGATGGATGGAGTGAACGAAGGAGCGCACCCCAGGGCGGTGAATTATCTCAGCGCTGTTGGCGCAGAAGGAGAAAAAGTCCTTTTGAAAGACGAGCTCACTGGTGAACTAATCCCGGTCCAGCCGCAAATCGTGATCAATGCCGGAGGACCCTGGATCGACTTTATTAATCAGGAAATATCCAGTCAATCCAAATATATTGGCGGCACCAAGGGATCCCACCTGATAATAAATCATCCTGAACTGCGTCAAGCCATTGGCGGTCATGAGATTTTCTTTGAATACGTGGATGGCCGGATCGTGTTGATCTTCCCATATCTGGAAGACCATGTCATGATCGGATCTACTGATCTGCGGATAGACGATCCAGATCAAGCCATTTGCACTGACGATGAAATCGACTATATCCTGGATATGGTGCCTCAAATCTTCCCCAGCCTGAATGTAACCCGGGACCAGATCGTATTCCAATTCTCTGGAGTACGACCCCTGCCGGTTGCCAAAGGCAGCACGGGGCAGATCAGCCGGAACCATTCCATTGAAGTGCTTGAGAAAGATGAACAAGTTCCCTGGCCGATCCTTAATCTTGTGGGCGGGAAATGGACCAGCTACAGAGCTTTTTCTGAACAGGTGACAGATCAGGTCCTGGACCGCCTGGGCATGACGCGGAAGGCCAGCACTGCCAACTTGAAGATTGGTGGAGGAACCGCCTACCCTGCCAGCGAAGGTGAAAAAGACATCTATATCCAAAACCTGTCAGAAGAACACAAGATCAGTCCGGATCGCGCACGAACTCTTTTTGAGCGCTACGGTACCAGGGCTGCAGAGGTCGCTGCTTTTATCACAGAAACTAATGATGCTCCTCTGAAATCACTAAGCAAGTATTCTACAAGTGAAATCAAATTTCTGATTGAGAAGGAAATGGCCACCAGATTGGACGACCTCCTTCTCCGACGCACTAAAACAGCCTGGGTAGGCGAATTGAACGAGGATTCCGTTCATGAGCTGGGCTCGATCATGGGGAACAGCCTTGGTTGGTCGCAAGAAGAAGAACAGGGAGAAGTGGTCAGGTCCCTGGATCTACTTCGGGAAAGACATGCTGTGAATATTTAACTTTATAGAATACAGGATTCTGCGGGATTCCTGCGTTCTAGTTGTTAATAGAAAAATGCGGGATCCTGTGATGGATAAGGGTCCCGCATCCTTTTTAAGAATAGAACGGCAACTTTTCGGGATCAACAAGGTGGACTCTATCCCACCGATCCCACCTTGGAAGCAGGCTCTTAAACGGTAGCGTTTTACACACCACAAATTCTGCCTGACAGCCGTTCTCAAGGTCTTCTTCTCTGCCCAATGTCTCTATTTCAAGCAGATAGAAGAGACTACACAGATCCTCAGATGGACAACCCAGTTCTTTCATATCCGCCAATCCTGTCCACAGATCAGCCGATGGCGCGTTGGTAATGATTGTTTTTTCGAGGTCGAATCTTGCTCTAGTTCACTTTCCTTAACAAGGGGATATGACTGGGCGTAGGATAAAATTCTACGCCGAACTAAAGGCTTATTAGGTAGCGACTGAGCCAGCACTGCCAGAGAATTTCAGATATGTTGAAAGAACCTCCTTCACACCCTTTGCTCTGGCCTGGCAGAGTTTTAGGGGATCCCCAAAATCCTCATCCAGGGATAGTTTGAGATTAGCATGCGCGCTGTTGACCATCTCAGAATAAAGGTTTATCTTACGGATACCCAGCTGAATCGCTTTGGTGAGGTTGTTCTGTCCGATCCCGGAAGATCCATGCAGGACCAGGGGAACCTTCACCAGCTGGTAAATCCGTTCCAGTCGGGGAAAGTCAATTAGCGGTTCTCCTCGATAGGCACCGTGCACATTGCCTATTGATACAGCCAGCGCATCAATGCCGGTCAGTTCGACGAATTCCCGCGCTTTTTCGGGATCTGTAAACAGTGAATCAACTTGATCTTGCATATAATACCCATCTCCCAACATGATCTGGCCTAGTTCGGATTCCACGGAAACTCCTCGGGGTTGCGCTATTTCCACAGCCTGCAAGGTCCGCTCAAGATTGATGTCCCAGGACTCCGTGCTGGCATCGATCATCACTGAGCAGAAACCAACTTCAACTGCTTCCTTGATATCAACGATAGATGTAGCGTGATCCAGGTGAAGGCAGATTGGCACAGATGCGTCCTCAATCTCTTCCAATACGATCCTTATGAACCGATCATAAGAGCTGACATCCATGATCGGCTTGAAAAGAGTCGAGTAGCTCAGGATCAGGGGGGCTTGAAGTTCTTCCGCTGTCTGGATCATGGCTTTTGCCATGGAAAGGGATGTGAAATCAGGGGCGATAACGGCATATTTACCCCGGTTTGCCTCCTGGAGGAGTGTGGTTAAGGATGCTTTCATACTGCTACCTCACATAAGTAGTGTAGGATTCAACCGACAAAGGGTTGATATTCAGCCAACCACAAAGTTCTAGGCCGGCTTGGGAAAGGTTTCCATAAGCAAGAGGATAATGATGCTGGTATCCGGAAACCATCAAGGTCTGGATCAGATCGGCAGTTGAAATGGCCGACTCATTAATTGTGAGATCTTTGAACCATCCACGGCTGCCGCGGTAACTAGGTTTGGTGTTGTCGATCCTACCCCCCAGCAGGAGCATATTATTAAAATCCGCGCTGAAACCGAGGACTGTGGCAGGCCCAGGTTTTAAAACCAGGTCATTATGAAGCCCAGTCTGTTTTCCCTCCGGTCCGTCAAAAAGCCACAATGGTTTCAATGCTGCTCCTTGATCATCGGCCAGGACTGGAGAGGTCGGCCCGCAGTGCCAGAGCAGGACACTTTCATCTTCCTGATCCACGGTTACCAGGTCCATCAGCGTGACTACATCTCCCCCTGTCAGGTACCGCAGGGTCAGCATGCTAATCGCACTCGTCAGATCCCCTTCACAAGCTGCAATCAACCCGCTGGTGTTGAGGTGACCCATCACAGAACATACAGCCAGGTCGTAATCTGATTGGAACTGGGGCCAGCAGCTTAACGCGACAGCCTCAAATCCGTGTTCTTCGGCCAGCTTAATTACAGCCAGGTGAGTTCGAGCAGATTTCTCCAGGAATACAAGATCTGGGTCCTCAACAGAAGCTGCACTTTTTTGAATATCCTGAATCGTTCCAGATAGTTGTGATGGATCAAGACTATAGGCAATCTTGAGTACCTCATCCAGATCGAATTCTATAATATCCATCCCCAGTAGGTCCCGGGGTTTCTGGTAATCGATAACGAGGTTATCAAAGCTGGGTGCCACGCCGCCGATCAGAGCTACTTTTTTTCCTGTAAGGTTCACCAAGGCTCTCAAAGACTGAACAGTCACCGCCAATCTTTGATCAAATAAAGGCCCCCCGGGATGTCCGAAGAACCATTTCACGGGCTGGCCATATTCTGGCAAGGTGGAACGAATGATGCTGTTATAGAGATTACTGGCTGTAAAGCTATTAAGTGGGAGTCCGCCCTCACTGGTGGGTGGTCCTTCCGGGACGGACCAGAGCCCCATGCGGATATTGAGATCTGTGAAGGGATAAAGGAAATCCCCGGACGCAAAGGAACTGGTCTGGAGCATGATAAAATCCGCTCCCCAATCCTTGAGCTCTTTGGCTGATTTCTGAGCGGCTTTCAAATCATAGATGCCCTCGCCGATCATTTTTAGTTCGAAATCTAAATCGGCAGCCATTATTTGCAGCGCTTCACGGTCAGAACGATAATTCCCCTCTTTATCACCACGAAATGGAGTACACATCACTGCAGCCATCCCGATTTTTGGTTTTTTTATCTCAAACATTGTCTACTCCTAAAATCAAATTTGGGGCCATCGGAAACAGGGGGAAGAAGCTGGATCGCTCCAATGATTGATCATCTCTTGATCCACCGCGCAAACCGATAGCGAAAATCCTCCCATCTCCTGGGTGGTGAAATAAGATTCAGCGACACCAGCAATAATATTTATGCCCCTGGCTGATATCTCCTGAAAAGCCCGCCGATAAAGGATATGCAGTTCCATTTTTGATGTACCACCTGCACCATTAATGAATACAAGTACATTTTTTGGCTTAAAAGAATTGAGGTCTGAAAGGATTTTTTTCAAGAGCATATCAACAATCTCATCAGCCGGGAGATGCGGTCCGCGGTAAACACCAACCTCACCATGTACGCCGGTTCCAATCTCAATCTGACCATCGGGTAACTCAAAAAGGGGTAGTCCGGTGGCCGGGTGAGTGGGAGGCCTGACAGCGACACTCAACGTGGCTGTTCGCTCGTTAGTTTTTCGAACGAGATCAACAACTTCATGGAGGGGTTTGCCTGTCTCTGCGGCGGCTCCGCCTATCTTAAGCCCAAACAAAATCCCACCCAGACCGCGCCTTTTTTGATAATTCACCCGGGGTGCGGTAGCGATATCATCTCCCATCAAGACCGGTTCAACAATGACTCCCTGCTGGCGGGCACGTCGGACCCCCAGGCGGGCGTATAGCACATCACCGGAATGATTGGACACCAGCAAAACCACGCCGGCTCCCCGATCCCCTGCGGCTATCGCCTTGGCAATTGCCAGGCCAGATGCACAGGTGAATACCGGTCCATAGACATCTGCATCTATCAGCCCCGGACCTACAAAACCACCCATGGAAGGTGTGTGTCCACCACCGTGGCCGATTACAATCCCGACCTTGCCCTGCTCCTTCGATTGAGAGCGCAGTAGAAGCCCATCATCCGTCAGTCTGACGAGGTCTGGATAAAGCAGGGCCAAGCCCTGATTGTCCTCGCTGATCATCTCACCCGGAATATTGATCAGTTTGCCCGGAGGCGGTTGATGTGTTTCCGGATCCGTGGGCAAAACTTGTTGGCTTCGCGCACCTTGCTGATAATCCAGCCAAGTTTCCAGGATTATGGCCAGAGATGTTGCTCCAGCGTCCTGATGCCCGACTGACCGATCAGCCACAAAGCTGGCCCGACCAAGGGCAGCAGTCAGACTGGCTGTTTTTTCAGCACCATTGCGGGCGGCTGCAGCTGCCTTTTTGAGAGAATTCTCCAAATCCTCACCACTGGCGGCTTCGGCTGCTGGTGCCAGGGCATCGACCAACGTTTTATCTCCGAGTTTAGCACCGCCGATATCCTGAATAGCGAGCAACCCATTGGCTAAAAAGGTCTTGAATTCTTGATGGTTAATTTCTTTTTTCCCTTTAAATGCGATGCCTCCTTCAGCAAAGAAGGAAGCCAGCAAGGGGCCGATCGCTCCTCCGGCGTTCTCTGCCATGGCCTCAGCAACGGCATCAAAACCCTGCCCGATATCATTGAACCTGCCCCGGGCAGCGATCTCGGCTGCTTGCATGGTGCGGGACATAGTAAAGCCGTGATCCCCATCGCCTACGGCGGAATCCAGCTCATTCAATTCAGATAATTTCTGGTCGAATCTCTCTCTATAGATAGAGAAGAGACCAGGCAAATCCTCAAGTTTAAACATCAGCCATTTCCCTTCTTATAAATTCCGCTGCTTGATTGGCTGCCAGATCAAGATCGAGTGCCAGTTCACGCCAGATAAATAATCCCCGACCAACTTCTCCAGCAGGATTTACAAATATTTCAGCGACCAGGTATCCCTGGTATTTGACATCCTTAAGAGCATTTCTAACTTCATCCCAGGGGATATGTCCTTCTCCGGGTATCTTGCGGTTGTTGGCCACCAGGTGAAAGTGCCCGAGCTGTGCTCCTGCAGCGCGAATCTCAGAAGCAATCTCATCTGCCTCGATATTCAGGTGGAAGGTGTCCAGGTGGAGTTTGAGATGATCGCTGTCTACTTCCTGGATGATTTCCAAGCCCTGTAATGTTGTATTGAGCAGGTAACCCTCAAACCGGTTCAGAACTTCCATGAATAATGTGACGTTGTTGTCCTCTGCAATTTTCACTACTTCTTTGAGTGAGAGAATACACTGTTTCCGACGTTCATCCCAATCATCTTCAGGAAACACACCCCATGGAGCATAGGTCACACCGCCAACTCCCGGACTGCCCAGTTTGGCTGCACCTTCCAAACATGCTCTCAAATGGTCCAAGCCCGATTGACGAACTGATCGATCTGGGTGAGTAATATCGGTTGCGTGGCTCAATCCGGTTCCGCAGCTAGCTTTCATTCCCAGACGGTCGAGCTCAGCCTTCAACTCAGAATAGTTCAATTCTGAGGGATTTAGTAACGGAAACTCCGCCACATCAAATCCTGCTTCCTTGGCTTTAGCAATCAAGGGTAGAAGATCGTCGGTCCAGCTGGTCTGCCAGTATGAGAGATGAATACCTATTGGGAGCATATTGTTTGGCCCTTAAATAATTGTCTTGTTGAATAACTAGCGTGATAAAGCAACCATCCTTTTGAGGATAATGTATAGGTGTGAACTGGTCCAGATCTCAGCTATTCAATTACTGAGCATGAATCTGGGCCATCTCTATTATAATTAAAATACTTCCCGATATTGAATATTGATCCTGTCTTTGGTTAAGAGGTGTGATGTGATCGAACCCAATCCCCCGGTCCAATTTTCTGGAGAACGTTTCCAGGTTTTGTACACCCTCAGCGGTTATTCGAATGAAGACGCGGAGGTAATGGCCCAGTTCATCTGCGTGGAAGACACAATCGAATTTCCTCATGAACTGGTTGCCCCCGGTGAATTCCACGACCTGATGGTCGGCCGGGTGGAAAACTTCGAAAAAGTCGGGGACCGCTTCAGCGTGTGTATCTCATACGCAGTCGAAACTACCGGCTTTGAGATTCCACAGCTTCTGAATGTGATCTACGGCAATATCAGCTTCCTCCCCGGGATTCGAGTAGAAAAACTGGAACTGTCCCAAACCATCTTGAATGCCTTTAAAGGACCCCGCTACGG
>Ga0209013_10001224_pt1 | contig 23728 bp, 22 predicted proteins | sample Cruoilmetagenom2_FD_187291 | JGI IMG/M metagenome (GOLD analysis project Ga0209013, IMG submission 187291) | Oil polluted marine microbial communities from Coal Oil Point, Santa Barbara, California, USA - Sample 2 (SPAdes) (version 2) | ecosystem: Environmental > Aquatic > Marine > Oil seeps ... | reverse complement strand
CCAAGAAGGCTCCGGCCAAGAAGAAGGCTCCAGCCAAGAAGGCTCCGGCCAAGAAGAAGGCTCCAGCCAAGAAGGCTTCGGCCAAGAAGAAGGCTCCAGCCAAGAGGGCTTCGGCCAAGAAGAAGGCTCCAGCCAAGAAGGCTTCGGCCAAGAAGAAGGCTCCAGCCAAGAAGGCTCCGGCCAAGAAGAAGGCTCCAGCCAAAAAGCGCTGAGTCGAAGATCGTTGTGAAAGAGGGGCCCGCGGGCCCCTCTTTCGCGTTCATGAGTCTGCTCAGATGTCGCTGATCGACTTGAACAACTCGGCCGCATCCATGTCGTGCGGGCGCCCAAGATCACCGAGCCGACTTCTGATACGTAGGCCAAACGCTTCGAGATCCGCCTCATCGACCGCATTCATTGTCGATTCGAATTGTGTTTCGTGGGCGGCGAGAGCGTGCAACTTGGCCTCGACGAACTCGCTGACGTCCTCGGCGTGATCCGGTTGCTCTGCTTCCCAGAACAGGAGCAAATCGGGCCGGTGAGGAGCAAGGTTCTGCTCCCGATAGAAATGCGGGTCGCGGGCAGCCACGATGCCTTCGCACGCCAGAATGCCGGCATTTCGATGATCTGGGTGTAGCCGATAGCGCTTCCACGGATCGTGTCCCAGCACTACCTGCGGTTCCAACTCGCGGATCACCCGGGCGACCTCACCCCGAACAGCGAGGCTGCTCTCGAGTTCTCCATCGACGTAGCCGAGAAATCGAACTTCCCCGGCGTGAGTTCCCGCCAGCCGTCGAGCGGCTTCCCGTTGCTCATCCTGGCGTCGTCGGGCGAGAGCGATCACGTCTGCGTCGGGATCCCAAGTGCCCTTCGAGCCGTCAGTGCACACGAGGTGATGGACGATGCAACCGTCAGCGGCCCACTTGGCGAGCAAACCGCCGCATCCGAATTCGACATCATCCGGATGCGCGCCGATTGCCAGCGCTGACTCGGGAGTGTCGAAGTTGTTGGTGAACCTTCCGCTTACTGTTTGATCGGGTTGGCCAGGATCGTTGGCAGCCATTGGGGAAGAACCTCGGTGATGAGTGGGTGGGCAAGGTCGTGCACTGTGTCCAGGTCGAATGCCAGGTCAGGATCGGCACGCACTTCGAACTCAACCGTTCGCATCGCCTGTGCTTGTTCGAGGTGTCGTGAGAACGAGGCACGGCCGTACGAAGCGCGAAGGGGTGAGCTAGCGGGAAAGGCCATGACGTTGGTGCCATCTCGCCGACGATCAGGAACGAGTGTGATGCAGTCGGCACGCGCGACTGAGGCCAGGGCATCAGGTCGCCCGAGATCGGCATGTGAAACGAGGATGTGTTCGAATCCTCGACTCGTGATCCGCTCGACGCCATCATCAACTGCACCATTGAGTCCGAGTCCAGGACCCCACAACACCTGGGCACCTCTGGATTCAGCCCAACTGGCTACTTGATCGTCATCGCAGGCCACGAATGTCGGAACTTCGGCGACGGCGGCGAGGACCCGGGAGGCCAACCATTCGGCGAGGCGCGCACGATCATTGTCCGGAAGTACGCCGGTGAGACGCCCTTTGGCGGCAGTGAATCGTTTGACTGGGACCAACACGGCGAGGCGCACTCTGGCCCACTGTAGGCCGTCACCTTCGAGAGGCTCGCAGTAGTATCGGCGCCACATGATGCCCATCGAAGTTGCTGAGTCGATCACCATCGGTGTCACCGGGCAGCAATGCCGTGCATCTGTGGCGCCATGGGGTGACATCACGGTCCACCTCGGGCCGGGCGACCATCCGACTCTGAAATGGTTCATCGCGGCCGATGACCGCTGGCACATTCCCAGCGATGAGGTTGCCGTCCGTCAGCGTCAAATCGATGGTACGCCGGTGGTCGAGACGCGTCTGCGCATTCCTGACGGTGACGCTGTGCAGCGCGTCTGGTCAGTAGCCGATGCGGGCGGGCTGACAGTCATCGAGATCGAGAACGACTCACCGCTCCCGTTCGCCGTGGCCTTCTCGGGACTCGACATCGTGAGTGAGCGTCCGCCGGCTGACATTCCGATTCAGGGTATTGATCTGCCACCGGGATCTGTCGTGATGCCCGTCGGCCATCACGCAACGCTTCGGGTGGCGATACGGCAGCGGGGATCGCGAGTCGAGCCCGCTCAGCTAAAAACGTTGCCGTCATCGCTGGCCGTCGTGCGCGGATGGCTCTCTGTTGTGCAGCAGGCGAGCCGCCTGGTGTTGCCTGATGAGGGTCTGGTCGAGGCAGTTACAGCCGCGCGTTGTGATCTGTTGCTTGATGGGCCGGTCGAGAAAGGCGATGATCCAGTGGGGTTCCTGTTCGATGTTGCCGAACTGGGTCGGCTCGGTGATGGCGCCGACGGCTGGATGCCTGAAGTGGTGGAACCAATTGCATCCATCGCGCGTGCGAGCGATCCCGAGGTCGATGTGGTTCTTCAGTCAGTTGAGAGGCTTGCGCTGGCCGCCGGCGACAATCGTGCGGCAAGCGACATATCGAAGTTACGTTCTCGGCGGGCACGAGATGGGCGCTCGGATATGGCCGCCACGGCTCAGCGGACATCGTTCTCCGATGTCCGGCTTGGCGAGTCTGTCGGGCGCTTCATCGCTGGCATCGAGAGGCAGATTTGCGACAACGGCGAGTTGCTGCCGTCTGGTATCCCCAGTCGGTGGCTGGGGAACAACTTCGAGGTGTACGGGATCCCCACAGGTCCGCGCTCGTCGGTGGGGTTCGCCGTCCGCTGGCATGGCGAACGACCGGCCGTTCTCTGGGAACAACAAGGCGAACCCCGCTGTCTCACCGCACCTTCCATCGACTCTGACTGGTCGACCGAGGCCGTCTCCGGTGAGGCGTTGTGGGCCGCACCGCCGGCACCGACCAAACTTGGGCTGATTGCCGACACTTCTGGCTCGGATTCGACCAGTTTCGGATGAAGGCACGAGTGGCGGGTTGAGGCGATCCAGCCGGTCTCCGATGCAGTCGAAGAGACGGGCGCCTACCCGTGCTATCGAAAAGGAGCTCTGGGCGCGAGGCCATGATGTCGTTGTCGGCATCGATGAGGTGGGCCGAGGTGCGTGGGCCGGTCCACTCAGCGTTGGCGCTGCGATCCTTCCGCGCGACACGCGAGTCAACGGAGTTCGGGACTCGAAACTGCTCACTGAGCGTCAGAGAGAGGCCTTGTTCGATCGACTTGCCAACTGGTGTGTTGCCTGGTCAGTCGGGTCGGCCAGCCAGGATGAGTGCGACCAGCTGGGGATGTCGGCCGCGCAGAAACTCGCATCTCGGCGAGCGATCGAAGCGTTGGGAGTTGCGCCGGACATTGCGGTGACCGACGGCAAATGGGATTTTGTATCTCCATCGGTCCCGGCTGTCGAACTGGTCGTGAAGGCCGACCTGCGATGCCTCAGTGTGGCAACAGCGAGTATTTTGGCCAAGGTTGTCCGTGACCGTGAGATGCGCGCAGCTTCTGTGCATTATCCGCATTGGTCATTCGACAGGAACAAGGGCTACCCGTGCCCCGTTCACAAGGCGGCGCTCGCGGGCTACGGACCCTCTGCGATCCATCGGCGTACATGGGTGTTCATGGACAACTACAACCCGTGGACAGCGATTCGGCGGGTTCCGCCGGCCGGTCAATCAGCGCTCTTCTGACCGCCGAAAGGGCCGGCTCCGAAAGGGCCGGCTATGGCCACACTGCGGCCATCGCGTCGAGTTCCTCTCGAAATGCCGGATGGCCAATGGCGGCTATTGCCTTTGCTCGTTCACGCACTGTCAGACCCTGGAGTTCGGCCGTACCGTATTCGGTGATTATCACGTCGACCTGGTGCCGAGCGGTCGTGACAATGCTGCCCGGGGGGAGGTTCGGAGAGATGCGGCTCACGAGCTGGCCGTCGACCGAAGTGGTTGACGGCAGACAGACGAGGGATCGGTCAGAGAGCATGAGGTTGGCGGCGGCGATGAAGTCCTCGTGGCCGCCTATGCCGGAGAACTGTTGACCTGAGATTGTGTCGGCGACAACCTGACCGGCGAGATCGACCGCCATTGCGCCATTGATCGTGATCATGTTGTTGTTCGAGCTGATTACCGATGGCGAGTTGACGATTCCAACTGGTAAGAACCGCACGGCGTCGTTGTTGTCGAGCCAGTCGTACAGCTCGCGGGTGCCGGCCGCGAATGTTGTTACGGAGTATCCCTCGAAGGCCGACTTCTGTTCGTTTGTGACTTTGCCTGCTTGGCAGAGCCGCATCAGCCCAGTCGTGAACATCTCGGAGTGGATCCCGAACCCCGAACCCGATCCATTCGCGAGGATCCCGGCGATTGCGCTGGGAATGCCACCGATACCCGTTTGCAGTGTCGCTCCATCCGGAATGTACGGCTCCGCGTACTGCGCGATAGCGATCTCGAGTTCGGTTGGCGGGGGATCCTCGAGCACGAACGGTGTGGCATCACCTTCGACGACGATGTCCACGTCTCTGATATTGAGTGCGTGGCGATGTTCCGGAGGTAGGCCAAAAGTCTTGGGATAACCAGGGCTTGTTTCCACCAGGCATATTCGCTCTGGGTCTGCGGCCGCCCGCTGAAGTTCGGCCACGCTTGCGCCGGCATGCAGCGAGAGGCTCATCCATCCATCGCTGTCGGGTGGAGTGCCGGCAGTGCTGACGATCCGCGGGGACAGAGCCTCCAGGGCGGGCTCGAAACCTCTGAAGTCTGACGGCACGAATTCGACGTTCGCTCCGCTGGAAACCAGGAATCGTTCGGCTGGTCCGAAGAATCCCGATCGGTACACTACGCCTGGGCGCACGAACACCTCATAGAGATCGGGCAACAACGCCCCGAAGATGTCGAGTCGGGTGAAGTCATCCCTTGCGCCGAGCGCGTGAAGGAACTTTCCCGGAACCCCTGGGCCAAGCGGGACCGCAAGGCTGTCAGTGGGCCGCACGATGGCAGTTGCATCGATCGGCGAGAGAACACGTGCCCCAGCGGTCATGCTGCAGCTCTATCGAACGTTGCTTCTTCCTCGGCGGGGGCAAGTTCTAAGAGTCTCCGAGAGCGTGATGACTTCGTGCGCATGAGGGTGATAGTAGAGGTGTCTTCCGGCCGGTGCAGCCCTTTTGGAGACAACTGCTCAGGTCAGGTTGCTTCGGCAAGTGCGAGGTTGAGTTCCTGCAACCAATCACGAACTGAGCCCGGGTCTTGCAGGCGGTACTGCGCGAGCGTCGGTTCTTCGCCGACTTTGATGGTGATGTCCGAACCACCCAATGCCGCGAAGGCGTCTTCGTCGGTGACGTCATCACCGACGAAGACCACTGTCGAGTCACCGATTTCGGTGCGAAGGCGGGTGATGGCGTGGCCCTTGTTGCCGGGGCGAGTGAAGAGTTCCAAGACGGCACTGCCGGTTTTCGTCTCGGCTCCTTCGATCGCATGTGCGATGGGTCTGAGCCACTCGAGTGCTTCTTCCCCGGCAGCGGGTTCGGCGTCGCGGATGTGCACGGTCACGCTGGCCGGCTTGTTTTCTACCCATGCTCCGGTTCCCGCCCGCTGTGCCGCTTGCTCGGCGAGGATGGTGAGTTCAGCCAGGCGATCGACCTCTTGCGTGTCGAGTGGGGCCATCGCCCGGCCGCGGATCTCCATACCGTGGCTGCCGACGACGGTGGCGGTGCTGTCGAACCCGAAACGTTCGAGATCGGCGATGGAACGACCGGAGACGATGGCGACGTGGAGCTGGTCGTGACTGGCGAGAGCAATCACCGCGTCAGCGATACCGCTCATCAGGCGTGCGTCGTTCGCATGGCGCACGATCGGGGCAAGCACGCCATCAACGTCGAGGCCGACAAGAAGCGGGAGGGAAGCTCCAGCAACGTGACGGGCGAGCCACTTCGGATCGTCGTATTCGATCACGTGACGTTCATTGGTCGACGACCGAGTGGAGGTCGGGCGTCGCTTCCAGGTCACCGAGGAAGCGGTCGGCCCATCCCTGAACATCGCTCTTGCGGATCTGATCGCGCAGGGCGGCCATGCGTTCACGTCGTTCGTGGCGGTGCATATCGACCGCGGTGATGATCGCCTGCTGAAGCGCCTGGTCGTCGTGTGGATTCACGAGTACGGCATCGGTCAGCTCGTCTGCGGCGCCAGCGAACTCGGAAAGTACCAGAACCCCGTCGCCGTCGATGTGGGCGGCGGCGTATTCCTTGGCAACCAGGTTCATTCCGTCGCGAAATGGTGTCACCAACATCACGTCGCCGGCGCGGTAGAGCGCAATCAGCTCGTCGAAACTGAGCGTCTGATACAGGTAGTGGATGACGGGTAGGCCGATTCGGCTGAAGCGGCCGTTGATTTCACCCACGAGCCGTTCGATCTCGTGACGCTCGTCCTGATAGTGCTCGACGGCCTCACGCGTTGGCGTGGCCACCTGTACGAGCACGTGACGCTCTGGCTCGAGTTCACCCGACTCCAGAAGCGCCCCGAATGCCTCGAGACGACGTCCTATTCCCTTGGTGTAGTCGAGCCTGTCGACACCGAGCAGGATCACTTCGGGGTCGCCCAGGCGGGCTCGGATCTGGCTCATTCGCTGGCGTGTGGAGCGGCCGGCAGCCGTTTCCTCGACCTCGGCGAAATCGATCGAGATCGGGAATACACCGACCTGAGTTTGGTGATCGCTGCTCTCGATGATCCGGTTGTGTTCGTCGACCTGGAGGAGTTGTCGGGCCGACCGAATGAAGTTCGTTGCACCCATCGGGCGTTGGAAACCGATCAGGTCGCAGCCGAGCAGCCCCTCGATGATCTCTGACCGCCATGGAAGGCGCGAGAACAGCTCGAACGGGGGGAATGGAATGTGCAGAAAGAATCCGATGGTGATGTCGGAGCGTTGTTCGCGGAGCATCTTCGGGACGAGTTGCAGTTGATAGTCGTGGATCCAGACGATCGCGTCGGGCGGGGAGATTTCGGCAAGGTTGTCGGCGAAGCGCTGATTGACGCGTTGGTAGGCGTCCCACTGGTCGAGGTCATAAGTCGATTCACGAAGAGCATCGTGGTAGAGCGGCCACAGACCGTCGTTGGAGAACCCTTCGTAGTAGAGCTCGACCTCGTCAGCACTGATCGCCACCGGGTGCAGATCGACGCCGTCGACCTGGAATGGCTCGGCAGGGTCGTCGGGATCGCCGGTCCAGCCGACCCAGGTGCCCCCGGTCTCACGCAACATCGGTAGCAGTGCCCGTACCAGGCCCCCGGGGCTCGGGGCCCAACCGTCGTCGGTGCGCATGACCGGCAGGCGATTCGCCGCCACGACGATGGGCTGACGTGTTGTGGAGTCTCCGGTCATGATGTCAGATCCGATCGAGTGCCTGTCCGATGTCGCCCACGAGGTCCGCGGCATCCTCGATCCCGACGGAGAGCCGGACGAGATTGTCAGGCACTTCGAGTGGGGAACCAGCAGCCGATGCGTGGGTCATGGCACCAGGGTGTTCGATCAGGCTCTCGACTGCCCCGAGTGACTCGGCAAGGGTGAAGATTTCGGTGGAGTCGGCAACGGTCATCGCGGCCTGCTTGCCAGCTGCCACCGTGAATGAGACCATGCCACCGAAATCGCGCATCTGTTTTGCGGCGGCGGCGTGGCCGGGATGATCTGGGAGTTGCGGATAGAGCACCCGTTCGACGGCCGGGTGCCCCGCGAGAAGGTCAACGATCGCACGGGCGTTCTGGCAATGACGCTCCATACGCACGGCAAGTGTCTTCACGCCGCGGAGAACCAAGTAGCAATCGAAGGGAGCGGGGATCGCACCGGCGGCATTCTGAGTGAAGCGCAACCGTTCGGCAATTTCGTCGTTGTCCACGGCAACGAAGCCGCCAACCACGTCGCTGTGTCCGCCGAGATACTTGGTCGAGGAGTGCACGACGATGTCGGCTCCGAGCGTGAGCGGTTGTTGCAGGTACGGCGTAGCGAACGTGTTGTCGACAACCACAATTGCGCCTCGTTCGTGGGCGATCGCGGCGATCGCCTCGATGTCGAAACAAGTGAGCAATGGATTCGTGGGTGTTTCCAACCAAACCATTCCGACGTCATCGGGCCAGTCAGCTCGCAATGCGTCGAGGTCGGTGAGGTCGACGGCCGACCACGGAAATCCGAGTGGGCTCCAGACCTTCGCGATCAGTCGGAAGGTTCCACCGTATGCATCATTGCCGAGCAGAATGCGCTGGCCTGGACGCAACAGGCGCAAGATGTTGTCCTCGGCGGCCAACCCGCTTGCAAATGCGAGGCCGTGGGTGGCTTGTTCGAGCGAGGCGACCTGTGTTTCGAGCGCGGTGCGGGTCGGGTTACCGGAACGTGAGTACTCGAACCCCTTGTGGCCCCCTACGCCGTCCTGGGCGAAGGTGGTCGAAAGTGAGATCGGAGTGACGACGGCGCCGGTTGTGGGCTCTGGGTCTTGGCCGGCGTGGATAGCTCGTGTGGAGAACGAGTGTGCGGTGGTCTGTTCGACTTCACCCATTGTCGGCTCCGTCCACGGCAGCGTCGTTAGCACTGAAATAGGTGAGGACATCCGTTCGGGTCAGCACGCTCAGTGGACGACCCCCGGACAGCACCAACAGCGCCGGCGCCGACTCAAGCATCTCGACTGCCCGCTCGACCTTCTGGCCGACGCCGATTGTCGGGAGCTTGGGGCCCATTGCTTTGTCCACGGGTGTCGACATGATGCTGGGATCGCGGTGAATGGCCTCCATCAACTCCAGCTCGTCAACCGCGCCTGAGACCTCTGCCGCCGCGAAGGGCGGAGTGTTCTTGCAGACCGGCAGCTGGCTGACCCCATTGGTGCGCATGAGATCGATTGCCGCGGACACCAGCTGATCGGGGTTCACGTAGAGCAGGTTCTCGATCGAGGCATTGCGCGCATCGAGGACGGCGCCGACGCACTGCTCACACTCGCGAATGAAGCCGAAGTTGGCCATCCAGTCATCGTCGAAGACGCGCGACAAGTAACCGCGTCCCGAGTCAGGATTGAAGACGACCACGACGTCATCTGGATCGGCTGCCTTGGCGACCTTGATCGCTGCGGCGACAGCCATGCCGCCCGATCCGCCGATGAGAATGCCTTCGCTCTCACTCACGTAGCGGGCAGTGAGGAAGCTTTGCTCGTCGCTGATCGCGATGATCTCGTCGAGCAGGTCTGGTTCCCACGCAGCAGGGAAGAAGTCTTCCCCGACGCCTTCGACGAGGTACGGGCGCCCTGATCCGCCAGAGAACACCGAGCCCTCCGGATCAGCGGCGATGATCTTGATGTCAGGGTTCATCGACTTCAAATAGCGCGCAACACCGGTGATCGATCCGCATGTTCCTGCGCCAGCCACGAAGTGGGTGATACGTCCTGCAGTCTGCTTCCATAGTTCTGGCCCGGTGGTAAGGAAGTGCGACTCCGGATTGTGGGGATTGGAATACTGGTCCGGCCGGAATGCCCCGAGTTCGTTCGTGAGACGCTCCGCGACGCTGTAGTAGCTCTGTGGGTCGTCGGGTTCGACGGCGACTGGACACACGATGACCTCGGCTCCGTACGCCTTGAGCAGTGAAATCTTTTCCGGCGCGACCTTGTCGGTCATCACGAATACGCACTTGTAACCACGCTGCGCGGCGACAATGGCGAGGCCGACACCGGTGTTGCCACTTGTCGGCTCGACAATCGTTCCGCCCGGCCTCAGTTGTCCGTCGCGTTCGGCAGCCAAGATCATTTCGAGTGCGGGACGATCTTTGGCCGACCCTCCTGGGTTGGTGCTCTCGGCCTTCAGAGCGAGCACACATTCGATGCCTTCGAGCTCGCTGATGCGCTTCATGCGAACCAGGGGAGTGTTGCCAATGAGATCGAGGACCGAATCCGCGATTTCGGTTCCTTCGAGGCGCGGATCGGTCATGTCCTCGACAGTACCTCTCGGTTGGTACCGTGACTACGGGTCAACTGCTGAAAACACGGCTGACGAGCCGGCCCACGACAGTGGGTTGTGGCAACTCGTCGTCGTCGGGAAGCAGCTCGGGATGATTCTCGAACAGGTAGCTGAGCAACTGGCGGGACGACGGGTTCACCAGGCCAACACCGTCAATGACAACTGTTGGAACAGTTTCGTTGCCATTGGCATGCCTGCGCACGACAGCGGCGTCAGCCTTGTCATCCCAGATGTTGTGCTCGTGGCGTTCGATACCGAGCTTGTTCAGCTTGCGCTGCAGCATCGCGCAGAATCCGCAACCCGGCCGCCAGTACAGGTCGATGTGGGCGGCGGTATCTACTGATGACGCGTCGGACATGTTCTTGTCAACGATCTGCGTCGAGAACTATTCCCGGCCGCTCGCTCCCCATTCCGTTTGTAGGTAATTTTCGGCGGACCGGTCCGCCGAAAATTACCTACAAACGGTCGAAGGGCGGCCAGAGTGGCTGCCAGACTGGTTGCGTGAGTGCTCAGCCAGCAGTTCCGGATCCTTCTGTCTACGTCGATCGGCTCTCGCGGGTCCGTGCTGCGATGGATGAGCACGACATCGACACCTTGCTGATATCGGTTGGCCACGACCTGCCATATCTGTCGGGATACACCGCGATGCCGCTCGAACGGCTCACCATGCTCGTCGTGCCACGTGATGGCGATGCGACGATGGTGATCCCCGCCCTGGAGGCGCCACGGGTGGCAGAACAGGCCGGAGTGTTCGAGCTGCTGCCCTGGGGGGAGACCGAAGATCCGACAAATATCGTCGCCAAGCTGAGTGCCGGCTCGAAGCGCGTTGCTGTCGGTGATCAGATGTGGGCGCGTTTCCTCGTTGAACTGATTCCGCACATGCCTGGCGCCGAATTCACGCGGGCCGTCGATGTCGTCGGGCCACTGCGGATGGCCAAGGATCGAGCGGAGATCGACGCTCTCGCCGCGGCCGGTTCTGCCGTCGACAAGATCGCAGGCGAGCTTCAGCGGGGAGCGATCGAGCTGATCGGTCGAACCGAAGCGCAGGTCTCTGCGGACCTGAGCCGTCGAATCCTGGAGGAGGGCCACGAGAAGGTCAACTTCGCCATCGTCGCGGCCGGTCAGAATGCCTCCAGCCCTCATCATCACGCGGGCAGCCGCGTGATCGAGCCCAACGAGATCGTGCTGTGCGACTTCGGCGGGACGATGGCGGGCTACTGCTCTGATACGACACGGTGCGTCTTTACGGGCGACGTCGCTCCGGATGTTGCCGAGGCCTACGCCGTTCTGCATGAGGCGCAGCGGGTCGGAGCGTCCGCCGGAACTGTCGGAACCACGTGCGAAGATGTCGATCGTGCGACTCGCAAGGTGATCGACGACGCGGGCTTCGGTGAGTACTTCATCCATCGGACGGGCCATGGCATCGGCATGGAGGAACATGAAGATCCGTACATCGTCGAGGGCAACTCGCTACCGCTCGAAGTCGGTCATGCGTTCAGCATCGAGCCGGGAATCTATGTCCCCGGTAAGTGGGGGATGCGCCTCGAAGACATCGTCGTTGCAACCTCCGATGGGCCGTTGAGTCTGAACTCGTCCGATCATGCACTCGTCAGCGTGGCCTAGGGCGGTAGCCACCAACGTTCAGGGGCGCAGCACCTGGAAATCGAACTAGTCTCGGCTGATGCACGTTCGTGCCGATCTTGCCGAAGCACACCGGGAAGCATGGGAACACCTCGCCAAACCTGGGAGCTGGTGGACTGGTGAGCAGCGCCTCGAGGTTGCGAAGACGGTGCTCGATGCGTTGTCCGACAGCGAGCCGATTCCACCGTGGGGCTCAATATCTGCAGTGGAGGGCCGGTTGCCGGCAAGCTCATCCGTTCCTGCGTTTGCCCACGATGTCGCATATCGGATCGCGCGCCACGCGGGCACGTTGACCGAGGACTGGTACGTGAAGGCGAGCGAAGAACTCGGCCCGCTGCCGTACGTCGAGTTGGTTGGGGTCGTGACGACCGTTGCGGCTGTCTCTAGCTTCTATCGCAACACTGGCGTCGAAGTCCCTGAATTCCCCGCGCCGGTCTCCGGTGAACCAACCGGAGATGTCCCGGAAGAGACCACCGACGCTGAGCTCAACTGGGTCCCCGTGGCCGCGCCAGCCGATCAGACATCTGCCGTTGTGCAGGCATACTCAGCCGTTCCGGGTGAGTTCGCGAACCTTTGGCGGATGTCTTCAGCGCAATACATGCCGGCCGAGGAGATGGTCGACCCGACGTGGCAACGCCGGGAAGGCGGGCTCACTCGGCCTCAGACCGAGCTTGTCGCATCACGGGTAGCTCAGCTTCGAGAGTGCTTCTTTTGAACGGCGGCGCACGGGAGCATGCTCAGTTGGAGCAGCGCAGAAAGTGATACGGATGCTGATTTGGCAGCGGTGGCGGCCGGTCGGGATGGCGTTGGCTTGGACAACGGCGATGCGCTGGTCCGATTTGCATCAGCCGCCGCCGGTGATGACGACGCCGAATTGATCGCCAGTCGTGTGGCACTCGTCGCGGAGACCGATGAGGCATTCATGATCGACGCTGCTGCGGTTGCGGCTAACTTCGAAATGATGACCCGCCTAGCTGACGGAACCGGTGCATCGATGCCCGCTGCAGCGATCGAGTCGCAGGAAGGGATCATCGACACGTACGGCGTCTCGCACCTCACGAGCAGACGCTGAGACTCACCCCGGGTGTCCCCGGACGGATCAACTGGTCGCGAACTTCGATTCGTCGGGCACGTCTGTCATTGACGTCATCTGGATGAACAGGTCGTTGCCGTCATATCGCGCAAGCGGACCCGAATCGAGAGCGCAGTACGAGACGGTGCCGCCACTGACGGGAACGTCGACACAGAGAACCTGTTGCCCGGCCTGCGTGATCGTGTAGCTGTTTGTGTCGCCGACTCTCCGGTTGGCGTCGACCCGGAGGCGTCGGGCGAAGCTCTTGCCATAGAACTCGTGCGAGAGGAGCAGATCGCTGACACGAGCATCGTTGAGCGTCGCTTCACACTTACCGCTGGCGAGATCGCAGGTAGCGACGGTGTCCGCGCTGTCGATGAAGCGCACGTTATTGATCGTGATGGAGCGGCGGCTGTTGTCCGCTTGGACGACCGTGGCTGCGGAGTCCAACCCCCCGAGCCGTGTCAAGATCTCATACTGAGCGGTGAATTGTGTCGGGGCAACAGCGTCGAGGCGCTCGAGGATTGCATCGACGGCCTCATCGCCGCTTTCAGTCTGTAGCGGCTCTTCGTCGTCGAACGACGGGCGCTCACCGGTGAAGCAACCGCCCAGCAGCACAGCACCGGCGAGAACTGTCGCAGCAAGTCGGAGATGTGAGTCACTGCGCTTGAAGCGATTACGGAGCGGGTTGGCCATGGAGCGGTCAGGCTACGGCGTTAACCTGCTCGACCGTGATCAGCCTCGATGCCGCGACTGTGCTGTTGCAGTGGGCAGCTGGCGGAATGTTGTTCTGCTGGTTCACGACCCGTCACCGAATCGTCAGTCTCGGATACGGATGGTTGCTGCGTGGCGTGTACTTCTGCTTCGCCGCTGGTGCGCTCGCGGCGGGCCTTGCGCTGGGTGTCGTGCCTGTTCGAGAGGCCTCATCCGTCGGCGTGATGATCGCCTGTGTAGTGGCGCTTGTCGTCTCCGTCCGTCGCAAGAGCGCTGGAGTGAGCGGCGAGAAGGCCGAGTTCGATCGTCGTACCGAGCGCGTCGCAGCGATGACCGGGATCGAGCGTGCCGGCGATGTCGGTCGGGTTACCAAGAGCGAAGCCCCAACGGGCCCTGAGTTCCCCCCGATTCTCGACCTCGTCGCGGCGCTGGTTGGTTCGGTTGGCCTAGTCGCGGCGGCGCTGGATAGTGATGGGAACTCGGCAGTTGCACTTGCCCGATTGTTGGTTGGGGCTGCCTTCATCGGCGCACTGTCCGATGCGATGCTGCTCGGGCACTGGTACCTGACGCAGCCGGGGTTGCCGCGCAAGTTGATCAATGAGATCGTGAACGCACTGGCTTGGCTGTGGCCGCTGGAGCTAATCGTGTTGCTGCTACCTACCGGGATGATCGCAGTCTTGAACGGCTCGGTTGACGATGGTTGGGGAGGGATGCTCGGCTGGATGTGGCTGACCTGCGCCGCCTCCACAATTGTCTTGATCTTCGTCACCAAGGCCGCTTTGAAGGAACGCTACTACTCGGCGGTCATGGCGGCCACGGGCTTTCTGTACCTGGCCATTCTGATGGGATTCGGAATGGACATCGTCGCGCGGGCAGTCCTCGACCAGACGTAGCACCCCCAGCGATGAGCTTGAGCGCGGACAGGTCGCGCCGAAGCTCATCGGAGTAATCCCGGGAACTATCTGCGATGAGTTTCACCGCGGACAGGTCGCGCTGAAGCTCATCGCAACTTGACTGACGGGTGAGAAACGGGGAGAGGGTGCCCGAAATGGGGTGCATTGCTCGGTCATCATGGTGGGATGCCCGAGCTTCGACATCGCACAGTGCCGCTCGTGCTCGTCGCGCTCGGGTTCGTGCTGGCGTCGTGCTCGACGCCGACAGCGGAGTCCGGTGGCCCTGAGACGGTCGAAGTCGAACCGACCACGCCTGACACATTTCCAGTCGATCACCCAGCAACCTTTCCTGACCCTGATGCCGACCGTGTGACGATCGCTCCGCTGCCCTCGACGACTCTTCCACCGATGTTCGGTTCCCCCACAACAGCGGTATTTCCTCCGCTGACGGGATGGGATGCATTCGACGCGTATCTCACGCGAACGATCATCGGAGGTGGGTCCAACGCGGCCTCCGTGGCGGTTTCGATCGACGGCGACATCGTGCACCGAGCCGCGATGGGTGTCCGCTCTCTCGGGTCCTTCGACCTTGCCGAATCACAGGATCGGTTTCGCATTGCAAGTATCTCGAAGCCGATCACGGCTATCACCACGTTGCAGTTGGTCGAGGACGGTGTGATCGGTTTGGACGATCCGGTCGGCGGGCTGATTGCCAGTGGCCTGGGTGTAGAGCAGCCCCGCGCGAGAACGGCTGACATCACGGTGCGGCAACTGCTGACGCATACGTCGGGCTTCGGACAGCAGGAAAACCTGTTCTTCGGTCATCAGGTAGACTCATGTGAGGACGCGGCGAGAGTCGGGTTTGCTCGCTCGCTCCAGGGCACTCCTGGTGGTGGATTCCGCTACAGCAACCTGAACTTCTGCGTGCTCGGCTTGCTCATCGAGCAACTCACCGGGCAGCCGTACGAACAGGTTGTCTACGAGCGGCTGCTCACTCCACTGGGAATATCCGGTATGCGCCTCGCCCCGACATTCGATCCTGGGCCCGACGAGGTCGAGCACATCACGACGCCCGGACGCAACTACATGGAGGTTCTGGGTGCAGCCGGCGCCTGGATTGCGACACCATCTGATCTCGTAACCATCATCGATTCGCTCGACCCGACGACATCCGGTTGGAAGCCGCTGGAGCCGGAAACGGTTCAGATGATGAAGACCAGCGTCAATGACCGCCTGGTTCCCGACCGTGGCTACGGCATGGGCCTGATCTTGTACGGCGGTGGAAATGCCGGCCATACGGGCACGATCGAGAGCACCCACGCGATGGTGCTCGATCGAGCGGACGATGTCACCTGGGCCATTACCGTGAGCGGCGTGTACCCGAGCAATACTCCGAGGCTCGCGGAAATCATCGACAAGGCGTTGGTCGCCGGAGGTTTTCTCTCCGGCTGACCCCCGCTCAATCCAGCGGGCTGTGGTGGCAGGGTGGCATCATCGAGGGGTGCCAATCGATCGGATTCCGTTGACCGTGATCGGTGGGTATCTGGGCGCAGGCAAGACAACCCTCTTGAACCAGTTGCTGAGAAACGCCGATGGCCGCCGAATCGGAGTCATCGTCAACGACTTCGGCTCGCTCGCGATCGACGCTGACCTTCTGGGCGGCACGAGCGACGGCATCATCAGCCTCCCCAATGGCTGCGTCTGCTGCACAGTTGGGGCAGGCCTGCACGAGGCCCTGACCGCGCTCACCAATAGTCCGGATGACCTCGACCAGATCGTGATCGAAGTCAGCGGGGTTGCCGACCCGGTCGTGGCCGCCGGGTGGGGGACGGTTCCGCCATTCGAACCGGGCGGCGTGATCGTGCTCGCTGCCGCCGACTCGATACGAACGCACGCGAGGGACAAGTACGTCGGTGGTGAGGTCGTTCGCCAATTGCAAGGCGCCGACCTCGTACTCGTGACGAAGTCTGATCTGTGCGGCATCGAGGAAGTGGCCGCGGTCGGCGAGTGGCTCGACGACGTCAGTGGTGGGGCTCCGCGGATCACCGGCACCAACGGCGATGTTCCAACAGATCTGGTTCTTGGCGTACGGCCGGGCAACATCGCCGCCAGGTCGTCGAGTTCGAATCACACGGATCGATATCTCACATGGTCGTGGACTTCGAGCCAGCCGATCGCGTCGACAGGGCTTCAGGCGTTCCTCGACGCTTTGCCATCCGGTGTCTTGCGCTTGAAGGGATTCATCAACCTGGACGACGATTCTGCGGTTGTGGTGCAGGTGGTCGGTCGACAGTCGGTTCTCTGGCCGATCAGCGAGCCTCTGGATTCAGATTCGCGACTCGTTGCGATCGGACTCCATGAAATCCTCGACCCAGCAGATCTCGATCGCATCGCTCCAGGTTGACGCTGGTTACGGATGAGCGCCTTCAAACGGTTGACCCCCGACAACGGTGCCCCAAACCCCGATGTCTTTGATCTCCATCGGGTCAACAGTCAGCGGGTTTTCTTCCAGCACCGAGAAATCAGCAGCTTTGCCGCACTCGATCGAGCCGAACTCGTCGTCGAGATGTAGTTGGTATGCCGACCCCAACGTGACGGAACGGAGCGCGGACTCGGCCGTGACGCGTTCGTGTTCGCCGAGTACGCGACCCGACGGTGTTACCCGGTTGACCGCGCACCACATCGTGTGGAGGTGGCCGAGCGGTGTGACATTGGCATCACTGTGCAGGGAGTATGACACCCCCGCCCGCTCGGCCGCGGCAGGCGAGTCCATTCGTCGAGCCCGCTCTGGGCCGATAGTGATGTCGTGGTGCTGATCGCCCCAGTACCAAATGTGGTTCGAGAAGATGTTGGCGCACATCCCGAGCTTTGCCATCCGTCGATACTGCGCCGGAGTTGTCAGCTGGCAGTGTTGAACCGTATGGCGATGGTCGAGCCATGGGTGTTCGATGATCAGTTGTTCGACCGTGTCGATCCACAAGTCGATGGTCAAATCTCCGTTGCAATGTGTGTGGATGTTGATGTTGCGCTCGTGGAACGGCCGACAGATATCGAGCATCTGCTCGGGCGGGGCCATCCACTGACCGTGGTCGGCTCCGGTGTAGTAACCCGGCCAAGACATCTTGGCTGTGAAGCCCTGGATCGATCCGTCGAGTACGACCTTCAGGCCCACTGTTCGAAGTTTGTCGGTATTGGCCGCGATCAGTTCGATCATCAGCTCTGCGGCCGTCGCCGGGTCGGAGGTGGCACCGGGCATGGCGTGCACGTGTCGTTGGAGAATACGAGCCGGGAAGTCATCCCGATCAACCATGTCATGCAGGAACACTTGGCCGTCGGGGTTGATGAGGCCGAACGCGGCGAGGTCGCACAGCGCGGTGATGCCCTGGTTCGCGCATATCTGGCCGAGGTTGGCCAGCGCGGCCGGGTCGCTCATGACTTTGACAATGACTTGAAATGCTGATGCGGCAAGCGACATGGCCGGCATCTCCTGCAACTCACCGTTCGGCTCGCCCTTGGCGTCGCGTGCGACCCCCGGTGTTGCTGTGTTGCGCGTGATGTCGTGGAGCCGGAGCATCGCGGTGTTGACCGTTGCCAAGTGTGCGCTGGCATGGAAGATGAAGATGGGTCGGTCCATCGAGACCTGATCGAGGTGTTCGCGAGTGAGACGATTTTCGTCAATGAAATAGATCGGGTCGAAGCCACCCACGACGATCGGTTCACTGGAGCCGGCGGTTTCGTCATCGACCTCACGGAGTTTGTCGAGCAGCTCCCGGTAGCTGCGGATACCCGACGAAGTGCCACCGTCAACACGGTGACGGTCGAACCACCCGACATAGGGGAGCAGCGAGAACGCACCTTCGAGGGTGTGAGCATGGGCTTCAATCATCCCGGGGACGACTACGTGGTCTTTGAACCGCTCGTCGACAGAATGGGCCCCCCAGCTCTTGCATTCGTCGAGGGAGCCTGCGGCCAATATCTTGCTCTCGCGCACCGCAACGGCGTCAACCTCAGGCTGTGACGGATCCATTGTCACCACGGTTCGGGCAGGGAAGATGGTGATGTCGTTCACCGGACGAAAGTTACTTCGCCGTGACGATCGACTTGGTGGCCGGCGTCAGTCGAGCAAGGGGGCGACTTCTTTCGCCACGATGTCGAGGTGATCGAGATCTGCCAGATCGAGCACCTGCAGGTACACCCGATCCGCGCCGATCTCCTGCCACTGGCGAATCCCCTCGGCGACTTCGCCAGGTGTTCCGGCGACACCGTTCTCGCGAAGCTCGGCGGGTTGGCGGCCGATCGCAGCTGCGCGACGCTCGATTTCGGCCTCGTCGGCTCCACAGCAGAGAACCGCTGCGGCTGAGAACGTCATCGAGTCCGGATCGCGGCCGATGGTTTCGCACGCCGCGCGAACTCGCTCGCGCTGGGCGCTGAACGACTTGCGATCCATGAAGGGGGTGTTGAATTCGGCCGCGTATCTTGCCGCGAGTGCCGGTGTGCGCTTGGGTCCACCTCCGCCGGTGATCAGCGGGATGGCAGACTGTTTGGGCTTGGGGAGGGCGGGGGACTCGGTCACCGGGAAGTGTCCGCCCAGCGAATCGAAGGTTTCGCCGACGGGTGTGTTCCACAGGCCAGTGATGATTTCGTACTGCTCCTCGAGGCGATCGAATCGTTCTCCGAGCGGCTGGAACGGGATTCCGTATGCCTGGTGTTCCCGCTCGTACCAGCCGGCACCGAGCCCAAGTTCGATTCGGCCGCCTGACATCTGGTCGACCTGAGCGACGCTGATCGCCAGCGGTCCGGGCAACCTGAACGTTGCGGACGTAACAAGAGTCCCGAGTCGGATGACCGAAGTGTCGCGCGCCAACCCGGCCAAGGTGACCCAAGCATCAGTTGGGCCGGGAAGCCCGTGGCCTCCCCCCATCGCCAGATAGTGGTCACTACGAAAGAACGCTCCGAAACCCAGCTGCTCGGCCTTGAGTGCTACGGCGAGGAGGTCGTCGTAGGAAGCGCCCTGCTGAGGTTCAGTGAAGATACGAAGATCTGAAAGTTGCACGGGCGCAGACTACTGCGTCCCTGGCCAGGCACCAGGGGGCTAGGCGCAGCGGGCTAGGGGGTGAGCAGAGTTGAGGCGGCAGTGGGCCCCGCAGAAGGCCAGGCTTCGGTCGCCGAGCCATCGAAACGTACGCATACCCGGGTACCACGTTCGCGCAGTTCACTCGACTTTGTTCGCGCCGCGAGCGTTGATCCATCATCTAGTTGCAGTTCGTACCGTACGTCGTGGCCGTAGTACTCGACGTTGGTTACGAGGGCGCAATCTCCAGGCCGCAGATCGACCTGTTCTGGTCGAACAAGTATGTCGAGATCGCCGTCGGAGCCAGCCGCGATCGGCGTGGCGATGGGCACTGGCCCGAGCAGCGTATTGGCCAGACCGGTGTCGCCCGACGACGTATCGAGCTGTCCCCGAACGAGGTTCGCTTCGCCGACGAACCCGGCAACCCACCGTGTAGAAGGGTGTCGATAGAGCTCGTCGGGTGTGCCGACCTGCTCGATGTACCCGTTTCGCAGAACTGCAACGCGGTCGCCGAGAACGAACGCCTCATCTTGATCGTGGGTGACGAAGATGGTGGTAACCGAGACGTCACGCACAATTCGTGCTACCTCGGCGCGAACCTGAATGCGCAGCGCAGCATCGAGTGCTGAGAATGGTTCGTCGAGCAGGAGAACCGATGGCTGAGGGGCGAGAGAGCGGGCCAGCGCGACCCGTTGCTGTTGGCCACCGGACAGAGTTCCGGGGTAACGATCGCCCAGGTCGGCCAGGTCTACGAGTTCGAGCATCTCACCAACACGCTCGGAGCGTTTGCGTCGGTTCATCGCGAGCGACGAACGGCGGAGACCGAAGGCGACGTTCTCGGCGACTGTGAGGTGTGGGAAGAGGGCGCCGTCCTGGAACACCATGCCGACACTGCGTCGCTCGGGCTGGACCCATGTTTGGGCGCTGCTGACACATCGACCGCCGATGGAGATCGTTCCATGCTTCGGTCGTTCAAGACCTGCGATCGCCCTGAGCAATGAGGTTTTGCCGCACCCGGATGGGCCGAGAAGCGCCAGGATCGAGCCGGCGGGAATGTCGAGAGTGGCGTTGTTCACCGCTCCGACGGGGGGCCCCGACCCATGAGTCGATTCGTACGTGACCGTCACGGCATCGATGGCAACTGATGCCCCGCTGACCGCAGATCTGATGGCTTCGCTCGGCCCGTTGTCGGGCGATTCGATGGGCAGCACGGGCGCCGCGTGTGGTGAGCTCGCCATCGGGTGTAAGGCTAGCTTGATACCGCCTCGCTCGGGCGAAGCACGAGGATCCAGGTGAGCACCGCGGACATCGCGACGAGGACAAGCGACGCGAGTCCGGTCGCCGCGTAGAAGCCCTCTTCATACGACGCCCAGATTTCGGTGGCGAGGGTAGAGAACCCGATCGGCGAGAGGAGCAGGGTTATCGGCAGTTCCTTGAGTGTCGACAACATCACCAGGCCTCCGGCCGCCGCGAGCCCGGGCCTCATGAGCGGCATGTCGATACGCAGCGCTCGACGGATCGTGCGTGGTTCGAGCAGCTTGCTCGACTCGCGTAACCCGGAAGGCACAGCCCGAACCGCGGTTTCTGTCCCGGCAAGAGCCTGGCTGCCGAAGTGGATGATGTACGCGAGGACCAGCAAGCCCATCGTCTGGTAGAAGCGATTGAAAATGGGAGTGTTCAGTGTGAGTACGGCAAGCGACAATGCGATCACGAGGCCAGGAATGGCGAAGCCGACGACGACCGAAACTGAAGAGACGTGCGAGATGGGGTGGGGGCGGCGGATCGAGCCGATGGCGATTGGGAGTACGACGAGCACCGCGAGCACTGCCGCTGTCACCGCAACTGTTGCAGTGCTGAGTGCGGGATCAGCGAGCTCGCTGAGACTCACGCGTCCGTCAACGAGGCCCCGTCTCGCCCACGTACCCAGACTGAGGAGCGGAACAACAAGACCGATCGCGGCGACGAGGGCGCATGCTACGAAGGCAGGAACGGCGCGCCACCGGAGTTTCACCGCTGGCGCGGTTGTGGTCTCTGCCCGGTCATCCGGAGCTACCACCCCTCTGCGGGACCGCTCGAGCGCGACGATTCCGAGCGCCAAGATGAGTAGGACCGTTGCCGCCGCGAACGACAGAGCCCGGTTGGTCTGGCGGGTAGAGTAGATCACCCGCGTCAAGGTGTCGTAGCCGAGGAGTTGCACCGCCCCGAACTCACTCACCGTGTACAGGAACACGAGGAGAGATCCGCCGAGAATTGCCGGCTTCAGCTGCGGCAGTGTGATGCGGATGAACACCTGGGTGGCTGTGAAGCCGAGCAGTCGGCCACTTTCGTCGAGACTCGAACGCAGGCTGACAAGGCGTGCCATTACCGGCAGAAGTACGTACGGATACGTGAACGCCGAAAGGACGAGCCACGATGCACCCAGTCCGCGGAATCGCCTCGGTGGGGAGATGCCGACAAGCTCCAGCGAGTCGTGGATGACTCCGCCAGGGGCCAAACCGGCGATGAAGGCCGCGGCTCCGACAAATGACGGGAGCACGAGTGGAAGTACGAGAATCACCCGCCACAGCCGCCGCAATGGAAGGTTTGTGCGCATTGTCAACCAAGCAAGCCCGGTGCCGAGTACCGCGGTTGTCGTCGACACCAGTACCGCGAGTTGCACGGTCCGCCAGAGTGGCGCGGGGATCTCGCTGAGAGTCTCGGGAAGTGCGGCTCCAAGTCGGAGGGTCCGCCAGACGACGAAGACCGCCGGGCCGGCAAATACCGCCCCGATCGCCAGGCTGAGGAGCCGCATCGGCGTGAATGCGGACCGACCGCGGTGTGTCACTGGCGCAAGGCTAGTGACACTTGTTTCGATGCTCACGCCAACATCGGGCTGGCTAGCGGCGCTCAGCCTTCGAGCCCGGCGTCGGCGATCATGATGCGGGTCTGCTCGAGTCCGCCGCCGAGATCGCTGTAGCTGAACCCGCTCACGTCGCCGAACTCGATGGCCTCCACCGCTGCGGGCGGTTCCTCGCCGATCGCGAGCGGATACTCGAAGGTCTCGGTCGCGAAGTATTGCTGCCCGACCGGGCCGAGGAGGTAGTCGACCAGTTGGGCCGCCACGTCTGCCCGGTCGGTTCCCTCGATGATCGCTGCACCCGTCACGATGAGAACCGCTCCGGGGTCACCAGGGGCGAACTGGTGGTTGGCGCTGGGCTGGTTCGGGTCTTCTTCGAGCGCTCGAAGGTTGTAGTAGTGATTGACCAGCCCGACCTCGACTTCGCCACGCCCGACGGCTGCGACGATTGCAGAGTTCTTCGGATACGACACAGCGTCGTTATCGGCGATGCCCTCGAGCCATTCCTCGGTCACTTCGTCTCCCTCTGAGGAGCGCATCGCGGTGACGAAGTCCTGGAATGAACCATTGCTCGGAGCCACACCGATCTTGTCGTTCCATTCCGGATCGGTGAGTTCGAAGACGCTCGTCGGCAGATCGGCCTCGTCGACGAGGTCGGTGTTGTAGACGAGCACGCGCTCACGACCGGAGAAGCCGATCCACCGGTCGTTTTCGTCGCGAACGGCTTCGGGGACGAGTTCGAGCGTCGAATCGGGAAGCACCGCGAGGCGACCATCCTGTTCAAGGAAACCGAGCGAACCCGGGCTCTGCGAAAGGAAGACGTCGGCCCTGGTGCTGTTGGCCGCGGATTCCTCCTCGATCAACAGCGCTAGGTCGGCGGAATCGCCGTACTTGACGTTGACCGCGATTCCGGTCTCATCACTGAACTGATCTAGGATCGGTTGAATCAGCTCTGCGTTGCGGCCGGAGTAGATCGTCACGCTGTCGGCGCTGCCCTCGGTCGAGTTGTCGCTGGAGCTGTTGTCGTCGCTTCCACAAGCCGCGGTGACGAGTGCGAGAGTCAAAGTGGCGGCGGCCAGGCGGATAGCGCGAGTCCGTGTCGGGAGCATGCTGCTTGGGTTCACACGGGCAGTGTAGACATCACTTGACATCAAGTATCAAGCCTACCTAACATCAACGGGTGTGACATCCGCCACGTACCACCCATTCCCGAAAAATGTCCCAGATGTCTCGCCCAGCGGAACGATCGAGGCATTTTTGGGGGGTTTCGCCCGATTTGGGGGACTGGTACTCTTCGCAGACCGTCAAATCAGCCGAGGAGCCACCATGAGTACAGAGACATTCGAACAAGCTGTTACAACTGCGCGGGGTGTCCTCGCGAATGTCAGCCAGGATCAACTTCACAACTCGACACCTTGTAAGTCGTGGGATGTCTCAGAGCTGATCAACCACATGGTGGGAGGGCACGTCTTCTTCCTGGCGGGGATGACCGGAACCCCGCCGGCTGAGACCGCTGACTTCGCCGCCGGCGATTTTGTGGCGGCATACGACGAGGCCACTGCT